>Ga0164313_10000903_pt1 | contig 25237 bp, 17 predicted proteins | sample GuaBasSedimGuay4_FD_113735 | JGI IMG/M metagenome (GOLD analysis project Ga0164313, IMG submission 113735) | Subseafloor sediment microbial communities from Guaymas Basin, Gulf of California, Mexico - Guay4, Core 4569-4, 0-3 cm | ecosystem: Environmental > Aquatic > Marine > Hydrothermal vents... | reverse complement strand
CCAATGTTATTGGGTTTTTAGGTGAAAAAAAGGGCAGCGATCCTGTTCCTTTACGGGAATCTGAAGTAAACCGAATACTTGGAAAAGTTGATGAATTAACCGATTCTGAAGAATCCATAAATATACCCTACGTTGTGGGCGAATCTGTAAAAGTTATAGATGGACCATTTAACAACTTTACCGGTGTGATTGAAGAAGTGAACGAGGAGAAAAGAAAGCTAAAGGTAATGGTTAAAATATTTGGTCGTAAAACCCCACTGGAACTAGGATATTTACAAGTGGATAAGGAATAAATAAATAGCGGACTGGTTATTTGTGTTGACAATGCTTCCCAACACAAAAACGATGAAGCATTTAACTTTTAAAATAAAAAAAACCATGGCTAAAGAAGTTGGTGGAATTATAAAGCTACAAATTAGGGGCGGAGCTGCAAATCCAGCGCCACCTGTTGGACCTGCATTAGGTGCAAAAGGGGTGAACATTATGGAATTTTGCAAACAGTTTAATGGTCGTACCCAGGACAAAGCAGGGAAAGTATTACCGGTGGTAATTACTGTTTACGTTGATAAGTCGTTTGATTTTATCATTAAAACACCACCTGCTGCAGTCCAATTGAGAGAGGCAGCCAAAATAAAATCCGGTTCACCTCAATCAAATATAGTAAAGGTTGGAAAAGTTACCTGGGATCAAGTGAAATTGATCGCCGAAGATAAAATGCCTGATTTAAATGCATTTACTATCGAATCGGCAATGATGATGGTAGCAGGCACAGCCCGAAGTATGGGAATTACCATTAAAGGAAATCGTCCTTTTTAATTAAAATTGAACATGGCTAGAATAAGTAAGAAACGAAAAGAAGCCCTTTCTAAATATGATCTCACAAAATCGTATAGCTTAACTGATGCATCGAAAATGGTAAAGGAAATTACCAATGTCAATTACGATGCAAGCGTTGACCTGGCTATACGGCTTAATGTAGATCCACGAAAGGCTAACCAAATGGTTAGAGGAACGGTTTCGCTTCCGCACGGTACTGGAAAAGATGTAAAAGTTTTGGTATTGTGTGCTCCTGACAAGGAAAACGAAGCAAAAGAAGCCGGTGCTGATTTCTACGGTTTAGACGAATATGTTGACAAAATCAAGAAAGGTTGGACAGCGATTGATGTAATCATCTGTACACCTAATGTAATGGCTAAAGTTGGTGCTTTAGGCCGTATTCTTGGTCCACGTGGGTTAATGCCCAATCCGAAAAGCGGAACAGTGACTATGGATATTGGCAAAGCAGTAAAAGAAGTTAAAGCCGGTAAAATCGATTTTAAGGTTGATAAGTATGGAATTGTTCATGCTGCAATCGCAAAAGTGTCTTTTGATGCTGAAAAAATTGATGAGAATGCATCTGAATTGGTTCAGACACTAATAAAGTTGAAACCAGCAGCTGCTAAAGGCATTTACATTACCTCGATCAATATGTCAAGCACAATTAGTCCGAGCGTTCACGTAGAATTAAAATCAGTTTCAGTTTAATGATCATTTACCTGATCAAAAATTTTCAATATTATGCGTAAAGAAGAAAAAGTAAGTATAGTTGAAGAATTAACTGAAACGCTGAGTAATGCCAGTGTATTTTACATTACAGACACCGCTGATTTAACAGCAGAAAATGTAAGTAAACTTCGCAGGGTGTGTTTTAATAGGAATATTAAAATGCGTGTCGTAAAAAACACTTTACTCCGCAAAGCGCTTGAGAACATTGAAGGAAAAGATTTTTCCGAGTTTAATCAAACCCTTAAAGGCCCGACTGCCATTATGCTTTCGGACACAGGAAATGGTCCTGCTAAGGTTATAAAAGAATTCCGGAAGAAAAACGAGAAACCTATATTAAAGGGAGCCTGGATCGACGAATCGATCTACATTGGTGATGATCAGTTAGAAAACCTGGTAAACATCAAGTCGAAAGAAGAATTGATCGGCGACATCATTATGTTGCTACAGTCCCCTGCTAAAAATGTTATATCGGCACTTCAATCGGGTGGAAGCACTATTGCAGGTCTTGTTAAAACATTACAAGAGCGCGATTCATAATTCAAATCAATTATCAAATTATTATTGTCTAATCACATTTATTAAAACAAAACATAAAAATGGCAGATTTAAAAGCATTAGCAGAAGAGTTAGTAAACCTTACTGTTAAAGATGTAAACGAGTTAGCTGGAATCTTAAAAGACGAATACGGTATTGAGCCAGCTGCTGCAGCTGTTGCTGTTGCCGGTCCAGCCGGTGGCGGAGATGACGCTGCTGAAGAACAAACAGAATTCGATGTAATGTTACTCGCACCAGGCGGAGCCAAATTGGCTGTAGTTAAACTGGTTAAAGAACTTACCGGATTAGGTTTAAAAGAAGCAAAAGGGTTAGTTGATTCTGCCCCTGCAGCAGTAAAAGAAGCTGTAACAAAAGATGAAGCCGAAGCACTTAAAACACAATTAGAAGAGGCTGGAGCAGAAGTTGAGATTAAGTAATATAGATACTTTTTAAAAATGGCATAGACCATACCCGCAAGGGTGTGGTCTATACCCATTTAAGCCTATTGGTCCTTAGTTTGTTTTAAAACGGTTTAATTTTAATTTTATAATCTTGGCAACAATCAGTAAACAAAAAGGGAGAATAAATTTTGCAAGCAAAAAATTCCCCGTCGATTATCCTGATTTTCTGGATATTCAAATCAAATCATTTAAAGAATTTTTTCAACTTGAAACCAATCCAGATGCCCGAAGTCACGAAGGGCTATACAAGGTTTTTAGTGAGAATTTTCCAATAACCGACACTCGAAATCAATATGTTTTAGAGTTTCTCGATTATTTTATCGACCCTCCAAGATATTCGGTCGAAGAATGTATCGACCGAGGATTAACTTACAGTGTACCACTTAAAGCTAAGTTAAAATTATACTGTACCGATCCCGAACACGAGGATTTCGAAACAATCGTTCAAGATGTGTATTTAGGGGTGATTCCTTACATGACACACAAAGGGTCATTTGTTGTTAATGGTGCAGAACGTGTCGTTGTTTCGCAATTGCACCGTTCACCCGGTGTATTTTTTGGGCAATCGCGACATGCCAACGGTACTAAATTGTATTCGGCACGTGTAATTCCTTTTAAAGGTTCGTGGATTGAATTTACGACCGATATAAACAGCGTTATGTATGCCTATATCGACCGTAAAAAGAAATTGCCGGTTACCACACTTTTCAGGGCCATCGGTTATGAAAGTGATAAAGATATTCTTGAAATATTCGGTCTTGCCGATGAAGTAAAGGTATCTAAAGCCGGATTAAAACGTGTAAAGGGAAGAAAATTGGCAGCCCGTGTGTTAAAATCCTGGATTGAGGATTTTGTTGATGAAGATACCGGTGAAGTTGTTTCTATCGAACGTAACGAAGTTATTCTTGAACGTGAGTCTGAAGTCGATGAAGCCAACATTGAGCTAATCCTTGAATCAGGCGTTAAAACAATTATACTACATAAAGAAGATACGTCTTCAGCTGAATATGCAATTATTCACAACACGCTTCAAAAAGACACTTCAAATTCAGAAAAAGAAGCAGTTGAACATATTTACAGGCAATTAAGAAATGCCGAACCACCAGACCTGGAAACAGCGCGTGGGGTTATTGACAAGCTTTTCTTTTCTGAAACCCGGTACGACCTGGGTGAAGTTGGTAGATATAGAATCAATAAGAAATTAAGTCTGGATATGTCTCCGGATGATAGAACGCTTACAAAAAGCGATATTATTTCCATTATCAAGTACCTGATAGAGCTGGTGAATTCGAAAGCCGAGGTAGATGATATTGATCACTTGAGCAACAGAAGGGTTAGAACGGTGGGAGAACAGCTTTACAACCAATTTGGTGTAGGATTGGCCCGTATGGCCCGAACTATACGGGAAAGGATGAATGTTCGTGACAACGAAGTATTTACACCCATAGATTTGATTAATGCGAAAACACTTTCGTCAGTGGTCAACTCGTTTTTTGGTACCAACCAGCTATCGCAGTTTATGGACCAAACCAATCCTTTGGCTGAAGTTACACACAAAAGACGGATGTCGGCACTGGGACCTGGTGGACTTTCGCGCGAACGTGCAGGTTTTGAAGTTAGGGATGTACATTACACCCATTACGGTCGGTTATGTACAATCGAAACCCCTGAAGGGCCAAACATTGGTTTGATCTCATCAATGGCGGTTTTTGCAAAAGTAAATTCACTTGGATTTATTGAAACCCCATACTACAAAGTAAAAGATGGATTTGTTCAAACCAAAGAGGAACCCATTTATTTAAGTGCAGAAGAAGAAGATGGAAAAACCATAGCTCAGGCCAATGCACATATAAATGATAAAGGAAAATTAGACGGTGAATCGGTCAAAGCCCGTTTCGAAGGTGATTTTCCTGTAATTAAGCCTGAAGAAATCGACATGATCGACGTTGCTTCAAACCAGATTGCCTCTATTGCTGCTTCATTAATTCCATTTCTGGAACACGATGATGCAAACAGGGCATTAATGGGATCGAACATGATGCGCCAGGCAGTACCTTTGATGAATGCCGAATCCCCAATCGTGGGAACTGGCCTCGAAGGCCGGGTTGCACAAGATTCACGTGTACTGTTAAATGCTGAAGGCGATGGGGTAGTTGAATATGTTGATGCAAATAAAATTGAAATCAGGTATAGCCAATCAGATGAGGACCGAATTATTAGTTTCGAAAGTGATCTGAAGACCTATAAACTGATCAAATTCAGAAAAACCAACCAAAATACAAATGTTAACCTACGCCCAATTGTGCGAAAAGGTCAAAAAGTTGTTAATGGACAGGTTCTAACTGAAGGATATGCAACCCAACAAGGTGAATTGGCACTTGGACGTAACCTAAAAGTAGCATTTATGCCCTGGAAAGGTTATAACTTTGAAGATGCAATTGTAATCTCAGAAAAAGTTGTTACAGAAGATTTTTTCACCTCTATCCATATCGATGAATATGTGATGGATGTTAGGGATACAAAATTAGGTTTAGAAGAACTTACTGCTGATATACCCAACGTTAGTGAAGAAGCTACTAAAAACCTGGATGAAAACGGAATGATCCGCGTTGGTGCTGATGTTAAAGCCGGGGATATTTTAATCGGTAAAATCACACCTAAAGGCGAATCTGACCCTTCTCCAGAAGAAAAACTATTAAGAGCGATATTTGGTGATAAAGCTGGCGATGTTAAGGATGCTTCATTAAAAGCATCTCCATCGCTAATGGGTGTTGTGATAGATAAAAAATTATTTGCAAGGGCTATTAAAGATCGAAAACTAAGGGCTTTGGATAAGCCAATCTTAGAGCAGATTGAACGTGAATTTGAGGAAGAAGTTGCTAAGCTCAAAAAAACACTGGTAGAGAAATTAGGTAAGATAATCCTTGGAAAAACATCTCAAGGTGTTTTCGATAATTACCGCGAAGAGCTAATTAGAAAAGGTGTTAAATTCACTTTAAAGGCACTTGGAGTTATTAATTATGCAAATATTAACCCAACGGGTTGGACTACTGATGATCATTTGAATAATTTGGTTAAAGCGGTATTGCATAATTTCAATATTAAGTACAACGACTTATTGGGTGCTTATAAACGTAAAAAATTCCAGGTTTCCATAGGTGATGAACTTCCAAATGGTATTGTAAAAATTGCCAAGATTTATATTGCTAAAAAGCGAAAACTTAAAGTTGGTGATAAAATGGCCGGACGACATGGTAACAAAGGTATTGTTTCCAAAATTGTTCGAGCGGCTGATATGCCATACCTGGAAGATGGAACGCCGGTGGATATTGTTTTAAATCCATTGGGTGTACCCTCAAGGATGAACCTTGGACAGATTTATGAAACCATATTGGGCTGGGCAGGTGCCGAAACCGGAGTGAAATTCGCAACTCCGATTTTTGATGGGGCATCAATTGATGACATCAATAAATATACCGACGAAGCCGGTGTCCCAAAATATGGTACAACTTATCTATACGATGGTGAAACAGGCGAAAGATTTGACCAACCCGCAACGGTCGGCATAATTTATATGCTGAAACTTGCCCACATGGTTGATGATAAAATGCATTCCCGTTCAATTGGGCCATACTCGCTTATTACGCAGCAGCCCCTTGGTGGTAAAGCACAATTTGGTGGTCAGCGTTTTGGGGAAATGGAAGTATGGGCGCTTGAAGCGTTCGGTGCGTCAAATATCCTTCAGGAAATACTCACCGTTAAATCTGACGATGTTATTGGAAGGGCCAAAGCATATGAGTCGATTGTTAAAGGTGATAATATGCCAAAACCCGGAATTCCTGAATCATTTAACGTATTGCTCCATGAATTAAACGGACTTGCACTTAATGTTTCACTCGATTAAGAATTAAGAATTATATTAAATTAAGATATGGCTTACAGAAAAGATCAAAAAGTCAATAGTAATTTCAAGACCATAACTATTAGCTTGGCTTCGCCTGAATCGATCCTTGAAAAATCGAACGGAGAAGTGCTTAAACCTGAAACAATTAATTACCGAACCTTTAAACCTGAACGTGATGGATTATTTTGTGAGCGGATTTTCGGACCGGTAAAAGATTATGAATGCCATTGTGGTAAATACAAACGAATCCGATATAAAGGTATTGTTTGTGACCGCTGTGGGGTTGAAGTAACTGAAAAGAAAGTCCGGCGCGAACGCATCGGGCATATATCGCTTGTAGTACCGGTAGCACATATCTGGTACTTTCGCTCGTTGCCAAATAAAATTGGATACCTGCTCGGATTACCAACCAAAAAGCTTGATCAAATCATATATTATGAACGCTATGTAGTTATACAAGCAGGTGAAGCTAAAAACCTTGAAGGAGAACCCGTTAATTATTTAGACTTTTTAAACGAAGAGGAATACCTGGATATTCTTGAGGGGCTTCCAAAAGAAAATCAATACCTTGATGACAGCGATCCAAACAAATTTATTACTTTGATGGGTGCTGAAGCACTTTTCGAATTATTAAAACGTTTAGACCTGGATAGTTTATCTTTCGAATTGCGTGATAAAGCTTCAAAAGAAACTTCGCAACAAAGAAAAAATGAAGCATTAAAACGCTTACAGGTTGTTGAATCGTTTCGTTCGGCCAATACGCACATTGTAAACCGGCCCGAATGGATGATCGTAAAGGTTGTTCCGGTAATTCCACCAGAACTTCGCCCACTTGTTCCGCTTGATGGTGGCCGTTTTGCCACCTCTGACCTGAATGATCTTTACCGAAGGGTAATTATTCGGAATAACAGGTTAAAAAGACTGATTGAGATTAAAGCCCCCGAAGTTATTTTACGAAACGAAAAACGTATGCTGCAAGAAGCTGTGGATTCGTTATTCGATAACTCGCGTAAATCATCAGCTGTAAAAACCGAATCAAACCGGCCATTAAAATCGCTTTCCGATTCTTTAAAAGGAAAACAAGGGCGTTTCCGTCAGAACTTACTGGGTAAACGTGTCGATTATTCTGCCCGTTCGGTAATTGTTGTAGGCCCGGAATTAAAACTCCACGAATGTGGAATCCCGAAAGGAATGGCCTCTGAATTGTACAAGCCATTTATTATCCGGAAACTGATTGAACGCGGAATTGTTAAAACTGTAAAATCGGCTAAAAAAATAGTTGATCGCAAAGACCCATTGGTTTGGGACATACTTGAAAATGTATTAAAGGGACACCCGGTTTTACTTAACCGTGCCCCTACCCTTCACCGTTTGGGAATTCAGGCCTTTCAACCAAAATTAATCGAAGGAAAAGCAATTCAACTTCACCCCTTGGCTTGTACTGCATTTAACGCCGATTTTGATGGTGACCAAATGGCTGTACACTTACCTTTAGGAAGTGCAGCCATACTTGAAGCACAATTGCTGATGTTGGGTTCGCATAACATTTTAAACCCCGCCAATGGTGCCCCGATTACCGTTCCCTCACAGGATATGGTTTTAGGATTGTATTATATCACCAAAGGAAAAAAATCAACAAAAACCGAAAAAATTGCAGGTGAAGGAATGACTTTCTATTCGCCCGAAGAAGTTAAAATAGCCCATAACGAAGGCAAACTTGATTTGCATGCCTACATTAAAGTTATGATGCCGGTTATACAGAAGGATGGGGAAACGACAAAAGAGTTGATAGAAACCACTACCGGAAGGGTTATTTTTAATGAATTAGTCCCAGTTGAAGTAGGTTATATCAATCAGCTTTTAACAAAAAAAGCGCTTCGCGATATTATTGCCAAAATACTTAAAATAGTTGGAGTTGCCCGAACTGCAGACTTTCTAGACCTTATTAAAGATATGGGATATAAAGCTGCTTTTAAAGGGGGGTTATCATTTAACCTGAATGATGTTATTATTCCACCAGAAAAAGAACAATTAGTCGATAAGGCAAAAGAAAAGGTTAGTGAGGTTATGGATAATTATAACCTTGGTTTAATCACAAATAACGAGCGTTATAACCAGATAATTGATATTTGGACACATACCAATTCGAAGTTAACCAGTATTTTGATGAATACGTTAACCAACGATAGGCAAGGGTTCAACTCCATCTATATGATGTTCGATTCCGGTGCCCGGGGTTCAAAAGAGCAAATCAGGCAGCTTTCCGGAATGAGGGGATTAATGGCGAAACCGCAAAAATCTGGTACTTCGGCACAAGATATTATCGAAAACCCCATTCTTTCTAATTTTAAAGAAGGATTGTCGATTCTTGAATACTTTATCTCTACTCACGGTGCACGAAAAGGTTTGGCTGATACCGCACTAAAAACAGCGGATGCTGGTTACCTTACCCGTAGATTAGTAGATGTTGCACAAGATGTAATTATTAACGAAACCGACTGTGGAACATTAAGAGGACTGGTTGTTTCGGCATTAAAGAAAAATGAAGATATAATTGAATCCTTAAAAGACAGGATTGTTGGTAGAACCTCTGTTCATGATATATTTAATCCAGATACTGACGAGTTAATTGTTGCTTCTGGAGCGATGATCACAAACGAAATATCCGCTGTAGTTGAAGAAGTAAATATTGAGGAAGTTGAAGTAAGATCTGTGCTTACTTGTGAAACCAAAAGAGGGGTTTGTGCCAAATGTTATGGCCGTAACCTTTCTAATGGAAGACCGGTTGAGCTTGGTGAAGCAGTAGGTGTAATTGCTGCTCAGTCAATTGGTGAACCCGGTACGCAGCTTACGCTTAGAACGTTCCACGTTGGGGGTACCGCCTCTAATATTGCCACCGAATCTGAAGTACGGGCTAAATCTGCTGGAAAAATAGAATTTGATGAATTAAGAACCATTGAACGACTAAATGAAGCAGGCGAAAAAGTTACCGTGGTAATTGGCCGTTCAGGTGAAATGAAAATTTTTGATAAGAAAACAGGTGTTGTTCTATCTACAAATAATATTCCTTATGGCTCTGAGATATTCGTAAAACAAGGAAAAACAGTCAAAAAAGGCGATTTAATCTGTAATTGGGACCAATACAATGCTGTTATTATTGCTGAAGCTACAGGTAAGCTGCATTTTAGTAATATTATTGATGGTATAACATACCGTGATGAGATTGATGAACAAACGGGATTCCGCGAAAAAGTTATAATTGAAACAAAAGACCGGAAGAAAAACCCAGAGATTATTGTCATTGACGCTAAGACTAAAGACGCACTTAAAACCTATTCAATACCAGTTGGTTCTCACTTAACGGTTGACGAAAGTGCCAAAGTTAAAATTGGGGATATTCTTGTAAAAATTCCAAGAACAGCAGGTAAAACAGGTGATATTACCGGAGGTTTACCGCGTGTTACAGAGTTATTCGAAGCACGTAATCCTTCAAACCCAGCAGTTGTAAGCGAAATTGATGGTGTGGTTTCTTACGGGAAAATTAAACGCGGTAACCGGGAGGTAATCGTGGAATCGAAAACTGGCCAGATTAAAAAATACCTGGTGCCGCTATCGAAACACATCCTTGTACAGGAAAACGACTTCGTAAAAGCCGGAATCCCTATGTCGGACGGAGCTATCACCCCTGCCGATATTTTAGCAATCCAGGGCCCGACCCGAGTTCAAGAGTACATTGTTAACGAAGTACAAGAAGTTTACCGCTTACAAGGTGTGAAAATTAACGATAAGCATTTTGAAGTAATTGTACGTCAAATGATGCGTAAAGTACAAATCTCTGATTCAGGCGATACTAAATTGCTCGAGAAACAGATTGTAAATAAGATTGACTTTATGCATCAGAACGATATTATGTACGGGATGAAAGTTGTTGAAGAAGAAGGCGATTCTGAAAATTTCATTGCTGGCCAAATCATATCGGCACGTAAACTACGCGACGAAAATTCGACTTTAAAACGGAAGGATAAAAAGGTTGTTAATTCGCGGGATGCCATTCCTGCAACATCCGTTCCTATTCTTCAGGGTATTACCAGGGCTGCACTGCAAACCGATAGTTTTATTTCGGCTGCATCGTTCCAGGAAACTACTAAAGTGCTAAATGAAGCCGCAGTTGCCGGAAAGGTTGATTGGTTGAAAGGATTGAAAGAAAACGTAATTGTAGGCCATAAAATCCCTGCAGGTACAGGAGTCCGCAAATTCCAGAAAATAATTGTTGGAAATAAAGAAGAGTACGAAGCTTTAATGAATAAAGAAGTTGAAGTAGATGTAATAACTGAATAACAATTCACTAAAAATTGACCCGAAATTCTCATTCAAGTTTAATCAGGAATGAGTAATTTCGGGTTTTATAATTAATCCCTTTTGTTATGGCCGAAGAAAAAAAGAAAAACCCAAACCAATTAAACATTGAACTTAATGAAGATGTTGCAGAAGGCATTTATTCGAACCTGGCAATAATAACACATTCAAACTCTGAATTTATTGTTGATTTCGTAAGGGTAATGCCCGGGGTCCCTAAAGCCAGGGTTAAATCCAGAATTGTTTTAACCCCTCAGCATGCCAAGCGTTTAATGAAAGCCCTAAGTGAAAACATAAATAAATTTGAAGCTGTAAACGGGCCCATTCGCGAATTAAAAGGCCCTGAAGCTGGGTTACCCATGAATTTTGGTGGAGGTCCATTACCCCAGGCTTAAAAACTTCTATTTCCAGGATGATTTATTAAAGATCGTATACCCAAAATTTACCGATATACTCTGGTTTGGAAAATTATCATCGTAAACGTTATAATTTATACTTATCGGACCTATTCGGGTATGATATACAAGCGCAGCTGAAAGGATAAAATAGTTATCCTCGAACAACTCACTTTCCATTACCAGGCCATCATCGCCCGGTAATATATGTATTGCCGGCTGGAAAATGTATCCTTCCAATCGTACCTGAAATTTTTTAAATGGTTTAAAAACATTCATTACCCCAAACCCCAACCATGAAGCCGCCCTGAAATTAGGCTGGAACAAAGTTGAAGCTTCTGGTATAGGTTGGTAAGGAGTATAGGATATCAAAGTTCCAAAGTAATTCGAAAAAGAAGGAATACTTGATAGGTTGGCTTCAACATTAAGCCCCATGGAATAGTATTTTGTATTAACCGGATAACCGGCCAATAATAAATGAACACTCACCCACGAACGCCTTTGGGTATTCTGCTTTTTTTCCCCTGGGCTAATGGTATAAATTGAGTTTTCATTACCATTAACAAACCTGGCATCTAAATACAAATGCGAACCAGAAGAAGCATACTGTTTATAATCCTGGTTGAATTTTTCGATGGTAAGCCCAACAGTATGGCCGAAAAATTGGGTGATGTCAGAAGTGTCTTTTAATTCGAATTCGGGATTGCTATAGTACAAATACTCTTTTCTGAAGTATTTATAATCTAACTTAACCAAACTTTTTAAAACAAATGGCAGACCAAATGCATTTCCAATATAGAACTCACGTGTTATTATAAATGGGGGTTGTACTTCATCTATAACAGAAGTCCTGCTCTTAAAGAAATCATACTTATTCAACGTTAAAAATGGCTCCCAATAAAATGGGATTTTAAGTGGTACTTCCAACGTAGCAGATAAGCGGGTAGATTGGTAAAATTTTCCGAAAAACAAGTTTCCCTTCAGGGTCCAGGATGTTCGTTTTAAAAGGTTATATTTTAAAGCCAGGTATCCCGTGTTTATTGGCGCTGTCGATAAAATGCCACCTAAACTCACCTCAAAATCTTTCTCCTTTGTAACATCAAGATTTAGTTTATAAAGACCGGTATTTTTCTGAAAATCCACCGTAGGAAAAATGAACTTTACCTTTTCGTCAGCATAAATTTTATAGTATTTTACCTTTGTTTGTTTTATATCCTTTTTTCCTTTATTCTGTTGAAATGTAGCTTTAATAAATTTCGATTGTAACTTACTTAACCCATTAACATCTATTTCATTAGAAAACTTTAATGGACTTTTTCTTTCGTTAAAACTATCCCTTCTGATTTTTAAAGAGTCGGGGTTTTCAACCCTCGGGATACAAAGGTTTATCTGATCAAGTGCCTCAATGGTTTTTTGATATCCATAGGCTATTGCCCCTTGCCCTTTAGAAAAATCAAAAGTTCCCATGTCGATATCCATATTTATAATAATGCCATATTCCGGATCAATGGAATACTCAGACTTTTCTGTAAGCATGTTTTCCAACTGGCTAAACAAATCATCGGCTTCAGGTTTTTGCGCATTTGATGAGACGCTAGACCCTATAATAATATCAGGCCTAAATGTTTCATCCATAATATCCTTTGGAAAATTATTGTACAGACCTCCATCGAAATACAACACGCTATCGACTTTTATCGGGTAAAAATAAAATGGATATGTCATTGAAGCCCGAACAGCCTGATTTAGATGGCCCGAATCAAATATTTTTATTTTTTTATTGTGTACATCGGAGGCATGGCAACGGAAAGGAACAAACAGACTGTCGAAATTATAATTTGATGCCATTTCGCCCTCAGCGAATATAGCGAGTAATTCAAAATCAAAAAATTTAGAATCGTAAACATTGGTAGGCAACGAACTACGCAAGGGTTTATTTGGTGTTATACTAATTCCAAAAAAAGATGGATCAAGGTCCCTTTGTTTAAAGAAAAAACTAAACTCGTCGTTTAAATCTCCATAAGCAACCTGTTCAAATTCCTGACCTGTAAAATAATCTTCGATTTCCTGCGGAGAATAACCGGCAGCATATAAAGCCCCGATAAATGCCCCCATTGATGACCCGGTGATATAATCGATTGGAATATTGTTTTCTTCCAGAGCCTTTAAAACCCCAATATGCGCAATGGCAGAACTACCGCCACCGCTTAAAACCACTCCTACTTTCTGTGCATTTGCATTCAAAAAAAGCAAGATCAGGAATAAATTTACAAGTGAAGCCCTATAAAACAATGCGCAAAATTTTCAATAAAAATATCGATTCAATTCGAATGAAAGGCAAAGTCTTGATAAAAATTAGAAAAAAGTAACCTAATGTTAAAGTTTACCTGCATTTTATCCAATTGCATCAATCACATCATGCTTGGTAATTATATGGTATTTATTATCGATATCCTTTACTAAAACAGCAGGGTTCTTCTTATTGATCAGTTTTGAAATCTCTCCTATATCTACGTTTGGTTCAACTATTGGGAATGGCTCACCCATTATTTCCTCAACCGGATGCAATTTTAAATCTGGGGTTTCAATCAACCTACGGAAAAGATCTGTATCGTTGACAGAACCAACAAATTGCCCATCCCGGATTACCGGAATTTGGGAAATGTTGAAATTTTTCATCCTCATAATAACATTTCCTATCAATTCGCCGGGTGTTGCTGTTACCAGGTCTTTGTCTTTATGGTTCCCGATTAAATCAAGTGCATTTTGCGCCGACTTAATAAATCCCCGTTCACGCATCCAGTCATCGTTAAAAAATTTCCCAACATAACGTGATCCATGATCATGGAACAAAACAACAACGATATCCCCCTTTTTAAACCTGTCGGCCATTTGCAAAATCCCAGCTACAGCCGATCCGGCAGAATTTCCAACAAAAATACCTTCTTCACGAGCCAGCCTTCGGGTCATCAGGGCCGCATCCTTATCGGTCACTTTTTCGAAATGGTCAATACCATCAAAATCCACATTTTTAGGTAAAATATCTTCACCTATTCCCTCAGTCACATAAGGATATATTTCGTTTTCATCAAAGATTCCGGTTTCGTGATATTTTTTAAAAACCGAACCGTAAGAATCGATCCCTATAATTTTTACATCCGGGTTTTTTTCTTTTAAATAGCGTCCAACCCCCGATATTGTCCCTCCTGTTCCAACACCTACCACAAAATGTGTGATTTTACCGCCGGTTTGTTCCCATATTTCAGGCCCTGTACTCAAATAGTGTGCTTTTCGATTGGATAAGTTATCGTACTGGTTAACAAAAATGGAATTCGGCGTTTCCTCATGTAACTTTCTGGCAACTGAATAATACGATCTCGGATCATCTGCAGCAACACTTGTAGGGCAAACAATAACTTCAGATCCCATTGCCCTAAGTATGTCGATTTTTTCCTTTGATTGTTTGTCAGCCACGGTAAATATGCATTTATACCCTCTTACAACTGCAACAAGAGCCAATCCCATTCCGGTATTTCCCGAAGTGCATTCTATTATGGTTCCCCCTGGTTTTAATATTCCTTCAGCTTCAGCATCATCAATCATCTGGATGGCCATCCGGTCCTTAACAGAATTTCCGGGATTGGTGGTTTCTATTTTACCGAGAATTGTAGCATCAATGCCCTTTGTAATCCGATTTAACTTTACGAGTGGCGTATTACCAACTGTTTCGAGTATGCTGTTGTATATTTTCATGAGTTGATTATTTGTTCTGTTATATTTCGCCGATAAAAATACGATTTCAATTAAAACGTATCGCTTTTACCGGACGTATTTTAGCAATATACCACGAAGGCAATATCATTAATATCAGGCTTATTAACAACACACCAATATTTAAGGCAAGCCAATGGTTTAACTGAAAATTCATAGGTACATACGACAGGAAATAATTATCCTGATCGAGTTTAATAAAGTGGGTTTTTGTCTGTAAAACCAATAATGATATTCCAATAAGATTTCCCCAAAACAATCCTTTAACAATAATGTACCCCGCCTGGAACAAAAATATTTTTCTTATTTGCCAGGAGGTGCTTCCAATGGCTTTTAAAATCCCAATGGCATTGGTCCGTTCTAAAATTAAGATTAATAATGCTGATGCAATATTGATAACAGAAACCAGTATCATTAAGGCAATAATTACATAAACATTGGTGTCGAGCATATTTAACCAATTAAAAATATCAGGAACCTGGTTGATAATCGTCGTTGTTTTCAGGCCGAAATCAATATCTTCGTAAATAATATCATCCATTTTTAATAACTGCTCATAATCATCGAGAATAATCTCAAAGCCTCCAACATAAAGCTCATCCGTACCGCCATATCCCGTTTTCGAAATTTGCAGCTCCCCAGCACAAAAAGGACTGTTTCCTACCTCCGGGACTTTTAATATATAAGTTACTGTATCGGGTATCGTATTTACAACGTCACTATAAATCACGCGGATAGTCGTATCCGAATAAATACTAAAATACTGTGGACCCCTACCCTTTCGGGTGGTATCGCTCCAATAATAATTGTGCCCTCCTACGCCACCAAACCCCCTGGCTTTAAACCCAATCATTCCGTTGAGGCACGAATCCACAATATCAAGTGTGCCCCGAATCCCCCAATGGTTTAATTTTTGAATATGCCGGATATCCGTTAGTACCCATTCTTTATCAAAATCCTCTAAGCCGGTGTGGTAAATTCCTGATACAATATAATTCCGGGGGACAAGTCCTTTTTTAGGATCGGGATAATAAAGGGTGATTTTCTGATTTGTTAAAATGTTTAGGGAATTTGCTATGGAGTTTGATATTATAATATTCGGTTCTACTGTTTCTGACCCCAGGTGCAACCAATCTCCGGCAATGAGCTTGTCCTTAAAAAATTCCCAATCAAAATCGTTGCTTATTCCTTTAACCACTACCCCTTGAATATCTTTATTGGTTTCAATAATGGCTGGTTTAGTTGCAAATACCTGGATATGCCGAATTCCATCAATACTGTCGAGATTGGGGTAAAAGTACTGGTCTTTTAGCAACCGGGTCGATTCCATTGATCGATTCGATGTTAAGGATGTTATCGTAATATGTGAACCAAATCCCACAACCTTTTTCCTGATTTCATTTTGAAACCCGGTAACAATGGCAACTGCCAGGATCATCACGACCATTCCCATAGCCATGCTAATTACAGCAAAGCGGATAATTGGGCGCGCAAAACTTTTCTTTTTGTCGCTGTTAAACGCTAATCTTTTGGCAATAAAAAATGATGTGTTCAAATTTGATATGAAATTGTAAATTCGCTTAGCGAAACTAAATTAATTTTAATGAATCGATTTAATAAGAGAATACAGATAATTTTTATTCTTATTATGGCTATCGTTTTTAACGGAATTGCCCAATCAGACACGCTTGAACCAAATCCAGGGATATTAGATACCATCACACCGGCTGCTGATCTGCCAAAAACCTATCTTCCTTTTCTTTACGACAAAGAAATTGCTGTTATAACCAATCAAACAGGAAGGATTAAGGGACATCATCTGGTAGATTTTCTTTTATATGAAAATATTAATGTTGCCAAAATATTTGCCCCTGAACATGGGTTCAGGGGTGATGCTTCGGATGGTACAGAAGTCCAAAACGGAAGGGACATACTTACAGGCCTTCAGGTTTTATCCATATACGGCAAAAAGAAAAAACCATCTGAACAGGACCTTCAGGATATTGAAGTCCTTGTTTTCGACATTCAAGATGTTGGCGTGCGGTTTTATACCTATATCAGCTCACTTACCTATGTAATGGAAGCCGCTGCCGAAAACGATATTCCGATTATTGTTTTGGACAGGCCTAATCCCAACGCCCATTATATTGACGGACCTGTGCTCGACACTGCATTTTCTTCTTTTGTAGGCATGCATCCTGTTCCTGTGGTTTATGGTATGACCATTGGCGAATATGCCCGAATGGTAAAAGGCGAAGGATGGATAAATAAAAGCGACAAACTGGATTTAACTGTTGTCCCGATGGAGAATTATACGCACGATTCCATCTATACCCTTCCGGTTGCCCCATCGCCAAACCTGCCTGATAATAAAAGCATTTACCTTTATCCCTGGATTTGTTATTTCGAAGGTGCAAACGTAAGCGTTGGCCGCGGAACAGGTGCCCCTTTTCGGTTAATTGGTTTTCCAGGGTTTGTTGGAGGGGATACTACTTTTACACCTCATCCCATTCCCGGGAAAAGCGAATCACCCCCTTTTCTGAATGAACAGTGCAACGGGATAAACCTAAAGAAAATACCCCTTGAAGAGCTTGAAAATGCAACGAAAATCGACTGGACTTATGTATGGGATATGTACAAGGTCCTGGGCGAAGAAAAGTTTTTCCTCGAAAATAATTATTTTGATCTTTTGGCCGGGTCAAAATTATTACGTACAGCGCTAATACAAGGGTGGAGCATCGAACGGTTTAAATCTGAGTACCAACCGGATGTTGATGCATTTAAAAAAATCAGGAAAAAATACGTGATGTATGAATAACATTTACACACCCCTAACCCCTCTCGAGAGGGGCTAGGGGTGTGTTTTTTAGTCAATTGCACTTAAAAACGCCACTAATTTCTCCACGGCAATGGCTCTGTGGCTGATTTTATTCTTTATTTCCAACGCCATTTCGGCAAAAGTTTCGGAATAGCCCTCAGGCCTAAATATCGGATCATAACCAAAACCCGAAACCCCTAATGTATGTTCTGTAATTTCCCCTTCGATAATTCCTTCGAACAGATATGTTTTTTCGTTTAAATTAAGTGCAATTACTGTTTTAAATCGGGCTGTCCTGTTTTTTATGCCTTTAAGTTCTTTTAATGTCTTGTTTACATTGTCCAGATACGAGCAATTCTTTCCCGCCCATCGGGCAGAATAAACCCCGGGAGCCCCGCCCAGGGCATCGATTTCCAATCCGGTATCGTCCGCAAAACAATCCGCTCCAAAGTGATCTTTTACATAATTTGCTTTTTGTAAAGCATTTCCCTTAATGGTATCGGAAGTTTCAGGAATTTCAGCTTCACAATTAATATCATCTAAATTCAGTATTTCGATGTAGTTTGGCAATATTTTTGAGACCTCAAAAAGCTTATGTTTATTTCGGGTAGCAAATACTATTTTCATTTCACTTGCATTTGATTAAAAAAAAGGGTTAAAAGCGGACGAATGGGTTTTTTAACTAAGATATTTTTTCTTTTTTTGCCCAAATTATACAATTTGAAGTTGATCAGGCTTTTTCTCTTGTTTTTTATTTTTATTGCGTTCAGATCCTTTGGTCAGGAAGTATATATTTTAGACAGTAAGGAGCATGAATCCGTAAGTGACGTATTTATTATCGGAAAAAGTGAAACAGCTATATCAAACCTACAGGGAAAGGCTAAAATTACCGGGCTTTTAATCGATTCCGATACATTGGTTTTTCAACATCCCTCGTTCGAAGTAATTAAAATATCAGTCAATGAATTAAGAATTGACGATTTTAAGGTTTATTTGGTTCGAAAAGTAATAGCGCTTGAAACATTTACCGTTTCAGCCAATAAATGGGAACAAAAAGCTGATGAATTACCACTCAGGGTGAATTCAATCAATCGCGATGCTTTGTTTTTTCAACCTGCCACCACCGCAGACCTGATTGGTGGAACCGGCGAAGTTTACATTCAAAAAAGCCAGCAAGGAGGTGGTAGCCCCATGTTCAGGGGCTTTGCTGCCAACCGGATACTTTTGGTTTATGATGGCGTAAGGGTTAATAATGCCATTTTCCGTTCCGGAAACCTGCAAAATATCATCCTATTCGATGCCAATGCAATGGAAAGCGCAGAAGTTGTTTTTGGTCCCGGCTCAACTATTTATGGAAGCGATGCCATGGGTGGTGTAATCGATTTCAGAACCTTAAATACGGAGTTTGCCCGGGATTCAATTGCCCTTTTTTACGGCCAGGCAAAAGCAGGATATGCCAGCGCATCCAACGAAATTAATGGTCACTTTCACCTGGCTTACGGAAGCCAAAAATTCAGCTCTCTAACCTCGGTTTCGTTTGCTCGGTTTGGTGACTTGACCATGGGGTCGAATGGCCCCGATGAATACCTGAGGTCAAATTATGTTGCTCGGATTAACGGCAAAGATTCGTTAATAACCAACTCAAACCCTAAAAAACAAATAGCATCCGGCTATAGTCAATTTAACCTTGTACAAAAGTTTGGTTTCAAACTAAAAGAACATTCAAAAATTCTTTTGGGAATACATTATGCCCTTACCAACGATATACCAAGATATGACCGATTAATTATTAAAACTGAGGATGGCTTAAAATATGCTGATTGGTTTTATGGGCCACAATCGTGGTTGAATGTAAACCTGAGTTTCGAAAACAATAAAAAAATTGCTATTTCAGATGAATACCGGTTTACCGTTAGCTATCAGAAAATGAAAGAAAGCCGGCACGATCGGAAATTTAATCAATTATCAAAAAAAAACCGTTTCGAAACCGTTGATGTTGTGACCTTAAATATGGATTTTAACAAGGCATTGAACACCCATTTTCAATTGTTTTACGGCGTTGAATTAATCGGCAACCTGGTAGGTTCTACTGCCAATGCAGAAGATGTAGAAACCTTTGAAACCGTTCCTTCATCTACACGTTATCCGGATGGATCGAAATACGGGAGCGCCGGAATTTACACCTTATTAAAATGGAAACCGGGTGAATCCTGGATATTGAATTTTGGATTGCGTTATTCCCATTTTTTAATGCAGGGAACATTCGATTCCACCTTTTTTGATTTTCCCGATGATGGGTTTGATCAGAATGTTGGCGCTTTTACCCCGTCAGTTGGGGCCGTTTTTAAAGTTTCTGATAATATCAGGTTTTTTGGAAATATAGGAAAAGGATTCCGAGCGCCCAATATCGATGATATGGCAAAGGTTTTCGATTCAACTCCCGGAAGTGTGGTTGTACCAAACACCGGTTTAAAGCCGGAAACCGTTATTAGTTTCGATTTGGGTTTCGCCTGGTCCCCTTCAAGAAAATTCCAATTGGAAGTTTCGGGGTTTTATTCGATTCTTCAGGATTTGATGGTAAAAGCCCCTTTCCAGGTCAATGGAGCTGATTCTGTTATTTATGATGGCGAACTCAGCCGCGTTGAAGCTATCCAGAATATTGGCTCGGGCTGGATTGCCGGTACACAAGGCTCAATTAAGGCCGCATTATCAGAACGGTTTTCATTAAGAGGCACCTTGGTTTATACACAAGGCGAAGAGGAAAACGGAGACCCGTTGAGACATGTAACCCCACTTTTCGGCGAATTGCATTTAGAATATCTCGATAAGCATTTCAGGGTTGACCTGAACACCCGGATAAATGGTACAATTACCAACGAAAACCTTGCCCCTTCCGAAAAAGACAAACCCTATCTTTATGCCATCGACAGCAACGGGAATCCCTATTCTCCTTCCTGGTATTTATTAAATTTAAATGCATCCTGGTTTATTTCCGATTCGGTTCGCCTTGTTGCCGGAATAGATAACATATTGGATAAACGCTATCGGAGCTATTCTTCGGGGATTGCAGGTGCAGGCCGGAATTATTTGGTGTCGTTGGTGGTTCATTTTTAAAATCTGAGATTCCTGTCAAGTATTTGCTCGAGGTGAAAACGGAAGATGGTTTTAGAGAAGTGAAGCGGTTGGTTGTGGAGTAATTTATTGGAGATTGGAAAGTGGAAACTTGATATTTTAAATGTATAGATTAAACTTTTAGGAATAGTCGCTTCTAATAAACGGGAATTGAATAAATATAATATTTCCGATTTCCAATAAAACAATTGACCTTTAATTTCGAGTTAAAAGCGAAAACCAAAGCTCTGAAAGAGCTAAATATTATAACCCCGGGTAAGGACGGAGAACGCAACCCGGGGGTGATAAACGCACAGGAAAAACCCGGCGCATCCACCAAAACCCTGCAAAGGCACAAAACAACCATGCGCCGGTTTAAATTAATTTTGTAAGAGTGAAATTACAACATGTCCAAGCATTCTCTCATTTAATCATTCTCTCATTCGCGCATTCAAAACTTAACCCCCAACGAAAACTCCAGAAAATCGGCCTGGCCCATGTTTGATTTAACATAAACACCTATAAAAGCATTTGAACGGGCTCCATGAAAATGATCTTTCAAATAATATTGAACTCCAAACCTCCCAGGAATATAGGCTTTCAGCTGATCAGCAGTTTCATCTTGTTTTATAAAATACTTTAAAAAAGGATTGTGTAAATAATAACCTACCTGGAGGATTATCCCCATACGGCCAATCAATAACTCGTTTCCAATCCAAATAGAAATAACACTTGAATTGACAAAATTAGCTTCGAGCTCATTGGGCTGCTGCGACTCGAGATACTGCCTATAGCCAGAATTATAATAAGTATCAATTCCAAATTGGATATTATTAATGCCCGAAACCCGCTTATCCGCGTAAAACGAAGCCAGGTAAATTGGATAATAGGGACCGTTTGAAGGACCGACTTCCGATCCAAAACGATTAATTCCCAGGGCTACCCTCATGTTGAATTGTAATCTCTTATTGTATCTAAATTCCTGTTTTTGAACTTTATAAAAAGATGGGTTCTTTTTTAAATAATAAACCACCCCAAAATTCAACATCGGAATATTAATTCCAACATTTGGTAACCCTGTATGGCCATTCGAAGCATGGTGAAAAGTAAACCCGGTATAAAGTTGCCATGTATTGGCAACGGCATAACGAACAGAAAAATTAAACCTGATTAATGCGCTAAAACTTCCCCCAACAGCAATATTTCCAGGGTTCTCAATATTGTGAAAAGGTTTATTGTAGTAAGCAAAACCCATATCCATTCCTTCGGTTATGCTCCACCGTTTACCTAATATCTGCATTAATTGAAACCGATATACCAACCCGATTGAACTCCCTAGCGTATCGCTATTTCCGAAATTGGTATAGGTTAAAACAATGCCTGTTTCGGGGTAATTGTAAAGACTTTCCCAAATATTGTTGGTGTCCCCCTGCCTTGTCCAGGCTGCATCAATACCATAACTATACGATGATTTAGGGAAATCTGAATAAATCTCCAAAACTTTTCCAATGTATCCACCAATAAGCAAATTTTGATTTTGGGAATTTACAAGCAATGGAAAACTTCCAAAAATTAAAAAAAATACAAGGAGCTGTTTTTTCAAATGGAATAAATTGGAGGTTGAAAATACAAAACTGCGGCAAAAGAAATTATTTTTACCGCTAAATTGAAAAACGGTGGGAAAAAATAAATTGGCTCATTTTGCCGAAATAGGTTCTTATAAGCATGTTTTCGAGCCTGATTCAAGAGTGGGATTAAGCGGTGAAAGCGATTTAAAAGGAAACTGGTCATCGTTTTTTGGAAACGACCATCCAATTATTCTCGAATTAGGGTGTGGTAAAGGCGAATATACCATCGAAATGGCCTGGATGTATCCCGATAAAAACTTTATTGGTATTGATATTAAAGGCGCTAGAATATGGCGTGGGGCAAAGACCATCGAAGAAGAAAAAATCCCAAATGCCGCTTTTTTACGGACCAAAATTGAGTTTATCGCTTCATTCTTTGCAAAAGGTGAAGTAAGCGAAATCTGGCTTACTTTTTCCGATCCCCAATTAAAAGAAAGCAGGGAAAAACATCGATTGACCCATCCCCGGTTTTTGGATATTTACAGAAAGATTCTGAAGCCAGATGGTGTGGTACACCTTAAAACAGATAGTCGGTTTTTGGCAGACTATACATCAGAAGTACTAAAAAGCGAAAACATCATCCCGAAAATTGTTGCCAATGATGTTTATGGAACAGATTGGACGTTATTTAATAAAAGTGAACAAAAACACCTGGCCATAAAAACGTTTTACGAGCAAAAATTCCTGGACGAAGGAAAACAAATCAACTATATCAGATTTAAACTGACATGAACAAACCAATAAAACTATCAGAAAAGAACAAAGATTTTTTTGAGCAGGTTTACCAGGTTGCCCGGTTAATCCCGAAAGGCCGTGTAACTTCGTATGGTGCCATTGCCCGCTATCTTGGAAGCGGTCGAGGGGCTCGAATGGTAGGCTGGGCCATGAATGCCTGCATGAGCAGGTCGGATGTTCCGGCACATCGGGTGGTTAACCGGCTGGGGATGCTAACAGGAAAAATGCACTTCCCAACACCCTCGGCTATGCAGGACCGCCTCGAAGCTGAGGGAATATCTGTTGAGGATGATAAAATTTTAGATTTCAAAACCCTGAACTGGGAACCTGCCAAAGAGTTGAAACTTTAGTTTTTTATTTTTAATTCCCAATGTTTTAACCGCAGATGTACGCCAAGTACATCGCGGAGTTTCTCAGAGATTGACTTTGCGGCACATTGCGGTTAACTCCTTCTTATAAATACAACGGATTATTTTTTACCGCAGAGGTACGCAATGTACCACGCGAAGTTTCGCAGAGTTTGAGTTAGTATTACCCTCACATATTTTTACAATATGTTGTCAAAATGTATTTACAAATGCTTAGGATTGATTATTTAGCGTAAATGAATACAATGTACCCTCGGAGTTACTGATAATTCAACTTTGCGATACTCTGCGCATAACTTTGCGGTACATTGCGGTTAATATTATCTCATAATTTTTTTTAGGTAGTTTTCTACCGCTGAGGTACGCAATGTACTCCGCTAAGTTTCGCAGAGTTTTAACTCAGTGGTAACCTGTGTTAATTTGATGCTAATTTTTCAGAATCTTACTACATTACATTTTATCGGCAGTATAATATCTTGTCAACCAAACCATTCTCAATTGTTTACCTCTTAATCAAAACAAGATGCATGAAAATGAAATATCAGAAAAAATCCTGAGTGCTGCATTCAAAGTTCATTCTGCTCTTGGTCCCGGATTGCTGGAAAGCTCTTACAAAGAATGCTTGAATTATGAACTTAAAAAGAGTGGATTAAATGTTGAAAAAGAAAAAGCTTTGCCTCTTATTTATGAAAGTGTGAAATTAGAAATCGGATATAGAATTGATCTACTCGTTGAAAGCAAGGTGATTATTGAAATAAAATCAGTTGATGGCTTTAATGATGTTTATCTTGCTCAAGTACTTACTTACCTCAAACTATCCGGATGTAAACTTGGTTTATTGTTGAATTTTAATGTGAAGAGTTTAAAATTTGGGATTAAAAGAATTGTTAATAATCTGTGATTCACTAACCTAAAGTTTGATTATTAAAATCCAATGAGTTTCGGACTATTAAACTTTGCGAAACTTTGCGGTTAAAGTTTTTTTAAATAATACCTTTTTTTTACCGCAGAGGAACGCGAAGTATTCCGCGGAGTTTCGCAGAGTTTTATTTTGTGGTACGTTGCAGTTAATTCTTTTGAAAATCACGTGGTTATTTTCTTAAAACAAGATTTTATTTAGCGAGACTCTGCGCTTAACTTTGCGGTACATTTCGGTTAAATCTTTCTTTAAAATTACCCCGTTTTTTTACCGCAGAGGAACGCGAAGTATTCCGCGGAGTTTCGCAGAGTTTTATTTTGGGATTAAAGTGCAATGAATCAATACAACACCCAATTAATTTTTACATGTGACCAAACCCTCTTTATAATCATTCTAAATTAGTTAACTTTGAGGGCTAAAACCAAATGAAAATGACTTTAAATAAAGAGGCTGTATTAAAAGCCCTTGAAAATGTAATAGAACCGGATCTTAAAAAAGATATTGTTCAATTAAACCTTATAGAAGATTTAAAGATTGACGGTAAAACAGTAACGCTAACAGTTGAAGTGAGCAACCCGGCCATGCACAGCAAACAAAGAATAGTAGAAGCCATCGAATTCCAAATTAAAAAGGCTTTAGGCATGGATTTAAAAGTTGAAACCACCATAAAAGCAATAGCTGAAAAAAACAAT
>Ga0164313_10000901_pt1 | contig 25241 bp, 32 predicted proteins | sample GuaBasSedimGuay4_FD_113735 | JGI IMG/M metagenome (GOLD analysis project Ga0164313, IMG submission 113735) | Subseafloor sediment microbial communities from Guaymas Basin, Gulf of California, Mexico - Guay4, Core 4569-4, 0-3 cm | ecosystem: Environmental > Aquatic > Marine > Hydrothermal vents... | reverse complement strand
CAGTCAGTATAATGGTAATGTAGTAAGAACCCCAGTTCAATTGCCCAACACCACAACATATGGTATGTATGGTTTTTTTGATACTAACAACACCACAGATGACGCTGTAAGTTTTTGTTATACAGCAGACGCAGAAATTTAACAAATTAACACGGATATAAAATGAAATATAAATTACAAGGTGCTGATGAAACAAATGGCGTATTAGATACTGAAAATGGAATGTCAATACCTAATGCTACTGGAAACAGACATTGGTCTGAATATCTACAGTGGAAACTGGGTAATGACGCTAATGGAACTCCTTTAGCAGGAACTCCAGGTGTTCAAGCTCCTGACTCTCAATACACATTAGCTGAACTTAGAACTAATAAAAAACTTGAATTAAAAAGTGCATGTTCTGCAGATTTAGAAAGCGGATTTGTATCAGACGCATTGGGTACTGATTATACTTATGAAAGTACTTTAAAAGATCAGACTAATATATCTGGTGCTGCTCAGGCAGGAATTACTGTTGATTTTACAGTTATTGATGGTGCTGATAATAAACTTCGTGTAAGTCATAATACAACACAAATGAACCAAGTGTTTTCTGATGGTGTTGCAATTATGCAAACTAAGAAAAACACTCTATATGTATTATTGGGCAATGTTGATTCTGCTGCTGACGAAGCAGCTGTAGCAGCTATAGTCTGGGCATAATAAACAAACAATAAATAGGTAAATATATAATGAGTATATTAGCACAATTTAATAACGTATTAAAAGTAGATAAATCAAGTACATTAACAACTGGATTTACTACAGATGTCGAAGTTTTAGCTTCTGACAATATAACTCCTGATATGTCTTTAGAAACTATTAAATCTAGAGCTGTTGCAGGAAATATAACAATCAATTTCCCTACTGGCGGAAACGGTGTATGTCATATCATCGCATCTATAGATGGAACTAATCGTACTATTACTTTAGGTGCTAATGTAAAATCTGTAGGCACTATTGGTGATATGACAGCAAACACCAAACAATTAATTTCTGTCATACGTGATAGTGCTTCTCATGCAATTGTCCAGGTTCAAGAGGTGAGTGCATGAGTCTTCTCAACCCTGCGCTATTTAATAGCAGTAGCGGCAGTGGTAATGGAGATGGAGAAACTATAGACATATCTAATTCAGGTGCGTTTATAGCTGAAAATAATACATACTTATCCAAAACATTTTCTGCTGAGGGCGATAGACGAACTTGGTCATATAGTTTTTGGATGAAAAGAACATCAATGGGTGTTCATGAAGCTGTTTTAAGTTGTACGCCTGCAGCAAACTACTTTACAAATTTATATATAGATGCATCTAGTCATGCAGAATTATTTCATAGAGAATCAACATCTAATTCATGGGTTATTGATACTATTGAAGAATTAAGAGACGTATCTGAATGGTATCATGTATTAATGGTTTGTGATACTACAGAGACAATTGAAATTGATAGATTTAAAGTTTACATTAATGGTATTCAACAAATACAATCTGAGGTTTCTTTAGGATATAGAGCAATAAACGCACAACAGTATATTAATGTTACGACTGCACCTCATTATATAGGAAGTTATTTAGGAAGTTTAAATTTCTTAAACGGATACATAGCTGAAGTTAATTTTATTGATGGACAGGCTTTAACTCCTGATGATTTTGCTAAAAATGATTCTATAAATGGACAATGGAATCCTATTAGTTATGCTGGTACTTATGGTACTAATGGGTTCTATTTAAATTTTCAAAATGGTAGTAATTTAGGCGAAGATAGTTCTGGCAATAATAATGATTTTACTAATACCGGAGTAGTGCAAAGTACTGATACACCTACTAATAATCAAAGTATATTAAGTGTAATTGATTCTGTTGGTGTAAGTTTACTTAAAACAGGATTAGCTGTGTCTATGACTAATGGTGATTTTGTTAAATCAACAATCGCAACTGGTACTTCGGGTAAATGGTATTATGAACTAGAAGCATTAAGTAATTCTTCATCAGGTGCCCCAATAGCTTGGGGTCTGAGTTCTACTAGAGATAGTGCTGGGGTTTCATTTCCTTCAGAAATATATAGAGCAGTAACGATATATCTAAATAATTTAAGTACTTCTGGTTTTAATTTAACAACAGATGGTGTTAATAATTCAACAACAATAACCGGTACACCGATTGTTATTGGTGACATATTGCAATTGGCATATGATGCAGATACAGGCGAAGTTTGGTTTGGATTAAATAATTCATGGTGGGACGGCGGTTCAACTTTTACAGGTAATCCTAGTACTCAAAGTAATCCATGCAAAACATTTAGTGATATTGGATTAGCAATGATTCCGTATATACCAAATACTGGAAGTACTTATACTGTTAAAGCTATATTCAATTCAGATGACTTTGTATATACGCCACCTACAGGTTATAAATCTATCTGTTCTAAAAATTTAGCTGAACCTGATATATTAATACCTACTGACTATTTCAATACTTTACTATATACAGGTAATGGTACTGAACAGCGTGTAGGTGCAGACATTCAGGATGTAGACTTATATCCATTAGCTAATAGTGCTAGATTTGAATATGAAAACTCTCAATATCTTACAAGAACTCCATCTCAAACATCAACTAATCTAGATGTATTGACATTTTCAACTTGGGTTAAAAGAGCAAACTTAGATACTTTTCAAGGAATTCTTTGTTCACGTAATGATGATAGTGGTGTTAATAGTTATCCATATACTATTTTAGGAATTAACACAGATGGTACGCTATCTATAGATGAGTCATACAACAATATACTTCAATTTTCAAAACATACAACTATGATGTTAAATGATGTTAACCATTATTATCATATTGTAGTATCTATTGATACTGATAATGTTGTTCCAGAAGATAGAGTTAAATTATTTATTGATGGTGAATTAATTACATCATTCGCCACATCAATAGATGCACCTATAGGATTAAATATAACTGCTCAGTTACAACATGTAATGACACTTGGATGTAATATTTCTGCTCCTGGTTTTTTACAAAATTTGTTTTATAGTGGATATATGTCTGAAGCAGTTTTTGTTGATGGTCAAGCATTAACTTCTGATGCATTTGGACAAAAAGATCCTAATGGCATTTGGATACCTAAGCAATATACAGGCACTTATGGTATAAACGGTTTTCATTTAGATTTTTCAAATAATGCTGATTTAGGTGAAGATAGTTCTGGTAATAGCAACGATTGGACTAATATTAATACTGTATCTCAATCTATAGATACTCCTAGTAATAATTATGCTATTTTAAATGACAATAAAGCTCATTTAGCAAGTTCAATAACTGACGCAGGACTAACTGCAGTATTAGCAAACCAATCAGGAGGAAGAGCTGTACATTGTACATTCCCAATATCTTCTGGTAAATGGTATGCTGAAATGGAAGTTATAACTAATGGTGGTAACAGAGCGGGATTTGGGATTATTCCTAATGATCAACTTACTACTGATTATGCCGGACGTATGTCTGGTGGTATAACTTATACAAGTGTTGGTAATTATCATTACGATGATGCAACAATTATAGATTCTAGTCCCAATGCATATACTACCGGTGACATTATTGGTGTCCATATAGACTTAGATAATAATATCTTAGAATACTTTAAAAACAATGTATCTCAAGGAATTATTAATGGTTATTTAAATGGTTCAAATTATGTTTTATCTTTAGATAACGTTGGTAATGTAGTTTCAACTTCAGTAGAGTTGACACTACATATAACTGAAGATTCATGGTCTTATACTCCTCCAGAAGGATTTTTAGCACTATCATCTAATAATCTTCCAATCCCATCTGTTATAGGTCAACCGGACTTAATATGGATTAAAAATAGAACTATAACTCAAAATCATAATATATTTGATACTGAACGTTCGCCTAGATTATTAGAACGTGCTGCATTTGGTGGTTCATTAGCTACAGTATATAATCTAACTATTAATGCAGATACTCAAAATTATTTATTATTTAATGAAACTAAATTATTAGGCTATGATGGTGATGAATATTGTACTGTTAATTTGACAGTTACCAATAATGCTGTTGTTGGATCTTTTTCAACTTCAGTTCCTGCATTAGATTTAAGAGGATTTCCAGTTGGATGTGATCTTAATATAACTGTAGATGCAGGTTGTTATGTTGTTGGTGCTGGTGGCAGAGGTGGTTCAGGTAGTCCATGGAATTTAAATGGGTTGCCAGGAAATCCTGGTGGTGATGCTATCTGGGCTAATTCAGACATCAATATTACTAATAACGGCATTATTGCTGGTGGTGGCGGTGGCGGTGGCGGTGCTGATGGCACTACAACTCCATCAGGCTCTGCTGGATATGGCGGTGGTGGCGGCGGTGGTGGCGCTGGTAATATCGTAGGTCCAGGTGGTCCCGGTGGCGGCAGTACACATAATGGTATATCTGGTCTATCAGGAACTTTAACTACTGGTGGAACTGGAGGTGACGGAAATACTACTGCTGCAGCTGGCGGCACTGGCGGAACATTAGGCAATAATGGTTCCGTTGGTGGTAATAGTCCTCCTGCTTGGAATGGTACTAACTATGCTGGTGGTGCTGGTGGTGTTGCTGGATTCTATTCAGATGGTGATAAATATATTACTTGGTCAGGTGTTGGTAGTCAATTAGGTTCTATTAATCTAGAAGTACTTAACAGTACAGGATCTTATCCTGTACTAAGAACAGATACGACTGATGATGAAGAAATAACTGCAAGTCCTTCTTTAATCTCTATTTATTCTCAAGGAATAGATATAGGTCCTGATGTTAATGTGAATACCAATGCATCTGAATATGCAGCTTGGTTATGGAAAAAAGGAATTACTCCAGGATTAGATATTGTTAATTTTGATGCTTCAGTAAGTACTACTATTCCTCATAATTTAAATTCAATTCCACAATTTATTATTACTAAAAGTAGAACTGTTGATGGTACTGGGTGGATTGTATATCATAATTATACAGGTGCAAATAAATATTTATATTTAAATACTGATGCAGCAGCTATAACTAATTCAACTGTATGGTTAAATACAGAACCTACTAGTTCTAATTTCACAAATGGCCAAACTACTTATGGTGAACAAATCGCATATTTGTTTTCTGCTGTAGCTGGATTTTCTACATTTGGTGCATATACAGGAAATGGTTCTTCTGATGGACCATTTACATATCTAGGATTTAAACCAGCGTTTATTATGATTAAATCTGCAACATCTACAAGTAATTGGGAAATGCTCGACAGTATTAGAGATGTTGATAATGACGTATTTTTAGATTTAAGTGCTAACAATTCAAATTCAGAAAATTTAATTGATGGTACTAGTATAGACTTTTTATCTAATGGTTTTAAACTTAGAGATGGTAATAGTACTGGAACTAAAAATGCAAATGGTCAAATTTATATTTATGCAGCATTTGCTGAAAATCCATTCAAATATACTAGAGCTAGATAAATGATAACTAGGAGGTATTTAACCAGATACCTCCTAACTTTTTATAGGAAACACATATGAGCTACAAAGATATAAACAATAAAACCGGATATAGAAATATGCAAGGGCATAGTTTTTCATATTCTAATTTAAAACTATTAACTGCTGCTGAACTTGCTGCTGCAATTATTGATGGGATTACTGAATGGACTCCTGATGCGCCACCAACACCTACTGATGCAGAGAATTTAATATCTGTTAAAAAATCAAAAACAGGTGAGGCGTTATCATTATTTCAAAATGAAATAACATCTCTTAAAGAAGGTTATGTTCAATCTGAAATTGATAGTTGGGATAGACAACAAAAAGAAGCTGAATTATACTTAGCTGATAATAATGCAACTGTGCAATTATTAACATTGATGGCATCTGCTCGTGGTATTACTAAAGACTTACTTGCAACTAATATAATGGTTAAAGTAACTGCATTCCAAAATGTGTTTGGTACTGCTATAGGTAAGAAACAAGGCTTTGAAGATCAAATCGCACTTATCGATCAAGATGGTGTAAAAACTGATGATGAGAAAGCTACTGATATACAAGCAATTGTTATAGCTTAATAATTTTTAATAACAAATAAAAACAAAATATGCCGAATCTAAATTTAAGAACTAAACTAAAAGTAGGTACTGGCGCATCTTTAATTCATAATGATATAACTGATTTTCCTACTTCACCACAAGATGGTGAAATGGTGATGAAAAATGGTATACTTTATGTATATTCTACTATTGATGGGATAACTACATGGTTCCCATTAACTAATAAGAAAGCATTATATGTGCATCAACAATCTACACCATCTAAAAAATGGACTATAGACCATAATTTTAATACTCAAGATTTCGGTTATTTTGTTTATGATGAGTCCCACAACTTATTAACATCCAATAATATAGTACTCAATGATAATACATTTGTTTTAGTATTTCATCAAGAACTTATTGGTATGGTAGTAGTTGTGGCGAACTCTGAATTCGATGCACCCACATTGACTTCAAATTCTATAACTACAGATGCAATAGTAGTAGCTGGTACAGTTGAGATAAACAGCTCTGGAATTTCATTAGATAATGAAAACATACTAGACACAATTCAACAGGCTAAAGATGAAGCCGTACAATTTTCAATAATTTTTAATGGATAACTAACTGATGAATACATTTAAAAATGCAAAACAACCAATATTAGGAACCGGAACAATTATTTATACAGTTCCTCCTGCTACACAAACTGTAGTACATTCAATATATATAGCAAATATAACACCAATTAATGCACATGTAACTATAAAAGTTGGAGCAATCCGTTTAGCTTTTAATAAACAAGTTTTAGCAGAAGATTATATTACTTTAGATAAACCTATCAATTTAATAACAGGCGAAGCTATTACAATAGTTGCTGAAGATGGTGATAATACTATTGAAGCTTTCGTTTCAGTAATGGAAATTACTTAATGATAAAAGTTAACAGATTCGATGTAATCTTACCAAAGACTACAGATGTGTTATTTTTAGGCATAACCAATATATCGACAATATCAAATATATATAGACCGAGAGTTGATGATGGGATCTATGGAAATTGGATTTCATCTCAATCAGTTCGAACATGGAGCCAAGAAATAACAGTTAACGGAGATTGGATAGGAGATCTTCAAAATCCGCCGTTAAATAACAGAAACATTAATGATGTATATTTCAATACAACAGACAACACATACTATAAACATGATGGTGTACAATGGTTTGAAGCTATAAGAGGTCCTTTTAGAGACTTTCCTGAATCTTCAATTGCTATTGCTGACCTTGATACTAACAATGTTTATATTTATGATATTAGTGGCAACGAACCTATTATATGGATGATTTTTAAACCTAATATTAATTCGTTTATTAAAGATTCTAAAATCACTTCACTTAACTTTCTAGGTGGTAATTTAGTTATAGGTCAAGAAGCTAATGGATTAACTGTTATTGATTTCTTTAAAGAAGAATCATGGAATTATACTACAGCAGGACTTTTCAAAAATACTAATGAAGGCCTTGCTAATAGAAATGAAAACGTACTTAACAGTTGGGTATTAATTGACCCAGCTATACAATTAATAACAAATGATATACTTAATATATTTTTAACTATATCAAACAACACTGTATTTAAAAACCAAGCTTTAGCACCTACTATTTATGCAGGTACTGATATTGGTTATTTTAAATTAGATACGCTTAATAACCTTTCATTTTATAATTATACATGGACTCCTAATGTTCCTGTTAATTATATTTCAGGTGATAAGGCTTTTTCTTCACAACTTCATGGTGACTTTCTTTCAGGATTAGGTACAGGATTAGTTATAATACATGAAGATGAACTTAGCGAAACTGTTGTTAATGATTTTACTATCACTAGTAATGAATATCATGATCTAACTATTCCTAAGATTGGTTTTGCATTAGATGAATTTACTAGTTTATTGACAACTTCGCCTACTACTCATTATATAGGTTTTAATAATAAGTTAGTTATAGTTGAAGAATTTGAAGCTGATTTAACTAAAACTTTAGTTTCTATAATAACATCTACTTATTCAACACCGTTTATGTTAGGTGACGTTGATTTGTGTTTAGATGGTGACTTATTAGTTGATAGGTCATTTTTTGTAAATACAACTATAACTGATAATGGTAGTGTATTAACAAGTATAGTTAACTCAGGTACTTTAAAATACAATACAGCTTCAGCAGGATCAATCACAATTACTGTTGATGCAGCTGGTGACATATATGGATGGGAATTAGATGGCGGACAATGGAAATTTAGAAAAACTATATCTGAATGGACTGGTATAACTAAAATAGGTACATTAATAACTATTCAAGATGGTACTAGTTTTACTAGATTAGTTCATACAAAAGTTATTCCAGATCCTACTCAATTAGTTACAATAGAAGAATCAGACACACAGTTATTTAATTTAAAAGCAAATACATTACTTGCAGGAGTCTCAGATCAGGTTATTACTGTATCTTATGATAAAAATGTAAAACACGTATATGTATCAACTTTAACAGATATTTCAGTTTTTAGTGGTTTATTTAACATTAAAGAATATAATGAAACTTCTCAATTTATAAGTGTCAATAATGACATATTAATAAAAGGATAATACTAGAATGACAGCTTCATTAACAAAACCAGAGATGTATTTAAAAACCGAATTAGAAAAATTGAAGTCTGCTAATATTTCGATACAATCTGATATACAAACAGTAGTTACTGCTATTGAAAAATTATCTCCGGATGGATGGAGAGATTTACTGGCTCCTTTTATTATAACTAGACAATCCGGAAATAGAGTTCCTACATTTAAACGATTCGGTCCTGATAATTTACATTATATTTTGAAGTTTGATAATTTAGATGAGGTGTATATTACTGTTCATGTTCCACATAGTATAAAACCAAATACATTAGCATATCCCTATATTTATTGGAGTACAGATGGAACAGATACCGGTATTGTAAGCTGGGAACTCTCATATACAATAGCTAAAGGACATGGACAGGAACCATTTGGTTCTTCTACAACTATAATTATGAATAAAGCTGCAACAGGTATACCTTGGACTAACATGATAACAGAAGCCGATATTTCCCAGGCTATTTTATTTGAAGAACCTGATACTATTATACTGGTTAAAATTAAACGATCTGAAACAGGTAATGGTAATCATCACAATGGACCAGATACAAATACTGATAAAGTATTTGGTATAATGGCTGCATTTCACTATCAAACAGATAGAAGGACTACTTCATTTAATAAAGAACCTGATTTTTATACTGACAATAATCCCTAAGAATAATTATGCCTAAAAAATCCATAAAAAAGAAAAAGTATAAAATTGACGAAAATACAAATAAAATCATCCAATATGAAGATGGTGATTTGAATACTCTTGAAGATGTTGAAGAAGCAATTATAAATGAAGAAAACGAATCTATAGTAAACGATTTAATTGTTAAAGCGGATGAATATGAGAGTGATAAAGTTACTCAAATAATTGAAGATGATTGGTGGCATTGTGAAGAAAGACGCCAAAATATAGATAATGATATTGCCGATGTAAACGTCAAAATAACTAACGCAACAGCTATAAAATCATCATTCTCTAGCGATGTGTTGTTATCTGATTGGTATAATAATGAAAAACAAATAGATGATTTAACTACTAATAATAGAAAATTAAAAATCAGGAATCAAGAACTTCAAAATATACTTCATAATAATCTAGGAGTTGTAGATCAATCAGTTCAAGATGAAATTAATGTAAATCAAGCAACTATTAATTCTAATAATGTAACTTTAACAGGATTACCAGAATCATCAGTATTTGAATTACAATTACAAACTCTAGAATCAACATTAACAACATTAGAAAGTCAAAGAACGTTTTCAGGTGAAACTGAAACAACTGATTCTGCCGTTTTAACACAGATATCAGTTACAGAAACTGCGATTACTCTTAAAAAATATGGAAAACACTATAAAGCTACTAAACATAAATTACGAGTATTAAACAAAGACATTGTCGACCTTAATGAAAGAAATAGAAAAAGTAATGTTTCTATAGATATAATACAAACGCATCTTACTAAAATTATTACTGGATCTTATACTGAAATGGTTGATGGTGTTGAAGTTACTAAACAACTTTTAGAAGGAGAGTATAATCCTTGGTTAGGTGATTATTCTAATCTATCTAAATATGATCCTAATGGCAATTTAATAACTAGACCTCCTAAAAGTAGTCAACCATTTATATCTTCTGTTGCTAAACTTAAAAGTGATTATTTTGATATGATGACAAATAGAACCGTATTTGAAGGTTTTACTTCTGCTGCTACTGGAGAAGAACATACATATAATGCCGAAATAGAAAATCAATTAAATCTTGTTGGTGCTGTTATGGCAGGTGTAGATATGTTATATACCTGTACTAACAACATGTCTAAAGTTAAAACTCAAATTCCACACACAGCAGATCAAATCAAGCAAGTATTTGCTGATGGTATTATGTTTAAAGCAACTACTATAACAATATTCAATATGAAGCGAGATGTATTAAATAACGCAACTACTATTGAAGAGATAACAAATACTAACTGGAATTAATAAAAATGAGAGTCCTTCTAATATTATTGCTATATGCTTCATCAGCATTTTCAAATGTTTTAGTAATAACAAGTCCTCTTCAAAATCAAAATAAACTTTATAGATTTGAATTACAATCTATATTTACTTTAAATAATGTGTCATGGGATGATGGTACACCTATCATTCCTATATTTTTACAATTCAGTTCAGAAACTCATAAACGGTTTATTACTGATGTACTATTAGTAAACTCTCACTCATTTAGACGAGATATTGAATCTAAATTAATAAAAGGGAATTTGTTTAATGTGTATGTTGCAAAAACTGATTCTGAAGTTTTAGATCTTTTAGATAGAATCGATGGATCGATTGCATACATTAACGAGTTAACTGTAATTATGGCAGATAATCATGAAATTAAAATTATTACTATTATTGATTAGTCTATTATTAATCATAGAGAATGCATTCGCTAAAGAAACTCATATAACTGATTATGGAACTTACTCTTATCATGGTAATGCATATTATACATATTCAACTAGTGATAAAATAGGATATGATGAACGGTGGGAAGTTTCTTTAGGTGGATCTGCTGATTATGGTGATGTTATTTTATCTGCCAAGATCTCTACTAGTGAATATAGTAACTATTTAAGACGAGCAGCTATAATGTTCCCATTCTCTATTGCAAACTCAAACATTACATTAGGTTTTGGTAGAGTCACAAATGCAACTGGATTATTCAATACTGCTGTAGGAACTCCTTCTTCAAATGGATTATCATCTCTTCCCGTTTCAGTTTATGATGTGTCACAATTAGAGATTAATACAAACATACTTGATGGGGGTTTTATAAAAATCGATTCAGGTTTTGAAGATTTTTCTACAGAATTAGAATTCTATATGGGACAACCGATACTTGATAGAAAACATTTAGATATATACGATATTAATAATTCAGGATCAACTCTGAGTTTTAATTTAGAAGGCAATGTGTCATACATAGCACAAGGTAAATTAAGATTTTCTGATTTTGAAGTTTTTTTAAAATATAATAGAACCATAATGGATGTTGTAAAAACTAAATTTAATAAAATCGAAATACTAAAAGGAACTGATGATATTGCATTTACTGAATACGTACTTGGTGGAAAATACAATATTAATAAAAATTTAGTTATACTTGCTGAAGTTTCATCTATAGATTATGATGCACAAGATCATAATTTCTATGGTGGTCATATTTTAGCAAGATATGCTATAAATGAATACTTTGAACCGTTTATAGGGTATTCAAGAGGACGATCTGATGGTGTTGTAAATTTCAGATCTAAAACAGAAGACATTTACGGAGGATTAGTTATGAATTATGATAATTTTAATTTACTTTTAGAATATCATTATGCAGATACAGGGACTTTTAAATATAAAGATTATAGTACTCTAAATGGGGAAAGCATCTTTTTAACATCAATAACTTTTAACTTTTAATTTTAAACATATAAGGTAAACTAATAATGAGCCAAGAACAAGAAGAAATAAAAATCGCAGTAACAGATAGCGTTAAGCCCGCTATTGATGAAGCAGTTAAACCTGCAGTAAAAGAAGCTGTAGTGTCAGAAGTACTTCCATCTATTCAAAAAATATTGGAAGCAGTAACAGTTATTACAGATGCATCAATGAATCCAGATCTTAATACACCATCTAAACCGTGGTTTCTTAGTAAAAGTGTAATTGGCGGAATTGTAGCAGGAGCAGCAGGGATAACTGGATTATATGGAATGGATTTAGATCAAGCAGAACTTGAAGGTATTTTGATAGGTGTTAGTGGTATAGTAGGAAGTATACTCGCAATTTATGGACGAGTAACTGCCAAAACAACATTAACTAAATAAACAAAATATAAATAATAGTTAACAATATTGGACTAACTGTGTTTAGTCCAATATTATGTTTAGGATAGTAAATGAACACACATGATTATCAAGATAAAAAAATATTAATAGTTGATCCAGGCAGAGACATTAATTGTATAGTTAACGTCATTTTGCAGTTAGGATTTAGCTTCGAAAATATAACCAGTTCAAATTCTGCAGTCTCAGCTATAACACATTTAAAGACTCCGATAGTATTTGATATAATTATAGTAAGTAATTCTGTTAAGTTTATGGAATTTACAAAATTTATTAAATTTATTAAACGTAATATTACACATATTCCTAGTATTCTACCATTAATAAACTATAAACGCCAATTAGATGAAGACCAATTATTAGTAATAAGGAATCAATTTCCAAATTGTGTTGAATGGCCTATAGAGCTTAATAGTTTAAATGAATGTATACGAATTTTATTAGGTACCACTGAATGAATTTCAAAAAATGTTTGTTAACAAACATATATTTAATTTTATCATTAACTTTAATTTTATCTATATTGAGTTATAAATTATATGATCTTGAAAATGAAAAAAAAGCATATAAAGCAACTCTTAAAATTATAAGTACTCTTAGCGGTTCATTTATAAATATAGAACGATATAGACAAACATTAGATTCAACATTATATAAAGAGTTTGATGATAACATAATTATAATAAAACAGATACTAAAAGATAATAATATAGATTTTAGATCTAACTTAGTACCATTAAAAAATTTACTTGATAAATTTGTGTTAGTAAGAGATGAGTTTGAAAAAATCACCACATCATTTGATAAAATAGGAGATGAAAGTATAGGATTAATTTCTAAGATCGATAAAGAAATTAAAAATACAGAATCAGAAGTTATAAATTGGAGACCATTTAAACAATCTTTAATAAGATATAAAATGAATCCAAGTATTATAAATAGAAAACTCGTAATTGATTATATATCAAAATTAGCATTAGAAAATAAAACTTTAGAAATTAAAGCTGACATTATAACTAATATTAATTTAATATTAATATATTCAGAGTACATAGGTTTTTATGATTCAGCATTTGATCCATTTGAAAAGATACGTCAACTTAAATTAGATTTTAAACTTCAAGAAACTAAAAGTCATAATAGTATAGTTAATGAATACTTAAAATTTTACGATTCAGTAGTAAAAGAACTTATTATAATGATTATAATAGTTGTATTGTTTATACTTATAAGATTATATCTTTTTGGACTTGAAAAAAATAAACTAACTAAACAACCAAAAAACAATATGAGTTCATTCTTAGATCTTTCTGAGCAAGATTCAGTTCAATTATCTAATCTTAAAGCTCTACAAGCAGTTACTGCTATGTCTAGAGATAACTTTAAAGTTACATTAGATAATATACCAGATGCTACATGCAGATTTAACGTAAATTGTTATATATTATCAGTAAATTACAATTTTAAAAATTTATTAAATTTAAATTATAGTGATTTAATAGCAACATCATTATATGATATAATACCTAATTTAGATTCTTTAATGATAGGTACATTAGAATCGAGTACTAATGATCATAGTATTACTTGTTCAATATTGGGGGTTATATATTCTATGCAGTTAACAATTATTCCTGCATTAGATGCGATCCATGGGCAAGACGAATATCAAATTACAATAAGTCCACAATAGGTATTAACTATGTCTAGGCAACCTCCAAGTACTAATGCTCAAAATAATCCAGTGATTATTATTCCTAATAATCAACCTACGTTTAATGAAGATCCTAGACATCATACAAACTACGAAAACGATCCTCGTTTTATGAATTACATTGATGATGCTGATAGAATCATGAATGAGGCACCACAAGTAAGACTTCAAACATCTCATAATGAACCTAAAAACAATATTGTAGATAATAGTTATGTACCATTAAAGTATATACCTGTATTAGTAATATTCTTAGCGGGAATAGTTAGTGATTCATTTGTAATCCGTTCAGAAATTAGTCAAATTGATTCTAAAATACAATTACATACTCAAGAGTATACATTAATAATAGATCAATTAAAAACTAAAATTAAAGAGTTAGAAGAAGAGGTCAGGGAAATGAGGGCACAAAACGATACATCAGAATCTAGAATTCAAAGAAATGAATCTCAATTATTATTATTATTAAGAAAACAAAGATTACTGGAGCATAACTAGTTATGGCAAATAATTACTTAATAGCAAAAGAATTCAAAGGTTCACAAATTCAAACTAAAATAACAATCAAACAATTCCAAAGAAATATAGTTACTAAACCTAAGTTTGATATGGGATCTTTTTACTTTAAACAAATTAAACCTAAATATAATAAAGCTGAATATGAGTTATTCAAACATATTATACAATCAACTCCTATTAATGAGTTATTCAAAACTCCGCCGTTAAAATTTAAAAAACAAATAGGATTAATAAATGACTTCCATAGAGTACTAAAAAAACAACTTGATGTCGATATGTTTATTGATGTTAATACTTATAGTTATTTTAATTATTTTAATTGGAACTTACAAACTGTATTTTTGGAATTGACTAAAGTTAACAATACGTACTTAGAGGTTTCAAAAGCTATTGCTGATTTTATTACTAAGAATCAATTAACTCAAGATAATATATCTGATATTGTTACTTATTTAACTGGTAAGTATCAACCTATAAAATTAAATAGATTTATTCATTCTATTTATTATAAACTATCAGAAACTAATTTGATATTATTTCCAGATAGTAATTTAGTATTCGGATTACTTTATAATGATACTGATATGAAGCGCTTTCATAAAGTATTTTTAACTAACTTTGTTGAAGTAGAAGTTTCTGGTATAGTACCCAAAAAGCTAAAACCAGTATCTGCAAAAATATCACAATTTATAGATTCGCAGTTGTTATTCTTAGCTACAAATTTTAGTTCAATAGATGTAGCTAAGATAACATCTATAAAAACATATAAAAATCAACAGTTAAGAACCTATAAGTATAAACCAGATGTGTTTTTTGAAGCTAAAACTTGAAAAAATTGATCGTAACATATTGATCTATATGATATAATAATCAATATTTAAAATCAAAATGATTATAAGAAGTTATAACCTATTGATTTATAACTAATATTTCTAACTTTTTCAACATTTTTGATATATATATTTATTGTTATGACTAAAATTGTGATCAGCCCGGGTTTTTTAAAGTATTCTTTTTCTTATGACTATTTAAAAACTATAATCGAATATAATCCAGAAACTGGAGAGTTATTTAGACTTGTAAAAGGATTAAAGAAATCTCTAAAACTAACATTTTTAAGTTCTATTCATATTCATAATCATAATTATAAATTAAAAGATATATTGTTTTTTTATATAAATAAGTTCTGGCCAACTTCACATATCCATATACATAATAACTCAAATTTAAAATTTAAAAATTTAGAAGAATACTATAAATTTCCAAACTACAATAATACTATTCCGTTAACAGTTTTAAAAACTATATTTAGATATAACTCACAAACTGGTTTAGCATATTGGAAACGAACTATTGGAAAATCATCAATTAAAGATGATTTAATAACTAATGAAATAGTATCTATAAATATGAAAACTTATAAGTTGAATGACTTAATTTGGTTTTATATGACAGGCAAATGGCCTAATAGACTTATACTTGTTGATTCTAATATGAGTAATAGAAAAATCAATAATATTAAAGATATATATAAAATAGATAAAAAATTTGAAACTAAACAAATTTCATTTGAACTATTAATAGAACTTCTTAATTATAACCCAAATACGGGTATATTTACATGGTTAAAAACATTGGGCTCAATAGCTATTGAGAATTCTATAGCTGGAAATATAACAAATGATGGATATGTATATATTACTATAAAGAAAAAAAACTATTATGCTCATCGTTTAGCTTGGTTTTATATGACTGGTAATTGGCCTAATATTATAGACCATGATGATCAAGATAAAGCTAATAATAAATGGAATAATCTTAATAATGGTACTCAGTCAGATAATAGAAAGAATTGTAAAAATTCAAAAGAAATAGGAATTTATGGAGTTAGATGTATAAAAAGCAATAATGACATTAAATGGATTTCGGAAATAACAATAAACTATAAATCTATAAGACTGGGAACTTTTTATGATAAATTCGAAGCAATATGTTCTAGAAAATCTGCAGAAAATAAATACAACTTTCATAAAAACCATGGACAATTTGATAGGGAGACATTATAAATGCAAGAACTTTTAAAATGCACTGATGATATTATTATTGAAATGGAATTTAATACGTCTTCTTCTACTGTTTCAAGATCATCTTCTAGTACTTCTTCTTCATCAAGTAGTAGTACTAATAGAGCTGCTAAACAAGCAAAAAGATTACAAAAGAAACAAGCCAATGATAACTTAAAACGTAGAATGGTTAATATAAGAAAAGATACTAAACGACAGATTAAAGGTCGTAATAATATTACTAAAGATGTAAAGAGATCAGTTACTAGAGATAAATCAATGTCCTCTGATCAAAAAATATCTCAACGAGAAACAATTAGTGATTCTGCTTCTAATCAGAAACAAAGAATTAGAGATAACACTAATAGTAAGATCCAAGCTATTAAAGCTCAACAGGAACGATTAAAAACTACTTAACAGGTAAAACATATGAAAAACATTTTAGAATCAACTGATGATCTAATGATTGAAATGGCTGAACATCCTACTCAGTTATCTCCTTCATCTGAAACTGCAATTAATAAGAAAAAAGCAGGAGCAGTCGATAAGCATACTGAACAAGATAAACAAACAGCTACTTCTAAAGATTCATCTAGAGTAACTAAGCATTTTGGTGCGGCAGAAAAGCCTATCAAAGATAATCCCAATGGCACTAAATCAAACGTATAATTATGTTACCTATATTAGAATCAATTGAAGTTTCACTTGATTTACATGAAGAAGGTACAAGACCTGTTAAAACTAAAGTTGTCCGTAAAGGTGAGCTTAAGATTAAATGGGTATGTCAACCTGGATTCATGTATGATTCAAAATCTAAATCATGTAAACGCATGACTGAAACTGATAGAAAGAAAAGACGCAAGTCAGCTAAGAAAGCTAAAAAGACAAAAAAATTAAATAAACATAATATTGCTATATCATCTAAGAAATCTAGAAAGAAATCTGATCGTGTCAGAAAGTCTCGTAATTTAGATAAGCGATAACTATGAAAGATATTTTAGAGTCAACAGATATAGTTATTGAAATGAGCATACATAAGTTTCCTGAATTAGAAAAAAAATATTCTAAGAAAGAAGTTAAAATTGCTCATGACATGGCTATGAAGAAAAAAGACAATATGGACCCTAAAGTAATTGAACAGATTATTAAGGATTTAAGAACTTAGGAGAATATAATGGCTGTAAGTATTCATAATGTATACTCTGATTTACTCTCAGCATTTTCATATTATTTAAATAATAGAATATTGGAAGATATTAAAATTAACTCGTTTGAATTTAATATCGGTAATGAATCATTTAAATTAGATTATAAACCAAATTATTCATTACCTGCTGCTATTATAGAATTAGAGAGTCCTACAGCTTTTATAAATCGTCCTAATATTTTTAGAACTCAAACGAATGCTGTGGAAACTATTCCTGTACTTTATGATCATGAAAAAGATATCGGAATATCAGTAGTTGAAGATCTTTACAATGTGAATTTTATTGTAAACATTAACTGCGAATCACAAATTCAAGCATTAACAATTCAGCAAACTATACTTAACTTTATACCTGTTGGAAAGTATTTGCACTTTTTGGAATTCACTTCATTTTTAGAAATCGATGAAAGCGTGCTTAATCCATATTTATTTGATATCAATAATGATACTATTGATAATCTATTTTTTAAACAAAATAGGATAAACAATACACTCGATTATTGTTTTGGAATTTCTTATAATCCATTAATAAGACTTGCTAATATAAATGTACAATTGGAAGGATCTGTTTCATCATCTTCTTTTCAAGTACAAGCATCATTTGAAGCGTTACATCATATACCAGCGAAATTTATATATCCTCCTAATATAGATACTAATACTGCGTTTATGGAAACATCAATAAATGCAAACTTTATTGAGTTAGCTAATACAATTACTCCAACTACTACAGCTGCGAGTGATTATGATTTTTTAAAAATCGGATTGTTAAATCAAGATAATGGTGTTAAAAAAGATGTATTGGTTCCTTTAGATAAAGTGGATAGTCTTAATGACGATCCATTTCAAGCATCTACATTATTGAATGAAACTATTACTTATACTACTGATGATGGAATTGTACTTAAAATAGAACCTAATGTAAAATATCAAGAATATACATTTAAATATTCTGGTATACTTAGTGATAATTTAACATCAATTGAAGGTACTGGTAGACTGTTTCGTAATTTAGAAACAGATACTTTGTATGGATATTTAGAAGGGTCTTTATCTGGTAAAGTTAATAAAATTAACTTTATTGATGCTGATTCAGCTACGATGTGGTTCAATGGATTAAATAATTCTAATCGTAGGTTTTTGACAGAACAATTAACAATTAATTTTTATGAGCTCCGTATAGTTAATATAATTGATAATTCCACCGTTAAAATAATCCAATTACAAGGACAAAATTGGGCATTAGTATATGTAAATGGCCTAGTAAATAAAAACAACATATATTCTTCATTAACACTATCAAAAACAAACACTGTATTAAGATCATTTTCTATTGGTGGTATTATTGTAAAAGATTATGTACCTAATAATGATTTTACTTTGGATACTATTTATTTAACTAAACCAAGTGATGATCCCAGTAATGTTTATGAAGTACTTGAAACAACTAAGATTGTTTTTAATGTTGAAGGGAATGTAATCTCTTTTTCAATTGATCCTACTACTGGACAGATATCTAATTTATATTCCCAAGTAGATCTTGACATTGTTAGTATTTTATTTACTGATTTGAAATTCTTTTATTCTAATGTTTATGGTACTAAGATCAATAATATTAATATACAATTTAATGCTATTGATGAACCTATCTCTACAAGTATTAGTTTATCTGAATTAAACAATAACTATTCAACTACAATATTATATAATGATATAACTGATGTTATTTCATCAACTACTGAAACAAAAGAATTTAAATTAATAATTAATAAAGCTATTAGATCTAGAATTGATCTAAACAACTTAAATTGGGAAATAAGAGTTTTTGATCAACTCATTTCTGATATAACTCGGGCAGAATACTTTACGTTTCTACCTACTTCTTCAGATACAGAACAATTAACATTCACTTGTACTGACGAATTTTTTTATAAATATTTGGATAATGTTACTTCAATATATCCACTTAAACTTTCATTACTTTTTATTAACCAATAGGCAAACAAAATGAGCTTAGATGTAAACACACTTATCGCAAATTCTCTTTCTAAATATTCTGAAGAATCTACTACTGATGAAACAGTTACTACTGATGATTTAGCATTAGATCTTGAAGGCAAAACTGAAGAAGAAGTTGTTGCAGATACTGCTATAAACAATGATTTGGCATTAGATCTTGAAGCTGTTGCTGAAGATACTAAATTTACTGAACTAGTTAGCGAAGATATCATGAACAACATTAAAGGCGCTGTTGGCGCTGGCATTGCTACTGTTGCAGTTCTTGAAGCAAGAGCTGCTAAACGTGATGCTGAATCAACTGCTGCTGCTGCTGCTGCAGTTGTAGCTGTTGAAAAAACAAAAACTGAAGAAGAAGCTACAGCATAATTCATGCTTGGTATTTTAGAAGCTATTGAATTAGTTATAGAGTCTCCTGCAGTATTCGCTATTGATAATGGCGGAAAGGAAACTCTGAATACTAATCCAACGAAGAAAAAAACTAGTATGAGATCTCAAAGAAGTATTTCTAGACAAGGACTTCAACCTATCTCTAAAGTCAATTCAATAAAGAAACAAAGAAGATAACATGAGTTGTCCTCAACTATGAGGACACTTATTTAGGAATTATAAATGAACTCAATATTAGAATCAATGGATTTTGTTTTGGAAGCAAAACAGAAGGAAGAAAAAGAAAGTTCCGGTGATAGAATCACTGGAATATATAAACGCGCTGGTTTTAGTAAAAATGCACGAAGAGGTGCTATGATTGGCGGAACTATCGGATCATTAGGATTGACTCCATTGGCAGGTGCTGCTGTAGGTGGTGCTATTGGTACTGTTAAAGGTCTTAGTAGAAAACGAAAATTTTTAAAAAGTATTGGTAAAGGAATGAAAAATGGTGCCAAAATGGGTGCCGCTGTCAGTCCTGGTACTGGTGTTGGTGCTGCTGTAGGTGGTGCTGTAAACATACTGTCTAATAAAAAAGGATTATTTACTAAAGGTTATCGTTCAGTTAAAGATGATAAAAAAAAGAAATAAAAACATGATTGTGGGTCTATCTCACGACAGTCCCACAATTTATTAACCTGTAGTATCTTCAGATGTTTTTCTGTGCTTAACCACATATACAGTAGTTACTGCAGCTGTTGCTAATGCAACTGCACCAGCAATTACTTTTGGGTTGGTGACAACTTTTACAATACTATTGATCGCTGTACTAAACATTTTCATTCTCCGATTTTGCTTTTTTCATTGTTGCTATTTCTGATCTTACATTTTGATAAATCTTCAATGCTCCATCAGACACGGCCAAGGTTACAAAAGCTTTTGACGCTCTTGCAGTAGGATGTAAAACTAATACAATACCAGAAACCAATACAGCTGTTTCTAAGTATTCAACAGTTTTAGGATCTTGTAAGATCTTAATTGTTTTAGCTTTAACTGCTCCGTATTTCTTTTTTAAATCCATAAGTTTTCCAGATATTGTTGTTGTTTTTCTACATTAATTAATATCTATATATAATCATTAAAACCATGAAAATATAGTCATTTTAAGTGATATGTTTACTTAAAATCAGTGTTTTTTCCCTTTTATCCTAATATAGGAGTATTACCATGTTTGAAGTATTAATTACATCATTTGCTAGTAAAATCATAAGTGCTTTAGTTGCGTTCATTTTAATATGGGGTCTTTTAAGACTTCTTGACAAATTTTCTGGTGTTGATTTCAGAGCACGAATTACTGAAATTAACAACATGGAATTTGCAGTATATAATGGTGCACGATTGATTGCATTATGTCTCCTCGTCGGCATGATAATGTCATAATGAAAAATGCATTGTTTCTACTGATAATTACATTATCAGTTATATCATGTACTCCTTCTTCTGAAGATGCGCCTGATAGCGAAGAACCAATAACTACTAAACCTACTACTACTATTAAACCTACAAAAGTTGAACTTTTAAAGGCAACTAAATACCCTTCTAAATATGATGCTAAAATTAAAAAAGCCGCAAAAAGATATCTTCCTGGTGTAGATTGGAGATTATTAAAAGCGCAATACTATCAAGAATCTAGACTTAATCCATTGGCAACTTCTCCTGTAGGAGCAGCTGGTATAGCACAGTTTATGCCTGCTACTTGGAAACAAATGCAGAGAGAAATGAAAATAACTGCAACGTCTAGAGATCCTGATTATGCAATTTTGGCCGGTGCATACTACATGGCTAAATTAAGAAAATCATGGTCTTCACCAAGACCTTGGAAAGATAGATTAAAACTTGCTCAAGCTAGCTATAATGCTGGATTAGGTAATATATTAAAATCTCAAAAGAAAGCTGGTGGAGCATCTAGATTTCAACCTATTATAGATCAACTGCATTTAGTTACAGGACATAATAGTAAAGAGACTAGAACATATATAACTAGGATATGGAATTATTATCCAATGATGCACTTATAGGATAATAATCAATGAAACCAATATTAGAGTCAGTAGATAATCTTGTAGATAATTCAGATCAGTATTTAACTGAACTTAGTATATTAAAATCTATATCAGGTCGAGATTTTATTAAACGGCTAAAAAGTAATGCAAAAGACACATATAAGGTTTCAAGTAAACTAGGAATGTATTTAAGTTTAAGTTTAACTTTGTTAATGTCATTTACTGGTTCTACAGCTGCGTTAGCTCTAATAATTGGAATGCCAGTAACTGCTATAGGTGCATTAATTACATTAAGTATATATTCAAGTTTATTTTTAGTAATGTTGTTAACAAATACAATGTCTAAAAAAGATGTATTAATGATATATAGATTTGATAAAAACATGCATGATATAGCAAAGGTATTAGATAATAAAAAACTAATATCTTTAGAAGATTTACAAAGACAAACAAAAGCAAATTTAAATAATTATAATGAAAAACATTGTAATAAGTTTAAACTTGACTATGATTCAATTGATGAAAAGATTGAAAAAGCTAAGAAAATAGAAGCATTTAATAATTTTAAAGAATGTTCATATAATGGATATTTAACAATTTTATTAAAAAATTTAGATGTAATAATCAAAGCTTATAAAATATACTTAATAAAATTTGAAGATTATACTAAAGCTGAAATAAATGATGTAACTACTTTTTCGGGATTATTTTCATTACCGATAGTTAATCAAAATCTCAGAAATTCAGGTCTAGATATAATTTCTAGATTCGATTTAATTCTGAGATCTTTTTACAAAATCAATGTTAACAAACGTAAACATTGGCAAAGAAATTTAAATAAACTCGTAAAAACAAATTAGGAACTTAAAATGCCTGTAAAATATATAAAAACAATTTTAGAAAATGAAAGTGCTCGTACTTTAGTTGAAAACAAAGATGAATTTGTAACTTCTGTATTAGAAGATTCTATTCCATTTATTCAAAGCTATGATACTGGTGTTATTACTGCTAATTTAGAAGCCTTTATGGATTCTGATAATATCGGTATGATCCATCAAGAGATTTCAGAAGTAGTTAATGAAGATGTTAATGAATTTCTTGAAGCTATTTCAATGGTTGCTGCTGATGTTGAATTATCTGATGAAGAAAAAACAGCTGTAGTAGAGTCTGCATATGCTGAAATAGTTGAAGAACTATCAAAAGAAGATATGCTAAAAGCTGGTAAGAAAGCTGTATCAGCAGGTAAAGAACATGCTTCAAAAATTGGTACTGCTGCTGCTGGTGCTGGTAAAGCTGCAGTTGGTGCAACTAACGCTGCTGTTGTTAAAGGTGCTGGCGCTGTTGGTTTAGCAGGCAAAGCAGCAACACTTGGTAAAGGAATAGCTGCTGTTGCAGGTAAATCAAAAATTGGCGCTGCTCTAGTTGCAGGCGGTAAAGCTGCTGGCCTTACAGCTGCTGGTGCTGGTGGTTTAGCTGCTGGTGGTGCAGTATTAGGTGGTGCACTATTAGCACGTAAATTATTGAAAAAACGTAAAGCTGCTAAAGCTGCTAAAGCTGCTGCTTAATAAGTTTTAGCTGTGTAATTGATCTCTGTGGTGGAATTCCACAGAGATTCTCAATTACTTTTGAAACAGAATTAATTGAGAATCTAAATATGAAATATTTACAAAGTATACTAGAAAATGAATCAGTACGCGGTACTGTACAAAGTGCTGATGAATTAACTACGTTGGCTTTAGAAGCTATTATCCCACTACAAGTAGAATTTAATTCAAATTTAATTTATGAAAACTTAGAAGACTTTGTATTTGAAGGTGATAGTGTAACTAATATATATGAAACATTATCTGAATTTAATAAAGATGACAGTGTAGAATTAACAGCAGCATTAAGTGAATTAATGGCTGAATCTTTTCTGACATTTGAAGAAAAAGAACACATCATAGCTGAATCTATAGAATTGAGTTTAAATGACTATAGAGAAGAACGGGTCTCACCTAGAGAGAGGCGAAAAATAGAACTTCAATTTGCTAAAAGAACGTTAGGTGGATCAAAAACTAAAAGACGAGCAGCTGTAGTATTTGCTGACAAATTATCATCAAACTCTTCAAAGCTTGAAAGAGTTTCGGCAGCTGGAAAGACTGCAGCACATTTAGTTAAACGATCTTTCAAACAAAAAACAAGAGGGTTAGGAGGAAGGATATCTCGCAATATAAAAAGAGGAAAGGAATCATTTAAAGAAGCTAAATCAAATGTTAAAAAAGATAAAAATAAAAAAATTGTTAAAGAATTTTTAAGAATTAAATCTAAAAAAGATTATGATGCACTTCCAGCATATGCGAAAGTTAAATTTAAGAATTTAAAAAATAAAAAACCTGGCATTATTTCCAGAACAATTAAAAAGTTTATATAAAAATTTAAAACCGGATAACTAATGAAATATTTACAAAGTATACTAGAAAATGAATCAGTACGCAGTACTGTACAAAGTGCTGATGAATTGACTACGTTGGCTTTAGAAACTATTATCCCACTACAAGTAGAAGGTAATATTGATTTAATTCATGAGAATTTAGATGTATTTGTTACTGAAGATATTGATGAAAGTTTTGAAGACATCGTTGAT
>Ga0164313_10000900_pt1 | contig 25243 bp, 20 predicted proteins | sample GuaBasSedimGuay4_FD_113735 | JGI IMG/M metagenome (GOLD analysis project Ga0164313, IMG submission 113735) | Subseafloor sediment microbial communities from Guaymas Basin, Gulf of California, Mexico - Guay4, Core 4569-4, 0-3 cm | ecosystem: Environmental > Aquatic > Marine > Hydrothermal vents... | reverse complement strand
TGCGCGCTGGCCGGGACATTCTTGTCGAGTGGTACGGGCTGTTCTTGTCGCTGCTGCTCGTGGCCCTCTGGGCCGTGTTGGGCCTCCGGCGAACTCGCGCCGCCCGTTCATCCGTGCCGGGAGGGGCGCGGAGATTCTCTGCTGGCCGCGCAAATGGCCGGTTCAGACGCGTGTTCCTACAATAAGAGCTATCCCGCATGTGTATTGACGATATCGTTTTCCCGAACCACCTTGAAACCGACGAAGAAATCTAATGAACCTCTGGAAAGTCGTTTGGACTCTGATTGCGCTCACGCTCCCGATCGCAGCTGCGGCCGGGAGCGTCGGTTGCCCACGGGACGTCAATGATGATGGAGTCATTGACTTCGACGATGCGTTGGAGGTGTACAACGTCTCCAACCTCTGTGAGAACTACACCAACGACGAGTGCGCGAGCCTCTTCTCGGTGTACCCCGAATTCCTCGGCATCTACGACGTCAACGATGACGGCGTGGTCAACATCAGCGATGCGTACGACGTCTACTTCAACCAGGGGCCGTGCACTCCCAGCCTGAACCACTCCTACGTCGGTACCCTGTGCGGTCCGGCGAACGTGCCGTGCGTCGTGGGCGATGACGATCTGCTCGACGGTCCCGCCTTCCGCGGCAAAGCGCCGTCGATCACGATCGATGCATTGGCCGATCCTCACGTTCTATTCGGAAGCACTTTTCAAGGGTTCTTTGGTTACTACGCGCACCAGCACGGTCAAACGTGGTTCCAGGAGGGGCTGCCGAGTCCGGTGGCCCAGGGGACCGTGGCGGTGGATCTCGAGACCGAGGTTCCGATCATCGCCGCCGACGACGGCGCCTTTGGAGTCACGAGCTGGACTCGAAGCGGGGGAGCCTGGACCCTGCTCGACACCTTCGCGCCGGGGAGAGGGCGCCCGACCCTGGTCCGCGATTTCGATGGAACCCTCCATTTGGCCTACGGGGCCTCAGCGTCGGGCGGGAGCATCGGCTACGGCGTCAACGATGGAAGTGGGTGGCAGGCACAGAACCTGGCCGGGTTGGGCACCTATGTACGGCTCGCCGTCTCCGATTGGGGGACCGCCCACCTGACCGAGTGGGACCACCGTCCACAATCCGGCTGGGAGCTGCAGTGGCGCATTCCGGGGCAGGCGATCGAAACCGCATTTGCGCTAAACAGCAACATCCTCAGTACGATAAGGCGCCACGAGATCGTGACCAGCGGGGGAAGTCCCGACGCGCCGGACGGCACTCCTCACTTGCTCTTCGAGCACGGCGATAATGACGAGTTCAAGGAGTTGGGCAGCATCAAGTACGCCACTCGCACCGCCGCCGGCACCTGGTCGCTGATCGGCATCGCCCAGGACGTCGGGTACGGCTGCCCGCCGCTCTGGGGGCCAGGAGGCGGATCGCCAGGACAAGTATGTAACTACGACTTCGTCCGCCACAGTCCGGTCGCGATCATCACCACCCACGCCGGCGAGGTGCGTTTCTTCTACACCCGAACGCACCGCCTCGGGGTCAAGACCGCGATGGGCGTCCCTGGGGACGTCTACTGGGAGGAGACGAGCGATCAAACCACCTCCGATCTGTACATCGGCTGGATCGATGCGAACGGAGCTCCCCAGTCGGCGGTGGCCGTGCCCGGTAGCTTTGCGCAGAGAGGGGCAGCGGCAGTCGACTTCTTGGGCAGGGTCCATCTCGTGCTTTATGAAACGGTTGCTGGGCAAGGGCAGGAGGTTCGATACCTGCGCCTCGATCCGTAGCCGCGGCGAGCGTCTGGGAGCTCCGCTCCACCTCGGGCGACGTGCAGCCCGGGCGCCGGGGGAGTCACGGCCCCCGCGGCGCCGCTCCTCAGCCCTGCTTGGCCTGACGCTCCGCCAGACGCATGGGGCTGATCCAGCCGATGGAGCGCAGCACGCTCAGCACCTCGCTCCAACTCGGAAACGTCTGCCCGGTCTGGCGCTTGTACTTGTCCATGGCCTTGAGGAACTCGACCCGCTCGACCTCGAGCAGCTCACCGTCGTCGTCGGCGGCGCTGGCTTTGGGGCTGCGCCGCTTGGCGGATCGAGCCGCGGTGCGAGTCGAGCTGCGCGCAGCAGCGGCCTTGCCCGCGGACTTGCCGGTCACCGGTTGTTTGGTCTTGGTCCTGCTGGCGGCCTTGTTGCCGCCTGTTGTCCCGCTGCTCATGGCTCCTCCCGGGGAGTGGGTGGGGAAGGACGCCTTACCTCTCGGCCAGCAGCCCGTGATCGCTGAAGTGCTTCCTGACCCTGTCGGTGTCGGGAGCCTCGATGACCCCGAACTCCGTCACGATGCCGGCGAGGTGCTGGTGGGGCGTGACGTCGAAGGCGGGGTTGTAGACCTTGACGTTGGGCGGCGCGTTGAGGCCGCCGGAGTACCCGCGCCGGATCTCGTCCGGGTCGCGCTCCTCGATCGGGATGCCGCTGCCGTCGGCCGTCTCGAGGTCAAAGGTGGAGGTCGGCGCCACCACGTAGAATGGGATGCCGTGCTCCTTGGCCAGCACCGACACCGTGTAGGTGCCGATCTTGTTGGCGGCGTCGCCGTTGGCCGCGATGCGATCTGCGCCCACGAAGACCTTCTGGATGCGCCCCTCGCGCATGACCTGACCGGCCATGTTGTCGCAGATCAGGGTCACGTCGATGCCGGCGTTCATGAGCTCCCATGAGGTCAGCCGGCTGCCCTGGTTGAGCGGTCGCGTCTCGTCGGCGAAGACCTGGAAGCGCTTGCCTGCTTCCTGCGCCGCGAAGAACACCGCCAGCGCTGTGCCGTAGTCGGCCGTCGCCAGGCCGCCCGCGTTGCAGTGGGTCAGAGCGCCCTCGCCCTCGCAGAGCAGGCCCTGGCCGTGCTGGCCCAAGCGTCGGCAGATCGCCCGGTCCTCGGACCAGATGGCCAGGGCCTCGGCCAGCATGATCTGCTTGAGCTCGGGTACGGGGCGCTCGCCCGCGGCCTGCAGCGCGCGCTGCATGCGCTCGAGTCCCCAGAACAGGTTGACCGCCGTGGGGCGCGCGCTGGCCAGGTAGTCGCAGCTGGCCTGGATGTCGGCCAGGAACCCGGCGCGGTCCGTGGCGCCGCTGCCCCTCGCCCCGAGCACCACGCCGAAGCCCGCGGCCACGCCGATCGCCGGCGCGCCGCGAACAGCGAGGCGCTTGATGGCGTCCCAGATCTGCTCCTGGGTCGAGCAGTCGATCTGCTTGAACTCCGCCGGAAGCAGCGTCTGCTCGATCAGCCGACAGACGCCGTCCAGGTCGCCGACCCACTGGATGGTCTTGGGCGGATGACTGCCCATGTCAGCGGTCGGGCGCGAAGCGGGCGCGCACGGCCTGGTCCTTGGCCAGCACGGCCTCCGTCATGGCGGCGCGCCGGTCCCGCAGCTGCTGGGCCAGAACGTCGTCGGAGAGCGCCAGCATGCGCGCGGCCAACAACGCCGCGTTGGGCCCGCCCGCCTTGTTGGCCGCCACCGTGGCCACCGGGATGCCGGAGGGCATCTGCACCGTGGCCAGCAGCGAATCGAGCCCGCCCGCCATGGCCGTGGGGACCGGCACACCGATGACCGGCAGCGTGGTGTGGGCCGCCAGGACGCCCGCCAGGTGCGCCGCGCCACCGGCCACGCCGATCAGCACGGACACGCCGTTGGCCCGGGCGTCCTGAGCCAGCTCGGCCGCGTGATGCGGCGTTCGGTGTGCCGACAGGATGCGCACGTCCGTGCTGATCCCCAGCTCGCCCAGCAGCGCCACGCCCGGCTCGATGCAAGGCAGATCGGAGTCACTGCCCAGCACCCAGACCACGCGGGCGCCGCCGGAGGAAGAAGCGCTCATGAGGGCTCGCCACCCGTGAGCAGACGGTGCAGCTCCAGGTAGCGCGCGTGGGTCTTCTCGAGCACCTCGGCGGGCAGGGTCGGAGCTGGGGCCTCGCGGTTCCAGTCCGTGTCGACCAGCGCGTCACGCACGATCTGCTTGTCGAAGCTGTCCTGAGTCCGACCCGCTTCGAAGTTCTCTGCGGACCAGTAGCGCGAGCTGTCAGGCGTGAAGGCCTCGTCGATCAGCATCAGCCGGTCGTGGTGCAACCCGAACTCCAGCTTGGTGTCAGCCAGGATCAGACCGCGCTGCAGGGCCATCTCGGCGGCGTGCTCGTACAACGCCAGCGCCAGCGCGCCGGCCTTGCTCGCGAGCTGCGGACCGATGACGTGGGCCAGCTGCGGGATGGTGATGTTCTCGTCGTGCTCGCCCGTGGGTGCCTTGGTGGCCGGGGTCAGCAGGACCTCGGGCAGCTTCTGGCACTGCTCAAGCCCGGCCGGCAGCGGGTGACCGCAGACCGCGCCCGTGGCCTGGTAGTCGGCCCAGCCGGAACCGGCCAGGTAACCGCGCACCACGAACTCGGCCTTCAGCGGCTGGCAGCGGTGCACCAGCATGGAGCGTCCGGCCAGCACGTCCGCGTGCTGAGCGATCTCGGGGCCCATCTTGGTCACGTCCGTCTCGACCAGATGGTTCTGCACCAGCTCGTTGGTCTGCTCGAACCAGAACTCGCTCAGGCTCGTGAGCACCTTGCCCTTGCCGTCCAGCCGCTGCGGCAGGATCACGTCGAAGGCGCTGACGCGGTCGGTGGCCACCAGCAACAGGTGCTCGTCGTCCACGGCGTAGATGTCCCGCACCTTGCCTTGGTGCAGGCGGTTGAGGCCCTCGAGTTCCGTCTCGAGGGCGTTGGTCTCGGTGTCGGTGGTCATGCTGCCTCCCAGGAGAAAAGAACCGGGCCATGGTACCTCCGGGAGCGCGCGCCCTCCAACGCTTCGACAAGGCGTTTGGAGGTCCGGTAGACTGCCCGGCGTCCAGGTCCCGATCGGCGGGCCGGGCGTCGCAGCCGGAGGCCCGCTTGGCCCGTCTACTCATCACCGGGGGCGCCGGGTACATCGGCAGCCACTGTGCCCGGGCCCTGGCCGCCCGGGGGCACCAGATCCTGGTCTACGATGACCTCTCCGAGGGGCACGCCGACGCCGTGCTGGGGGCGCCGCTGGTGCAGGCCGATATCCTCGATACGCCCCGGCTGCAGGCCGCGCTGGCCGAGCATGGGGCCGAGGCCGTGCTGCACTTTGCCGCCCGCTGCTACGTGGGCGAGTCCGTGCAAAAGCCCGAGCTCTACTGGCGCATCAACCGCGACGGCACGCGCTCGCTGCTGGCGGCCATGGCAGCCAGCAGCGTGGATGCCCTGGTGTTCTCGTCCACCTGTGCGGTGTATGGCGAACCCTCCACGGTGCCCATTGCCGAGGACCAGCCGCGGGCGCCCGTGAGCCCCTACGGTCAGACCAAGGCGGCCATGGAGGACGAGATCGAGGCCGCCCCCGGCCTGCGGGCGGTGGTCTTCCGCTACTTCAACGCGGCCGGCGCCTCCGAAGACGGCGTCCTGGGCGAGCGGCACGAGCCCGAGTCGCACCTGATTCCCCTGGCCCTGGCGGCCGCCCGGGACGGACGTGCCCTGTCAATCTTCGGCGACGACTACCCCACACCCGACGGCACCTGCATCCGCGACTACGTCCACGTCTGCGACCTCGCCGACGCCCACGTGCTGGGGGTGGAACGCCTGCTGGCCGGCGGCGAGTCGTTGCGCGCCAACCTCGGCTACGGCCAGGGGCGCTCGGTGCTGGAGGTCTGCGAGTCCGTCCGGCGCGTGACCGGCCTGCCGTTGCAGACACGCGTGGCGCCGCGGCGCCCGGGCGACCCTCCCGAACTCTGGGCTGACGCCGACCGGGCCCGGACAGACCTCGGCTGGGCCCCTTCCCGGACCGACCTCGACACCATCGTGAAGCACGCGTGGGCCACCCTTCCCGCCTGACCGTCCTGGGCTCGGGCTCGGCTCTGCCGCTGCCCGAGCGTCAATCCAGCTGCTTCCTGCTGGAGGCGGCCGGCCGCGCGCTGCTGCTCGACCTCGGCCCCGGCGCTCTGCAGCGCGCCGCCGCCGCGGGCTGTTCACTCGAGCGCCTCGACGGCGTCCTGATCACCCACGTGCATCCCGACCACTGCGCGGATCTCGTCGCGCTGCAGTTCGCCCTGCGCAGTCCCATGCTGCGGCGCGAGCGCGGCCCGCTGCAGGTCTGGGGCCACGCGGACGTGGCCCTGCTGGTGTCGCGCCTGCGCAACGCCTGGCCCCGCTGGCTGGCAGCGGATCCCGAACGCTGGCAACTGCACAGCATCGGACCCGGGCTGTTGGAGCTGGGCCGCGCCGGCGAGGCCTCAGCGCCCGATCTGCGCTGCGAGGCCTTCCGGATCGCGCACCACCGCAGCTCGCTGGGCTACCGTCTGACCCTGCCTGACGGCTTCGTGTTGGCGCTCTCCGGCGACGCGACCGAGGGCGCCGAGTTGGCGGCCCTGGCGCGGGGCGCGGATCTGCTGATCCTGGAGGCGGCCGGGCCTGATGCCCAGCCCATCGATGGACACCTGACCCCGCGGCGCGCCGGCAAGCTGGCGGCGGAAACCGCCGTTCAGCACCTGCTGCTGACCCACTTCTATCCTCCGACCCTGGCGGAACCGATCGAAGTTCGCGTCCGGGAGACGTTTGAAGGCCGCCTCTCCCTGGCCCATGATGGGCTCGTCCTTCCGCTCTCCCGCTGAGGAAACCGAGTCATCGTGAGCGCGCTGCTCCTGTGCCTCCTGCTGATGCTGGCGCCGCAGCCCACGGGCTCGGGGCTGCTGACCGTTCTGAGTCGCCCTGAACTCAAGGGCGCCCGGGTGGCGGTGGTGGTGATGGACGCGGAGACCGGGCGCACGCTGCACGAGCTGCGCCCCGACGAGCCTTTGCTGCCCGCCAGCAACATGAAGCTGCTCACCACAGCGGCGGCCGTGTCCGGGCTGGGGGCCGACTTCGTGTTCAGCACCAGCCTGCTGGCCGAGACGGAGCCGGGCCCCGACGGCGTGTTGCCGGGCGACCTGATCGTGGTGGGCAGCGGCGATCCCAGCCTGCGCACCGACGTGTTGGAGCCCTTCGGGGGGCAGGGGCCTGCGGCGTTGCTGGCAGAGATCGTGGCTGCCGCTGGCGTGACGGACGTGCAGGGATGCCTGCGGCTGGACGACAGCATCTTCGATCGGGAGTGGGTTCACCCGTCGTGGGAGCGCGACGACCTGGGCAGAGCCTACGCCGCACCCGTGGGGGCCCTGAGCCTCGAGGGCAACTGCCTGCACGTTGTCTTCGACGCGCGCTCGCGAGGCGAATCTCCGTGGGCCAGCCTGAGCGCGCCCGTCTCGGGCTACGCCCTCGAGAACGAGGTGCACTGGTCGGACAAGCCGGGGCGGTACATCGTCGGCGCGCTGCGGCCGCGGGTGGACGGCACGGTGAAGCTGACGGGCCATATCAGCAGGGGCGTCATCGGGCAGCCCGTGGCTGTCCCCGTGCGCAACGCCACGCGCCTGTTCGGCGCCTCGTTGCTCGGTGCCCTGCGGGGACGCGGGATCCGTGTGCACGGCGGCATCTGCCTGGACGGATCCGGCGGCGCGGGCGAGGTCGAGCTCGGTCGCATCGAGACGCCGCTCGACCGCGCCCTGTTCCTAGCCAACAAGGACTCGGACAACACCGTGACCGAGCACCTGTTCAAGGCCATCGGGGCTCAGGCCGAGGGCCAGGGGTCGTTCGCGTCCGGCGCGCGCGCCATGGGCCACTTCCTCCGCAGCACGGTGGGGGTCTCGACCGCGGGGCTGGTGTTGGCCGACGGATCGGGCCTGAGCCGCAGCAACCGTGTGAGCGCCCGCGCCCTGGCCGCCACCCTGGCCAGCATGCACGCCTCGCCCCAACCGGAGCGTGACCTGTTCCTGCGCTCGCTATCTGTCGCCGGGCTCGACGGCACGCTGACCAAGCGCCTGCGGGAGGCTCCCTACAGGGGTGCGGTGCGAGCCAAGAGTGGCTACATTGGCGGGGTTTCCTCGCTCTCCGGTCTCGCCTGGACTCGATCCGGGCGCGTCCTGGCCTTCTCCATCCTGATCAACGGGTACGCGACCAAGTACCGCAATCAGGACATGAAGCGCATCCAGGACGATCTCTGCCGGGAGCTCGTCTCCCGCTGGTAGCAACGCCCGTGTCTCTCGACCTCGCCGATGTGCTCGCCTTTGCCTCTGCCACCGCCGAGGACGCCGGGCGCGAGATCCTGGAGCGCGATGGGCTGTTTCCACAGGCGCCCAGCATGAAGGGCCTGCGCGACCCGGTGACGGAGGCGGACCTGGCCTCGGAGCGTCTGATCGTCGAGCGCCTCACGGGGCGTTTCCCGGACCACGCCATCTTCGCCGAGGAGGAGACGAGGGTGGGCTCTCGCGCGGGGCTGACCTGGTACGTCGATCCGCTGGACGGCACCGTCAACTTCAGCCAGGCGCACCCGTTCTTCGCGGTCTCGCTGGCGCTCTACGACGGGCCGCGGCCGCTGCTGGGGGTGGTGCACGCGCCGCGGCTGGGCGAGACCTTTGCCGCCGCGGCGGGGCGGGGCGCCACGCTGCGCAGCCCGACGCAGGCCGCCGCGCAGCCCCTGTCGGTCTCCAGCAAGCAGGCGCTGATCGAGGCCGTGCTGGCCACGGGCTTCGCCTACCGCCGCCACGAACTGGTCGACAACAACGTCGGGCACTTTGCGCGGCTGGTGCTGCAGGTGCGCGGCATCCGGCGTGCCGGTTCGGCGGCGCTCGATCTGGCCTACGTGGCGGCCGGGCGCCTGGACGGCTACTGGGAGTCGGACCTCAACCCGTTTGATCTGGCCGCGGGCGCTCTGCTGGTGCAAGCGGCGGGCGGCGTGGTCAGTGACATGCACGGCGGCCAGGACTGGCTGCAGAGCGGGTCGATCGTGGCGGGCGGCGCGGCCATGCACGCCGCCGTGCTGCAGCAGCTCCAGGCGGGGGCGCCGTCGTGACCCTGCGCGATATCGTGGTGCGCGGCGCGCGCGAGCACAACCTGCAGGGCATCGACGTCACCATCCCGCGTCTGCAGCTCACGACCATCACCGGCGTGTCCGGCTCGGGCAAGAGCTCGCTGGCCTTCGACACCATCTACCAGGAGGGACAGCGACGCTACGTCGAGAGCCTGTCCTCCTACGCGCGGCAGTTCCTGGGGCGGCTCGACAAGCCGGCGGTGGATCACGTGGACGGCCTCTCGCCCACGCTGCTGATCGACCAGAAGACCGTCAACCGCAACCCGCGCTCCACCGTGGGGACCATCACGGAGGTGCTCGACGCGCTGCGCCTGCTGTATGCGCGCATCGGCCACGCGCACTGCCCGGTGTGCGACATCGAGGTGGCGGCCCAGGGAGTCGATGCGCTGGTGGGTGGCATCCTCACGCGCCACGCCGGGCAGGCCGTCACGGTGCTGGCGCCCATGGTGCGCGACCGCAAGGGCCAGCACACCAAGGCCCTGGCGGGCTAGCGGCTCAAGGGCTACTCGCGCGTCTGGATCGACGGCCAGGAGCATCGGCTGGACGCCACGCCGGTGCTCACGCGCAACGTGCGCCACACCATCGAACTGGTGATCGATCGCATCAAGCCCGACCCGTCCAAACGCGCGCGCCTGGCACAAGCGGTCGAGTCCGCGGCGGACCTGGCGGACGGCTTCGTCTGGTTGCGCGTGGCGGGAGGCGAGCCGGAGGCCTGCTCGGTGCGCGCCACCTGCCCCGATGGCCACGGCGACTTCCCGGAGCTTGAGCCGCGGCTGTTCTCGTTCAACTCGCCCCACGGCGCCTGCCCGGCCTGTGAGGGTCTGGGCGAGCGGCGACGGATCGACCCCGGGCGTGTCGTGGCCGACCCGACGCGATCGATCAACGGCGGCGCGCTGCGCATCTCCAACAAGCTGGGTTACATGAGCTACGTGCGGCTCGGCCCCAGCAGCTTGCGCACCCTGGCCAAGCGCTTTGAGCTCGACCTCGACTGCCCCTGGCAGGACCTGCCCGAGAGCGCCCGACAGCTCATGCTGTACGGCTCGGGCGAGCGCGAGGTGACGCTCGAGTGGGACTGGAAGTCGAAGGATGCCCGCAGCCGCGTGCGCGGCAAGGACACGCGGCCCTTCGAGGGCATCGTGCCGGCCCTGGAACGCCACGTGGGCAAGCCGGGCTTCCGGCAGGTGGAGCGCTTCCTGAGCAGCGGCACCTGCCCGGACTGCCAGGGCACGCGGCTCAACGATCACGCGCGCCACGTGCGCGTGGGCGGCCGCGCGCTGACCGAGATCACGTCGCTCTCCATCAGCGATGCGCGCGGCTTCCTCGACGGCCTGCAGCTCAGCGGGCGCGACCTGGTGATCGGCACGCCGATCCTGCGCGAGACGGACAGCCGGCTCTCGTTCCTGGTGGCCGTCGGGCTCAGCTACCTCACGCTGGAACGCGGGGCGCGCTCGCTCTCGGGCGGCGAGTCCCAGCGCGTGCGCCTGGCCACGCAGGTGGGCAGCGGCCTGCAGGGCGTGCTGTACGTGCTGGACGAGCCCTCCATCGGCCTGCACCCGCGCGACAACCAGCGCCTGATCGACACGCTGCACGAGCTGCGCGACCGCGGCAACACGGTGCTGGTGGTGGAGCACGACGAGGACACCATCCTGGCCAGCGACGGGCTGCTCGACATCGGGCCGGGCGCCGGGCGGCACGGCGGCCAGCTGCTGGCCGCGGGCAGCGTGTCCGAGGTGCTGGATGGAGCGCACACGCCCACGACCGACTACCTGACCGGACGCCGCCGGATCGAGATCCCGACGCAGCGCCGCCCGGGCAACGGCGAGCAGCTGCGCGTGCTCGGGGCCACGCAGCACAACCTCCAGCAGCTTGACGTGGCCTTCCCGCTGGGCTGCATGATCGCGGTGACCGGCGTGTCGGGCTCGGGCAAGTCCACGCTGGTCAATCGCGTGCTCAAGCGCGCTCTGGCCGCGCGGCTGCACGGCGCCGAGGCCGCGCCTGGCGCCCACGACCGCATCGAGGGCACGCAGCACATCGACAAGGTGGTGGAGATCGATCAGCTGCCCATCGGGCGCACGCCGCGCAGCAACCCGGCCACCTACACCGGCGTCATGGACCTGATCCGCGACGTGTTCGCGGCCACGCCCGAGGCCAAGGTGCGCGGCTACAAGAAGGGCCGCTTCAGCTTCAACGTCAAGGGCGGCCGCTGCGAGGCCTGCCAGGGCGCCGGCGTCAAGACCATCGAGATGCAGTTCCTGCCGGACGTGCAGGTGCTCTGCGAGGTCTGCAATGGCCGGCGCTACAACGACGAGACGCTGGACGTGCTCTACCGCGGCCAGGCCATCGACGACGTACTGGCCATGACCGTGGACGAGGCCCTGGCGTTCTTCGAGCACCACAAGAAGGCCGCGCGCATCCTCGCGACGCTGCATGACGTAGGGCTGGGATACGTCGCCCTGGGGCAGCCCTCCACCACGCTCTCGGGCGGCGAGGCGCAGCGCGTCAAGCTGGCCAGCGAGCTGTGCCGCCCGGCCACCGGCGCCACGCTCTACATCCTGGACGAGCCCACCACGGGCCTGCACTTCGAGGACGTGGCGGTGCTGCTCAAGGCGCTGCAGCGCCTGGTGGACGCGGGCAACACGCTGCTGGTGGTGGAGCACGACCTGGACGTGATCAAGGTGGCCGACCACGTCATCGACCTGGGGCCCGAGGGCGGCGACGGCGGCGGCCGGCTGGTGATCGCGGGCACGCCCGAGCAGGTGGCGGCCTGCGCCGAGTCCCACACGGGGCAGGCCCTGGCGCAGCGCCTCAAGCCGCGCCCGCCCTCGCGCCGTCGCAAGCTGGCCCCGCGCGCCCCGGCGGTGGAGAGCCACGACATCGAGCTGCGCGGCGCCACGCTGCACAACCTGGACAGCGTCGATGTCAGCATCCCGCACGGCAAGCTGACGGTGGTGACCGGACCGTCGGGCTCGGGCAAGACCTCGCTGGCCTTCGACACCATTTTTGCCGAGGGCCAACGGCGCTTCGTGGCCAGCCTGTCCAGCTATGCCCGGCGCTTCCTGGACCGCATGCAGCGCCCGCCCGTCGAGAGCCTGACGGGTCTGTCGCCGGCCATCGCCATCGACCAGCGCACGGCCGGCCGCAACCCGCGCTCGACCGTGGCCACCTCCACCGAGATCCACGACTACCTGCGCATCCTGTTCGCGCGCGCGGGTCAGCCGCACTGCTGGAGCTGCGGGCGCGAGATCCACGGCTGGAGCCCCACCGAAGCCGCGCGCAGCTTGCTCGCTTCGGCCGCGGGACAGCGCGCCGTGATCACCGCGCCCCTGTTCGCCGAGCAGCACGGACACGCGCTGCCGCTCTCGCGCGCCGAGGAGGCCCAGGAGCTGCTACCCGATCTGGCGGCGGACGGCTTCACGCGCCTGTTGGTGGACGGGGTCGAGCAGCGGCTCGACGGCCCGCTCGACACGCAGGGCGCGCGCTCCATCGAGCTGGTGATCGACCGCATCAAGCTGAGCGCCAAGAAGCGCACGCGCCTGGCCGAGGCCCTGGGCCTGGCCCAGCGTCGCGGCCTGGGCCTGGCGCGCGCGCGCCTCGAGGACGGGCAGGAGCTCGAGTACGAAGCGCGCCCGGGTTGCGCCCGCTGCGGCACGTTGCTGCCCAGCGGCGGGCTCACGCCGCGCATGTTCTCGTTCAACAGCCACGCCGGCGCCTGCCCTGACTGCGAGGGCCTGGGGCGCCGCATGGTGGCCGTGAGCGAACGCCTGATCGACCGCCCCAACCGCCCGCTGCTCGAGGACGCCATGACCTCGCGCGTGGGCAGCCACCTGCTGCGGCGCGGTGGCTTCCACCGGCAGCTGCTGGAGGGGCTGGCGGAGCGCTTCAGCGTCGACCTCTCACGCCCCTTCTCGACCCTGCCTGAGGCCTTCCAGCGCTGCGTGCTGTTGGGCGAGGGCGTGGGCGGCGACCTGACGGTGCATTACGAGCGCCACGCCCAGGGGCGCAGCCGCGACTACGACCACGAGATGTCCTGGCGCGGCCTGCTGCCCACGGTCGAGCACTGGTGGCGCAGCACCGAGTCCAACGGCTGGTGGCGCGAGGCCCTCGAGAGCGTGATGGAGTCTGCCCGCTGCCGCAGCTGCGAGGGCGAGCGCTTGCGCCCCGAGGCGCGCGCCGTCACGGTGGCCGGGCGCAGCCTGGGCCAGCTCACGGCGCTCACGGTGGCCGAGGCGCGGGCGGCCTTCACCGACCTGGAGCTGCAGGGCGAGGCCGCCGCCATCGCCCGCGATGTGCTGGTCGAGGTGAACAACCGGCTCTCGTTCCTGGACCAGGTCGGGCTGGACTACCTGGCCCTGGACCGCGGCAGCGCCACGCTCTCAGGCGGCGAGGCCCAGCGCATCCGCCTGGCGAGCCAGCTCGGCAACCGCCTGGTGGGGGTGCTGTACGTGCTGGACGAGCCCTCCATCGGCCTGCACCCGCGCGACCAGGCCCGGCTGTTGGGCACGCTCGAGGACCTGCGTGACCTGGGCAACACCATCGTGGTGGTGGAGCACGACGACCAGACCATCCGCGCGGCCGACCACGTGATCGACATGGGCCCGGGCGCCGGGCGCCACGGCGGCCGCGTGGTCATGGCCGGCACGCCGGCGCAGCTCTGCGCCAGCGAAGACTCGCTCACGGGACGCTACCTCTCGGGGCGGCAGTCCCTGCCCCTGCCGGCCGAACGACGCACCGGCCGCGGGCGGCTCACGCTCAAACGCCCGCGCCTGCACAACCTGACGGGCAAGGACGTGCGCTTCCCGCTGGGCACGCTGACCGTGGTCACGGGCGTGTCAGGCTCGGGCAAGTCCAGCCTGGTGTCGGGCCTGCTGGTGCCGTCCGTGCGCGCCCGCCTGGAGCACACCGCCCAGCCGCCCAGCGCCTGCGGCGGCCTGACCGGGGCGGCCGGCGTGGACAAGCTGCTGGTGATCGACCAGAGCCCCATCGGGCGCTCGCCCCACAGCAATCCGGCCACCTACACCGGCATGTTCGACGAGGTGCGCAAGCTGTTCGCCACCACGCCCGAGGCGCGCATGCGCGGCTTCTCCCCCGGGCGCTTCTCCACCAACGTGGCCGGCGGGCGCTGCGAGACCTGCCAGGGTCGCGGCGTCGAGCTGGTCGAGATGCACTTCCTCTCGGACGTCGAGGTGCCCTGTGACGCCTGTGGCGGCGCGCGCTACAACAGCGAGACCCTTGAGGTGCGCTGGAAGGGACACTCCATCGCGGACATCCTGGAGCTCGAGGTGGACCAGGCCCGGACCGTGTTTGAGCAGCGCAGCAGCATCTCGCGCAGACTGTCCCTTCTCTCCGAGGTCGGGCTGGGTTATCTCAAGCTCGGACAATCGGCGACCACGCTCTCAGGGGGCGAGGCGCAGAGGGTCAAGCTGGCCAGCGAGCTGGGCCGTCCCGACACCGGCAGCACGCTGGTGGTACTGGACGAACCCACCACGGGGCTGCACGTCGATGACGTGGCGCGCCTGGTGGAGGTCCTGCAACGCATCGTCGATCAAGGAAACACCGTAGTGGTCATCGAGCACGATCTCGACGTCATCAAGTCGGCCGACTGGGTCATCGACCTGGGTCCCGAGGGGGGCTCTGGCGGGGGCCGGGTGCTGGCCGAGGGCACTCCTGAAGATGTCGCGGCGCTGGCCGACTCCCACACCGGGCGCTTCCTGGCGCCGCTGCTGGCGGGGGTGGGCGCGTGACCGTCGGCACGCCGCTCACCATCCAGAGCGACCGCACCATCCTGGCCGAGGTGCACGCCCCCGGCTTCGTCGAGGCGCGCGACTATCTGCCCCTGTTCGCCGAGCTCGAGAAGAGCCCCGAGCACATCCACACCTACCGCATCACGCCGCTGTCCATCTGGAACGCGGCCGCCGCGGGCCTGAGCGCCGACGAGATCCTGGCCTTCATGACCGCGCGCTCGCGCTACCCGGTGCCGCCCAACGTGCGCCGCGAGGTCGAGGAGAACATCCGCAAGTTCGGCCTGCTGCGCCTGCAGCGCCTGGGCGGACAGTTGCTGCTGAGCTCCACCGACGAGGCCCTGCTCAAGCGCCTGGCCAAGGCCTCCAACCTCAAGAAGTTCTTCGAGGGCAAGGCGCAGGACGGGCTGGTGGTGGCGGAGGCCATGCGCGGCGAGGTCAAGCAGGCCTTGATCCGCATGGGCTGGCCGGTGGAGGACCTGGCCGGCTACACGCCCGGCGCCGAGCTGTCCTTCGAGCTGGCCACCGCGCTGGGTGACGGCTCGCCCTTCGGTCTGCGCGACTACCAGAAGGAGGCGGCCGAGATCTTCTACGCAGGCGGCACGGAGCGCGGCGGCAGCGGCGTGGTGGTGTTGCCCTGCGGCGCGGGCAAGACCGTGGTGGGCATGGCCTGCATGCATCGACTCCAGACCCAGACGCTGATCCTGACCACCAACACCATCGCCGTGCGTCAGTGGCGCAACGAGCTGCTGGAGAAGACCGCCCTCACGCCGGATCAGGTGGGGGAGTACACCGGCGACAGCAAGATCGTGGCGCCGGTGACCATCTCCACCTACCAGATGATCACGTACCGGCGTCGCAAGACCGGCGAGTTCACGCACTTTGCGCTGTTCAGCGCGCGCGACTGGGGGCTGGTGGTGTACGACGAGGTGCACCTGCTGCCGGCGCCGGTGTTCCGGGTCACGGCCGAGATCCAGGCCCGCCGTCGCCTGGGGCTGACCGCCACCCTGGTGCGCGAGGACGGCCGCGAGGACGAGGTCTTCTCGCTGATCGGCCCCAAGAAATACGACGTGCCCTGGAAGATCCTGGAGTCCCAGGGCTGGATCGCCGACGCGCACTGCGTCGAGGTGCGGCTGGGGCTCGAGCCGGGCTTGAGCATGGAGTACATGAGCGCCGGCAGCCGCGATCGCTTCCGCATCGCCTCCGAGAACCCCGACAAGTTGGACGTGGTGGCGCAGCTGATCGCGCGGCACCAGGGTGACCGCGTGCTGGTCATCGGGCAGTACCTCGACCAGCTCGAGGCGGTGGCTGAGCGCATCGGCGCGCCGCTGATCACCGGGCGCACGCCCAACCGCGAGCGCGAGGTGCTCTACAAGCAGTTCCGCGAGGGCGAGCTCTCGGTGCTGATCGTGTCCAAGGTGGGCAACTTCGCCGTCGACCTGCCGGACGCCAACGTGGCCGTCCAGGTCTCGGGCACCTTCGGGTCGCGGCAAGAGGAGGCCCAGCGGCTCGGCCGCATCCTGCGTCCCAAGAGCGACCGCCGGCAGGCCGTATTCTACTCGGTGGTGACGCGCGACAGCCGCGAGGAGCACTTCGCCAACAACCGCCAGCTGTTCCTGACCGAGCAGGGCTACACCTACGAGATCCGCGACGTCAGCGAGCTGTAGCAGACGCTGTCCGCGAGCCGTTCGCTGCGCGCCTTGAGCGGGTCGGCGCGGGTCCGGAGCTGGCGCGCGCAGCCTGACTCGCCCGGCCCGAGTTGCCCCCGCGGGCGCAGCCTTGCGCTCGAATTCCTCCCTGCCGGCAACGAGGTGCGGAACGCAACGTGCATCGAAGACGCCATCAGGTGGAGTTGAAGTGCCCTTCGGCTCCAAAGCGGAGGCATAGCCAGACTTCCCTCGGTGCCGAGCCTGGGGTACGGTTCAGGGCTTCCGGAGTGGGCCACATCTTGTGATCGAACGACCCGAGAACTCTCCCCGACCGGCCTCGCGCGGCGTCGCACTCCAGGTGACCCTGGAGGAGCGTTCGGGCCGTGAGCTGCGCGAGCTGCTCTCCTTCTGGGACGGCCAGTCCCGGGCCGAGCTGCCCGACCAGCGCCTGGTGGGCGAGCTGCGCCGATCCATGTCTTCTGAGAAGGCGGTCCGCAAGCGGCTCAAGTTCCTGAGCAAGAAGCTGGTCGACCTGCTCAAGTTCTTCCTGCGCGGCGATGGCTACCGCGCCGACCTGGCCCACGTCACCGGCACCAAGAGCTTCAGCTACCTCTCACCCTTCGAACTCAAGGCCGCGGTCAACGCGCTGATCAAGCGCGGCTTCCTGTTTGTGCCCAACGACAACGGCCGCGCGAGTCAGGACAACGAGCGCAGCAACGAGACCTTCCTGGTGCCGTGCGAGCTGGGCGACGTGCTGCAGGCCTTCATCTGGGATGACGACCGCAGCGTCGAAGAGATCTTCTCATTGCGCGGACAGCTGTCCCGGCTGGTGGACCGCCAGGACCTCAACGAACTGCTGAGCGACAGCCTGGGTCAGCCGGTGAGCTGCGAGAGCCACGCCGACGCGGCCGCCCTGCTGTCCGAGCGCGAGGCCGTGGCCGCGCGGCTGGCGGGCGTCCCCAAGAAGCACCATGAGCTGCTGCGCCTGGTGGCGCTGAGCTACGGCGGCATCGCCTCACGCTCCGCCATGCAGAAGCACCACAAGTCGCTCTCGCGCTGGAAGCGCAAGGAGCTGCAAGAGCTGCTCGAGACCGAGCTGCTGGGCACCGTGCGACACGTGAGCCTGGGCGAGTACGGCATCCATCAGTTCGACGAGGCGCTGGTGCTGTTCGGCGAGGTGGTGCCGGTGCTGCGCGAGCTGCTGTCTCCCGAGCCCGCCGCGCCGGACCTGGCGCGCAGCCTGGGCGTTGACCTGATCACCGACATCTCGGTGTTCCTGTCGTTCATCGAGCACAACCCCATCAAGCTGACCCTGTCGGGCAAGGTCTACCGCACCGCCGTGCGCAAGCTGGAGGACGCCTTCATCCTGCCGCGCACCTCCGGCGTGGGTGGCGACTGGTTGTTCCATTACCTGTTCGACTTCGCCATGGCGCAGGCGCTGATCACGCGCGGCGACGGGCGCAACGTCAAGCTCACCATCAAGGGGCGCAGCTGGGACCGCACGCCGCTCGAACGCAAGCTGGCGCGGCTGCTGACATTCTCGTGCAGCAACTGGACCAGCGTGGTTGAGCCTTTTCACGGCGAGCGCCTGCTGAACCTGTACCTCGAGCAGATCAAGCAGCTGCCCGTGGGCGCCTGGGTCGATCTGAACGCGCCCGCCTTCGATGCGCGCAACGCCTACTTTGCGGACCTCGACACCTACGCGGTGCGGGACTGCTTCCAGAGTCGCTATCAGTTTGCCCAGCAGGCGGGCATGCGTGATCCCACCCAGCTGGCCAAGGCCCTGAGCGCCTGGGCCCGGGAGCGCCTGTTCCTGTTTGGCCTGGTGGACGTGGGCGAGCTCGATGGCAAGCCCGCCTGGATGCGGCTCACGGCCCTGGGTGCCAAGGCCCTGGGGGTCGAGTCGCCCAGCGCGAGCGAGGCCGGCGACTCGCCGCTGATCGTCAACCCCGACTTCGAGGTGATCCTCTTTCCGGACGACGAGACCTACGACCTGATCACGGCCTTGGATCGGTTCGCAGATCGGCTCTCGAGCGACTCCGCCTACCGATACAAGATCACCGAGACATCGGTGGAGAAGGCGGTCTCCGAGGGCCTTGAGTCCGCCGCCATCCTGCGCACCCTCAGCGAGCACAGCCGGGTCGAGGTGCCGCAGAACGTGATCTACTCCATCGGTCAGTGGGCCGGCAAGGTCAAGTTCGTGACGCAGTCCGTGGTCTCTCTGGTGCGCGGCCGCACCAAGGAGGTGGTCGACCGCATCTTGCACGATGAGACCATCAAGCCCTTCGTGCTGGAGCGCCTGTCGGCCACCACGCTGCTCATGTCGCAGGAGCTGTCGCGGGATGAGCTGACACGCCTGCTGGAGCCCCTGGGCGTGTTCCTTGAGAGCGGCGATGGCTGAGCCGCCGGGGCGCTGGGTGGACGGCCTGCGGCTGCTGCTCGTGACCCCCGGTGATGGTTCGCCAAACGCCACCGACGAGCTGGTGGCGCGGGCGCTCGAAGGCGGCGTGAGCTCGGTGCTGTTGCGCGAGCGACAGCTGCCGGCGCCGGAGCGGCGCGCGCTGTATGCCCGGCTGGTGACGCGCTGCCGCAGCCACGGCGCCCTGGCCCTGGTGAGCCGCGAGGCCGGGCTGGCTCGGGAGCTGGGCGCCCACGGCGTGCACCTCGGCCACGGCGGCCCGGACCTGGACAGCTGCCGCGCGGCAGCGCCCGGGCTGATCGTGAGCCGCTCGGCGCACTGGCCCCTGAACGACGACGACCGGCGGGCCGACTGGGTCACCCTCAGCCCCTGCTTTGCCACGCCCTCCAGCCTGCCGCGACCGCTGCTGAGCGCCGCCCAACTGCGCGCTGCCCTGGCGCACGAGCGCCTGGGGCCGGTGGTGGCCCTGGGCGGCCTGGACGCCACGCGGGTGGCGGGGTTGCCCGACGGCATGGCCGGTGTCGCGGTGCTGCGCGCGCTCTGTGACGCCAGCGACCCCACCCTCGCCGCGCGTCGGCTGCGCCGCGCCGTCGACCAGCGCTGGTGGCCGGGCCCTCTCACAGCCCATGATGTGCAGCGTGGTCTTCACTGAGCAGCAGTTCATCGACTGGGTCACGGCGGGGCCCCGCGCCGCGCTGCCTGTGGGTCCGGGCGACGATTGCGCGCTGCTGCACGACGGCACCGTGATCGGTCTGGACACGGTGGTGGAGGGCGTGCACTTCGCTCCCGGCACCGACTTGGCACGCGTGGCCCGCAAGGCCCTGGGCGCATGCCTCTCGGATGTCTGCGCCATGGGCGCGGTGGCCGAGTCGGTGCTGGTGTCGGCGCAGCTCCCACCCGGCCTCGACGGTCGCGCCTTGGCCGATGGGCTGGCGCTCTGGGCGGCGCGCTTCGCGGTCAGCATCGCGGGGGGCGATACGGTCTCCACGGCTCCGGGCGCTCTGGCCCTGGCGGTCACGGCCTGCGGCCGGCTGCCACCGGGCGCGCAGCCCTGGCGGCGCGCAGGCGCCCAGCTGGGCGACCTGCTGGTGGTCAGCGGGCCCCTGGGCGGCTCGCGCGGCGGGCGCCACCTGGACGTGCGACCGCGCGCGGACACGGTGGCCTGGATCCGATGTCACGACTGCACGGTGCACGCCGCCATCGACCTCTCTGACGGCCTGGCCGCCGATCTGCCGCGGTTGACCGAGGCCTCCGGCGTGGGCGCGCGGGTGCAGGCCGCCGCGGTGCCCATCCACGCGGACGCCCGCGCCCTGCCGTCGCCCCTGACCGCTGCCCTGGGCGACGGCGAAGACTTCGAGCTGCTGCTGGCCCTGGCGCCGGACTCGCTGCTGCCGCCGCAGTCGAGCTGCATCGGGCAGATCACGGCGTCCGGGCTGGAGCTCGTGGGGGAGGGGGGTCGCGCGGGAGCCTGGCCCCAGGCAGGCTACGCCCATGCCTTCTGAGCCCGAACTGCTGGCGGACGTGGCCGCCACCCATGCCCTGGCGGCGCGCCTGGCGGCTGAGCTGGGTCCGGGCGATGCGTTGGGCCTCGTGGGCGACCTGGGCGCGGGCAAGACCGAGTTCACGCGCGGGCTGCTGTCCGCCCTGGGCGCGCCGGCCGGGTTGCGCGTGGCGTCACCCTCCTACCTGCTGCTGAACCTGTACGCCGGCGGACGCCTGCCCGTTGCGCACTTCGACGCTTACTTCATGGACGGGCCCGACGACCTGCTGCGCGCCGGCCTGCCCGAGCTGTTGGCGAGCGGACATCTGGCGGTGGTGGAGTGGGCCGACCGCGTCGAGCAGGTCATGCCCGCGCACACGCGCTGGCTGACCCTGGAGGCAGGGGCCGGGCAGAGCGAGCGGCGAGCCCGGCTCGGGCTCAGCAGACCAGGAGAGGCCTCGCCATGAGCGCGTTGCTGGCCTTGCTGCTTTGCCTGGCCCAGGCCGCCCTGTGCCTGACCCAGGCCGCCCCGAGCGTGGCCTACGAGCTGCCGCCCACACGCATGGGCCAAGAGCTGCTGTCCCTGCGTCCGCTGGTGGCGGAGGTGCGCACCCTGTCGGTGACCTCCTTCGGCATCGGCACGGCCGTGGTGCGCATGCGCGTCGAGCGTCGCCTCAGCCATGAGGGGCCGGAAGCAGGCGCCGAGCTGGTGGTGTTCGCCTACGACGGCCACTTCCTGCCCCGCGGGCGTGACCTGGTGCACCTGCTCCCGTTTCGCCGCGGCGGCCGCTGGCGCGTGGTGCAGCTGGTGGACGGGCGCGATCGCAACTACCGCGCGAAGCTGGCCGCGACCCGCGCCAACCTGGCGCTGATGACCATCGAGGACGACGCGCGCCGCGCCGCCGCCGCCATGCTCATGGTGCTGGACTTCTTGAGCGCTCCAGATCGTTGGACGCGCGATTACGCTCTGGGTGAGCTGCACTTCCTGGCCGTCACCCGCAAGGACCTCTTTACTCCCGTCGTGCGACAGCGGCTCAACGCCGTGGTCACTGCCAGCCCCGATGACGCGCTGCGGCGTGGTGTCGAGTTGGTGACGGGCATCGCCGATTCCGTTCCCACGCCGGTACCCTCCGCCGAGCCGGAGGCCCCCACACCGCCATGACGATTCTCGCCGCCCTGCTGGCGTCTGCCCTGCTCCTCTCACCGACCGGTGACGTGGACCCTGACGCGGGCGTGGAGCTGTCGCTGCTGCAGGCCATTGAGGAGGCCTTCGCCAACAACCTGGCCCTCAAGGGGGCCCTGCTGCAGGCCGAATCCAGCATGCAGGGCTTCAACGCGGCTTGGGGTGACTTCGACACCACGTTCTTCGCCAACGCCACGCAGTCTGAAGACGTCAATCCGCCCACGCCGACCACCTTCATCGGCTCGCTGCCCGCGCCCGGCACGCCCAAGTCCGAGACGGACATCTTCAGCCTCAACACGGGCTTCCGCGGCCAGCTGCAGACCGGCACGACCTGGGACTTGAGCATGTTCGCGCAGAACCGCGAGACCGAGAACCGCACCAAACCCACCTCCACCAAGTCGGAGACCTACGTCGCCAACTGGCGGCTGTCGGTGACGCACCCGCTGCTCAAGGGCGGCGATGACTACGCCACCTCCGGCATCCGACTGGCCGCGCAGGACGTGCGCATCGCCTCGCTGGACGCGGAGGTCACGGCCAACGACACCATCGCCCTGGTCGTGACGGCCTACTGGAATCTGGTCTTTGCCCAGCAGAACGCCGAGACGCGAGACCTCTCGGTGGAGCTGGCCCGGGACCTGCTTGACATCACCCGGCGCAAGTTCGATCAGGGCCTGCAGAACCGCATCGACGTGATCGAAGTGGAAGCCGAGCTGGCGCTGAGAATCGAGGAGCAACTCACGGCGCACAACCAGCTCGATCAGTCCATGGACGACCTGCGCGAGATGACCTTTGCGCCGCAGCATCAGAGCGGCTGGTCAGGGACCATCCTGCCCGTCACCGACTACACCGTGCTGCCCGATGAGGTGCCCAGCACCGAGGTCGCCATCATGCTGGCCATGGAGCGGCGCCCGGACGTGGTGCGCGCGCGCATGGCGGTGGAGCGGGCCGAGATCGAGATCGAGCGAGCCGAGAATCAGACCGACCCGACGTTGAACCTCACCGGTCAGTACGGCGTCAACGCGCAGAACCGGAACTTCGGCAAGACGGCCCAGGATCTGGACGACACCAGCCACCACAACCTGGAGCTGGCGCTGGCGTTTGAGATGCCGCTGGGCAACCGCGGCGCGGGCTACACCCTCCGGCGCCGTCAGGTCGACCGCGAGCGCGCGGTGGTGAGCAAGGCCGAGGCGGAGCTCAACGCCATCGCGGAGGTGCGCCAGACCTCGCGCGATGTGACCCTGCAGCGCGCGCGTGTGGTGGCTACGGCGGAGACCACGCGCCTGCGTCGCGAGGTTTACGACGGCGAGAAGCGGCGCCTGGAGAACGACCTCTCCACGCCCTTTCAGGTGCGTGAGGCGCAGCGCGATCTGCTGACCGCCATCGACAGCGAACTGCGGGCCCGGCTCGACCTGGCGGTGGCGCACACGACCTATCGCGCCGCTCAGGGCACGCTGCTGGATCGCTTCGGCTACAGCCGCTTTGACCCGGACGTGTCGCTGGATGCCGCGCCTCCGGCCTGGGACGGGTAGAGCCCGCGCCGCCTCAGCTCGGCCAGCACGGCCGGCGACACGTGCTCGGGGTCGCGCCCGGCGGCCAGCGCCGCGCGCACCGCGGTGGAGCTGGCCGGGTGCGGCGGCAGCTCCAGCAGGTGCTCGCGGATGGCCGCCACGGCACCGGCGCCCAGGGCCTGCAACAGGGGCTCGGTCTCGAGCGGCGTGCCGGGGCGCGTCACAGCGCAGAACGTCACGCGCTGCGCCAGTTCGCCGATGCGGTGCCAGTTGGGCAGGTCCGCCAGGGTGTCGGCGCCCACCACGGCCAGCAGGCGCGTGCCCACTGGCAGGGCGGCCAGGAGTTGCTCAGCGGTGTCGACGCTGAAGCTGGGGCCCTCGCGCAGCAGCTCGAGGTCGCTCGGTTGCAGCCGCGGGTCGTCGGCGCAGGCCAGCTCGAGCAGGGCCAGGCGGTCCGCTCCCGGCGCGAGGGTCTTGTCCAGCTTGTGTGGCGGCGCCCGCGCGGGCACCAACACCACGCGCGCGAGTCCGAAGCGATCGGCGGCCGCCTGAGCGATGTACAGGTGCCCCTCGTGGACCGGGTCGAAGCTGCCGCCCAACCAGCCCACCAGGGCGCCGGCCTCAGCCCGCGAGTCGCCCGCGCCGGCCTGCGTGGATGCAGCGCGAGCTTGCGGGCCGTCGCGAGGTGCGGGAGGAGAGGTCAAGGGGCCGGGTTCCCGAGCGCTCAGTGCACGTCGTAGTCGAAGGGCGTGACAGCGTCAGGGTCAACATCGCCTGCATTGCCGAAGTAGGCCAGCGCCGCCACCAGGGCGAACACCAGGACGATGGGCGTGATCCACCAGGCCTTGTTGTCGAGCAGGAAGCGCACGAAGGAATCCACGGTCGTCCTCAAGGCTGCGATGAGATCGGCGGCGACGCACACAGGCGTGCGACGGCCAGAGCATACCCCGTGCGCGCAGCCCGGCACTCAGCGCAACGAGACGCGGCCTCGCAGGGCCTGCCCGCGCCGGAACAGATTGAACGTGACCTGCTCGCCACCGCCGACCCTGCGCAGGGCCGAGTACAGGTCTGCCACGCTGTTGACCTGCAGCCCGTTCACGCCGTCGATCAGGTCGCCCCGGCGCAGGGGCAGGCGCGCCGCCGAGCCGGACGGGTCGACCGCCTCCACCAGCACGCCGAAGTAGTTGGGATGGTCGACCACTCGCAGGCCCAGCGCGCTGGCGATGAACTGCGGCGGGGAGATCTGTTCGGCCAGGCGCAGCTGCAGGCTCAGCTCGCGTCCGTCGCGATCCACAACCAGCGCCACCTGGTCGCCCGGGTCCGCGCGATACAGGGCCTTGGCCACGTCGAACTCCCAACGCACGGGCTGCCCCGCGATGGAGAGCAGCCGGTCGCCGGCGGTCAGGCCGGCGCGCTCGGCGGGGCTGGCCTCGAGCACCAGCGCCAGGGTCACGTCGCGCCCGCGTGCATCGGTCGAGAGCTCCATGCCGGTCACCACGTTCTTGTGCAGCTGCGGATTCAGCAGGGTGTCCGCCAGGCTGTGCCGCACGCGGTCGATGGGGATGGCGAAGCCGATGCCCTCCGCCTCGCGCGCAATGGCCCAGTTGATGCCGATCACGTCGCCGCGGATGTTGAGCAGCGGCCCGCCGCTGTTGCCCGGGTTGATGGGCGCGTCCAGCTGAATGAAGTCGCGGAAGCGCTCGCCCGGAGCGCCGGGCACCTGCACGTCCCGGAAGAGCGACGAGACGATGCCGCGGGTGACGCTGCTGGCGTTGCCCATGGGGTTGCCGATGGCCAGCACGGTCTCGCCCACCATGATGTCGGAGGAGGTGCCCAGGCGCGCCACCGGCAGCTGCTCGTGGCCGCTGATCTTGAGCAACGCCACGTCGTTGGTGGGGTCGAGGTTGACCAGCGACGCCAGCTGGCTCTCGCCGGTGGAGAGCTGCACCCGGATCTGTCCGCCGGGCTGGATCACGTGGGCGTTGGTGAGGATGAAGCCCTCGGCGTCGATGATCACGCCGCTGCCCAGGCTGGTGCTGCGCTGCTGGCGCGGGGAGAGCCGGTTGTAGGGCCAGGGCAGGGGCACCTCGGTGACCACCTCCTGGTAGATGTTGACCACCGCGGGGCCCACCTGCCGCACCACGTCCACCACCGGCGTCACCCGCGGCCACTGCTCCTGCGTGAAGCTGGGGGGGCTGCTGCTGGATCCCGGCCGAGCCCCCAGCTCCTGCCCGGACGTCGAGGGGCTCACCCAGGCCAGGGCCAGGGCGGCGAACAGCAGGGCGGGCGGGACCGCGCGCGTGGGCATGGCAGACTCCATCAGCATCCGTTGCCTTCCATACTGCCCCGGGGC
>Ga0164313_10000899_pt1 | contig 25257 bp, 17 predicted proteins | sample GuaBasSedimGuay4_FD_113735 | JGI IMG/M metagenome (GOLD analysis project Ga0164313, IMG submission 113735) | Subseafloor sediment microbial communities from Guaymas Basin, Gulf of California, Mexico - Guay4, Core 4569-4, 0-3 cm | ecosystem: Environmental > Aquatic > Marine > Hydrothermal vents... | reverse complement strand
GGTATCATCAGAAGCATTGGAAGTGTTGACAAGGGCACTTCGCAGTCGGACAGCCTGGCTGTTGAAAAGGAAAGAGGCATTTCGGTGAGGAGCACCTCTGCTTCTTTTGAATGGAATCATTTCAAAATTAATTTGATCGACACTCCGGGACACGTAGATTTCTCAGCAGAAGTTGAGCGGTCGTTACGAGCGCTTGATTGTGCCATACTTGTATTGTCGGCTGTTGAAGGCGTTCAGGCTCATGCCGATACGTTATGGAAAGCATTGCGGAAAATGAATATTCCTACACTCATTTTCATCAACAAAATTGACCGCATGGGTGCCGATACAGATTCCGTTATTCGGGAAATTAAAAAGGAGTTAACGCGAGATATTGTCGTTATGCAGTCGGTACAGGATGAAGGAGGCAATGATGCGAGTATCATCGACATCAGTAGCGCAGATTCCATTAAGGACCTGAAGGATGATTTCATAGAATCTATCCTTAACAACGATGAGGCCTTAATGGATCGGTATTTAAATAATGACAGTTTCCAAATCGAAGATCTCAAAAAGTCAATGGCTGTTCAGGTTCTTGACAACAAATTATTCCCGCTACTGTTCGGTTCTGCGAAATTTGATATCGGAATTCGTGAATTACTGGACGCCATTACCCAATATATGCCTGTAGCAGAAGGAGATCACTCGGCTGCTGTTTCAGGCATTGTATATAAGGTAGAGCACGACAAAACCATCGGGCGAATAGCCAGTGTGAGATTGTACAGTGGATCATTAAAAAACCGTGATATTATTTTCAATGCCACCCAGGCGAAGGAAGAAAAGATCAGCCAGATCAGAAAGATTCAGGGACAAAAATATGAGGATATTGGCGTCTTGTTTGCAGGGGATACCGCAGCCCTTTGTGGTTTGAGCAGTGTCAGGGCGGGCGATATTATCGGTACTGCAGAAGGTATTAATAAAGCCATAAGTTTACATGCGCCATTACTTACAGTCAACATTTCCCCTGAGAAACCGGAAGATTATTCAACACTCGTGAAAGCCATGCAGATGCTCACTGATGAAGATCCGTTGATTGATTTGATTTGGTTAAAAGACGAGCGTGAACTACACATCAAAATAATGGGGCTCATCCAGCTCGAGATACTTGAGAACATCCTGGAAGAACGTTTCCGTCTTAAGGTAACATTTGGAAAGCCAGTTGTTATTTACAAAGAAACCCCTGCTGCCTCAGGAGAAGCTTACGAAGCCTATACCATGCCAAAACCATGCTGGGCAGTAGTGCGGTTTAAAATTGAACCAGGTGATAGAGGAAGCGGTGTGGTTTATCATTCAGAAATGGGTGTTAACAGAATTGCAAAGAGGTATCAACACGAAATTGAAAGGACCATACCCCTTGCGCTTAAGCAAGGTATTCATGGTTGGGAGGTGACCGATTTAAAAATCACCCTGATTGGCGGGGAGCATCATAATATTCATTCCCGTGCGGGAGATTTTGCCGTGGCCACTCCCATGGCAATTATGAACGGATTAAAAGACATTGGTACCATTTTACTGGAGCCCATGATGGCTTTTACCATCACCGGACCGGAGGATAGCCTGGGCAAGATTATCAGTGGCTTAACGCAATTAAGGGCTGAAGTGGGCAATCCACTTTTATCAGATGACAAGTTCAGCCTTACCGGAACAATTCCGGTTGCAACATCCCTGGATTATGCAGCAAAACTAAGTGCCATCACCGGCGGAAAAGGTAAATTAGCCACCCAATTCTCCGGTTACCGTGAATGCCCTTTGGAGTTCGGGGCTGTAACACCATTCAGGGGCATTAGTCCGCTCGACAGGTCAAAATATATTTTAAAGGCCAGGAAAGCCATTCAGTAGACCTTTAATTAAAGTATCAGGAGGACTGTAGCATTAAAGAACTCCTGTTATCAGGAAAGGTGCAAGATTATGCGTACCTTTATTCCACTATATAACCATGTTAACATAAAAATTCGAATATGAATCCTATCGTTAGAAATATTTTAGCCGTTATTGTCGGAATAATCCTCGGTAGTGTTGTGAACTTTGGAATTATCATCCTGTTAAGCAGCTACATCATTCCTCTTCCTGAAGGTGTGGACCCTACCAGTATGGAAAGCATGAAATCATCCATGCACTTATTGGAAACCCGCCATTTTATCACCCCATTTTTAGCTCATGCCTTAGGAACGCTTGTTGGAGCCTTTAGCACATTCCTGATTGCAGCAAACCATAAAATGAAATTCGCATGGTTAATCGGTGTCTTATTCTTCATTGACGGTATAATAAGTACATTCTTACTTCCCGCGCCAGCTTGGTTTATCGTTTTAGATTTAGCAGGCGCTTATATTCCGATGGCCTGGCTTGGTGGAAAACTAGCGGTAATCATCAGGAAGTAGCTAAATGAGATATACATTGGGGAAATGCCTCATTGGATATTGCTTAAAGTAGGGTAATAAGCTGCTTCTGAAATTCAGCACACAAATCGTGTTCCCAAAACCAAAAACTTTTTGGATTATTGGGATAAGATAATAATCTACTTTTCGTATGAATAATTATTCAATAGCCTAAATTTGCATTTCTGAATTTATGAGCAAATCAAAAAACAATATTTTACAGGTAATAGAAGCTTCAGAAAACAACCTTCAAAATATTAGCGTTGACATCCCTCATAATGCCTTAACAGTAATTACGGGAGTATCCGGATCGGGTAAATCATCCCTTGCTTATAATGTAATTTTTAAAGAAAGTCAGCGTCGTTTTTTAGAATCTTTTTCAGCGTATTCCCGGCAATATCTGGGCAAATTAGAAAAACCAAAAGTTAAGGAGATAAACGGCCTGCAAGCCGCACTTGCTATCAATCAGAAAACTGCTGTCGCTAATCCCAGGTCAACGGTGGGAACCATGTCAGGCATCTATGATTACCTGAGGCTGTTATATGCCCGAACAGGTATCGCCCACTGTACTAATTGTAACAGTATCATCGAAAATCAACAATCCGGACGCTGTAAAAACTGCGGAACTGAGCAACCCGAAATCCTGGCCAAATTATTTTCATTTAACTCAAAATATGGCGCATGCCCACAATGCAACGGGCTTGGTGTCACCGAACAAATTGATCAGGCAAAACTGATTGCCGATGAGAACAAGACCCTCCGAGAAGGCGCACTTGTTCCGACTACTCCTAACGGATATATTGTGTATTCGCAGGTAAGAGTTGATGAATTAGACAAAGTATGCCAGGCCCATGATTTTTCTGTTGACATCCCCTGGAAAGACCTAAGCGAGGAACAGCAAAAAGTCATCATGTACGGCAGTAAGCGAATAAAAATCCTCTTTGGCAAACATTCACTCGAATCGCGTTTAAAGTGGAAAGGAATTACAGCAAAACCACGGGAAGAAGCTTATTACAAGGGCATGATCCCGATTATGGAGGAGATTCTCCAAAGAGACCGCAACGATAATATTCTCCGGTTTGCAAGTTCTTTTACATGTAACGCATGCCAAGGTAACAGACTCAGAAAAGAAGCGCGATCTGTTTTTATCGATGAAAAAAATATCTGTGAGTTAAGCGATCTTCCATTATCCGATTTGTACCATTATCTTAAAGATTTGACAGGCTCCATTTCAGATAATGAGCTTACCGAACATATTTTGAGTCATGTATTAAAGCGACTGGAGTACCTTCAACTGCTGGGGCTGGAATACCTGAGCCTCTCCAGGGAATCAACAACATTATCAGGAGGTGAAGCACAAAGAATAAGGCTTGCCTCACAAGTGGGAAGCGGGCTTCAGGGCATACTGTATATTTTAGACGAGCCATCCATAGGCTTACACCCGAGGGATAATAAAAAGCTATTAAAGGTATTGAGATCCCTGCGCGACAATGGTAATACTTTATTGGTGGTAGAACACGATGAGGAAACTATTAAATCGGCAGATTACTTAATCGACATAGGCCCAAAAGCAGGTATTCATGGTAGCGAAGTCATTTACCAGGGGGATGCCCAATATCTGTTAAATAATACAAATAAATTTCCCAAAAGCCTGACGGCAAAAACTATATCCAAAACTCATGAGTTGCCGCCTCCAAATATTACCAGGCCCAACAAAGGCAGCCTTCATATTCGGGGAGCTTCCAAAAACAATCTTAAAAATATTGATGTTGATTTCCGACTCAATGCTTTTAATGTGGTTACAGGTGTTTCCGGTGCCGGAAAATCAACATTGGTTCACCAGGTGCTGGCTTCCTATTTAAAAAGCAATAAGTTCGACAAGAATTGTAAAGGCATTGAAAGCTCGAAGCCTATCATCCGAATCATAGAAATTGACCAGTCACCCATTGGGAGAACACCGCGAAGTAACCCTGCTACCTATACAGATATGTTTGATCATATCAGGGATCTGTTTGCTATGCTTCCTGAATCAAAAAAAAGAGCTTATAAAAAAGGACGTTTTTCTTTTAACAATAAAGGGGGCCGTTGCGAGGCATGCCAGGGTGCTGGAAGCATACATCTGGGCATGCACTTTCTTGGTAATATAGAAATAGTTTGTAAGGATTGTAAAGGAAAACGCTTTAACGATGAAACCCTGGAAGTCCGGTACAAGGGTAAGAACATTTATGAAGTGCTGGACTTATCCATTGAAGAGGCCGGAACCTTCTTTAAAGATAATAAGAAAATCAGCAGAATACTTGATCAGCTGATACAACTGGATGTTGGGTATCTGAAACTCGGACAGCCCTCAACAACACTCTCAGGAGGTGAAGCTCAGAGAGTAAAACTGGCATCAGAACTGTACAAAACATCAAAAGGCCACAACCTCTATATTCTTGATGAGCCTACCGTGGGTTTACACAAAGCTGATATCCGGTATTTGCTTGATGCACTTCACAACATTGTTGATAATGACAACACAGTTATTGTCATCGAGCATGATGTTGACATCATCAAACAGGCTGACCATATTATTGACCTTGGGCCGGAAGGAGGGCAAAAGGGAGGTTACCTCGTTGCTCAGGGAGATCTCAACAAACTCATACAATGTGAACATTCCCATACAGGAAATGCCTTAAAGTCAATGTTTGATCAGGACATTTCTTTCTTAGCGCAGGATAAGCCAAAGATAAGATCAGCCAATATTGAATTCAAGGGGATAAGCACCAATAACCTTAAAAATATTGATGTAAGCATTCCATTAAACAAAACAACGGTAATCACCGGGGTTTCAGGCAGTGGAAAATCATCATTGGCGTTCGATACCATTTATGCTGAAAGCAGAAACCGTTTTACAGAAAGCCTCTCAACTTATGCCCGAAGAATGATGAGTAAAGTTAAGAAAGCAGAACTTGAACATTGTTCCGGGCTCACTCCTGCTATTGCGATCCGTCAAAGCCCATTTAGGAAAAACCCCAGATCGACAGTGGGAACGGTTACTGAAATTTACGACCTCTACAGGCTTTTATATTCGCGGGCAGGGATAGCTGCCGATGGTTCATATACGACATCAGCAGTATCACAGTTTTCATTTAACAATGTTGATGCTGCCTGTGAGGAGTGTAAGGGATTGGGCGTAATTATCACTTCCACGGCTGAACAGTTTATCAGTCATCCTGGTAAAGCTTTAATTGATGGTGCCATGGACGGAAGCCTACCTGGTAAGTATTTTGGAGATCGCTATGGCCAATTCGTCAATACGCTTATTGAGGTCGGAAAACAGAAAGGTATTGATTTTGGGGTTCCTTATTCCCGGCTCTCAGAAGAAGTAGTTAAAATCGCACTTTACGGTACAGATACAAAAGAATATGAGGTTGAATGGAATTTTAAACGGGGCAACAGGAGTGGAACGCATAAAATGACAACAGTCTGGAAAGGTTTTGTAAACTACATTAATGAAGAGTATGAGATTAAGCGAGGCGGTAAACGAGCTGAAGCCTATCAATTTATCATTAGAGAACTAAGTTGTCCTCATTGTAATGGAAACCGTTTGAAAAAAGAAATACTTGATGTTCGTTTCAACGATCAGCATATTGCAGCTTTGTCATCAAAACCCATTCAAACTGCCCTTAGTTATTTTCAGAACATTAAATCCCACATTGACAAAGATAGCCTTGAAAGAAGCAGTAATATTATTGATCAAATCACAAAAAAGCTGCAAACACTGAATAATATAGGCCTTGGTTATATTTCCATTGACCGGCCAACTGCTACTTTATCAGGTGGAGAAGCCCAGCGATTGCGGATTGCCACTCAGCTAGTTGCTGATTTATGCGGACTCACCTATGTTCTGGACGAACCCACCATTGGCTTACATTCACACGATACGCAACACTTAATGGAGGCTATTCAGCAACTTAAAGAAAATGGAAATACGGTAGTTATTGTTGAGCATGATCCTGAGGTAATTGCACAGGCAGATCATATTATTGATATGGGTCCTGGAGCCGGTACATATGGAGGACAGATAGTCGGGCAGGGAAATTTAAAGGTCATCCTGAATCAAAATGACTCCTTAACCGGGAAATATTTAAAAAAACAGAAAAGTCAAATACCAGCCGGGGTCAGGTCTCTTATCCCCGGCATTAAAATCAACTCCGCCTCAGCAAACAACCTTAGGAATATCGATCTGGATATCCCTGCCGGCGGAATAATTGCTGTAACAGGCTTATCCGGAAGCGGAAAAACATCTTTGGCATTTGATGTAATTGCCAACTCATTTAAAGCAGGACATGCAGTGAACTGCAAAGAAATCTCTTTTAAGAACATTGATGGTATTTTAGTGATTGACCAGCAGAAAATAGGTGCTTCACCCCTGAGTACACCAGCTACATATACAGGCTTGTTTGACCTGATCAGAGAATTATTTGCCACAATCCCCAATGCGAAATCCAAAGGTTTAAAAAAGTCTTCCTTCTCATTTAACAGTAGGGACGGAAGGTGTGAAAGCTGTAAAGGAATGGGCCACATAAAAGTAAGTATGGATTTCCTTTCGGATGTATGGATCAGTTGCGACAGTTGCAATGGGAAAAGGTATAAGCACACAATACTCGATGTGCAATATAAGGGGCACTCCATCAGCAATGTGCTTCAACTGGAAGTAAGCGAGGCTCTTGCTGTTTTTGAAGATCAGCCTAAAATAATTTCTATCTTAAATGTACTTAAAGAAATAGGCCTGGGATATGTTACACTTGGCCAGGCAACAAGCACGCTGTCGGGAGGTGAAACACAACGATTAAAATTAGCCTCCCACTTAATAAAAGAAAGGTCTGGAAAGAGCCTTTTAATCTTTGATGAGCCTTCAACCGGGCTACATATGCATGACGTTGACAAGCTATTAGTCGTTTTCAGGAAATTAGTGGCTGCCGGTAATACGGTAATCGTTGTTGAGCATAACCTGGATATCATTCGTGCTTCTGACTGGATCATTGATTTGGGGCCGGAAGGTGGAGATAAAGGTGGTGCGCTTGTATATTCAGGAATCCCTTCAGAAATTAGTAATTGTGAGGAGTCGTTTACTGGTATGGCTTTGAGGGTATAATACCAAATAAACACAAGATGGCCTTTCCCAATAAAGTGATTTTTCCGGATTTAAATGAAAATCACCCGTTTTCTACCTGGCAAAATATCCCTTATATTTATCGTCGATTTATATTATACCAATTGAATTTCAAAATGATCAATATGAATTCAAAATATTTTTCTGTTTTACAATCTTAAAATTTTCAGCATAGCTATAGCTACGGTTAAAATTTTTAAGTGCAGTAAAACTGGAAAAGATAAAGAATTTATAGATTGTTTTGGTATTCATTTGGTATTAGTTAATGATTAGCGAAGAATGAAGAAAATCCTGTTGGTTAATTCAAATACTGAAGGCGCCCCTTACCCTGTATCACCATTGGGATTGTGCATGGTAGCCACTGCTGCTGAAAAATCAGGTTATGATGTAAAACAGTTTGATGGCTTGTGGAATCAAAAAATTGCTGAAGACCAGAATAATTCCAATTCTCTTACAAATGTGTTACACGCTTTCCAACCCGATGTCATCGGTGTTTCTATCCGCAATATTGATGATATGGCCATGGAAAAATCAAGGTATTACGTGGATGAAATAGAGCGATTGTGTATTGATCCGATAAAAGAGTACAATAAAGGCATAACAATACTCGGTGGAGCAGGTTACAGTTTGTTCCCATATGAATTACTCAAACGCTGGCAATTTGATTTCGGTATTATTGGGCCGGGCGAGGAAGCGCTAGTAAAATTACTAACGTCACTTGAGAATGGTGGCTCACCCGATAAAATACCGGGCATTCTGGTACGAGATTCCAATAATCAGATCACCGGCATGCAAAGATTAAGCCCCACAACCAAAAAATCAAAACTTACCGTACCTTATTCACGCATTGATACGCATTTGAATTATGAACCTTACCTTTCCCGAAGCTCTTATCCTATTCAAACCAAGCGCGGATGCGCCCTAAAATGCCTTTACTGCTCATACCCGACTTTAGAAGGTACAACCTATCAATTGAGAACTGCAGAAGATGTTGTGGACGAAATCGAAAGTGTTATCAAGCGTTTACCAAATGTAGTGTTTGAATTTGTTGATTCTACTTTCAATCACCCTTCTGGACATGCAGAAAATATTTGTCGTGAAATAATAAGCCGCGGACTTTCGCTAAAATTAAGAACCATGGGAGTGAACCCGGCTGGTGTTACCCCCGAATTAATTGGTTTAATGCGAAAAGCAGGCTTTGCACAAATTGATTGCACTCCCGATTCTGCGTCCGATAAAATGCTTCGAAATCTGAAAAAAGGATTTACCCGTAAAAAGCTGGAAGAAGTTGTTCGTACCATAAAAGAAGCTGAGATGCCGACCATGTGGTTTTTCGTACTGGGCGGACCCGATGAAAACAATAAAACACTGGACGAAACCTTCGACTTTATTCACCGTTTCATTGACGAGCGCGACCTGGTATACATTACCGAAGGACTTCGTATTTATCCCAATACAGGCCTGGAAGAATTTGCCATTCAGGAAGGGCTCATTGATAAAGGTGAAAGCCTGCTTACCCCCCATTTTTATGTTTCACGGTTTCTTGGACAGGAAAAACTGGCAGACCGTGTAAAAGAATTTACCGCAAAACATCATAACTGCCTCCGCTCAGTTGAATCAAGCCCTTCAAAGGAAATGATCCAAAAAGCCATTGAAATCAGGAAGCAGGAAAACCTGATGGATGAACCCATGTTCAGAACTTTGCTAAGGGTGAGGAAGGAAGATTTCAACAATTTGAAAAATGAAAACTAACTGGAAATATATTAGTCTATTCCTAATACTTGCAATTGGAATTTCTGCACCAATACATTTAGGGTATATTGACAATTCTTTCAATGCTTTTTCGAATGACTGGATTATCAGTGACTGGGTATATTTAATTGCAGGATTTGGACCATTTGCTGCGGGATTTATAGTTCTTCTTTTGGATAAATCTGTTTCTAATCGAATAACAATCTGGGGTAATGAGAAATTAAAAAACATTTTGATTGCCTTGCTGCCTGTATTTTCATTTTCTATTATTGGCATGGAAAATTCCAGTAATATAAATATTCATTATTATGGTTTCACTTATGCATCTATCAATGTTATTTATGCTTTTCTTGAAGAATTTGGCTGGAGAAGATATTTGCAAAATGCATTGGAAGGAATTAGTAAGAATTGGAAATACATTTTAATTGGAATCGTTTGGTGGATTTGGCATCTTAGATTTGAAACTCATTTTGACATTTTCATTTTTCCTTTAATTTGTATTGGCGGAGGTTATCTTTTGGGGAAACTTGCGGATGACACAAAATCAATCTTACCTGTTGTAACCATACATACATTAATAATACTATTGACAAACTCAGGAACACCGACAATGAACAAAATGATCGGAGTAGGCTTGACAATTATAGCCTGGATAATTATTGAACAGCTTTGGAAAAGAAAAAAAGCATATGGTAACGACTATACCCGATAGCCTACTGGCTATTCTGGATTTTTCATTTTAATCCTCAACCTTCAAGCAAACTTGGGATTGCTCAAAATGAAAAACCCACCGCTTCCGCAGTGGGTTTTGTTGTAGCGAGACCGAGAATTGAACTCGGGACCTCCGGGTTATGAATCCGACGCTCTAACCGACTGAGCTACCTCGCCATTCTGAGGGTGCAAAAATAGAAAAAACAATTTCTCCTCAAATGATTTATATAAATTATTTGAAATTATCTGAGTTGTGACCTGTCAGCTAACCTGTATTATTCATAAAAAAAATGATAAACCATAATATTTTGCAGAGAATCAAAACCTTATGTTAGTCAATGTTGAAAACTACGTTTTATCATTTTTTAACAAGTGTATTTATTTTAACGCATCTGCTTCGTTACGATCCCGATAGCTATCGGGATGAAATAGAATACTATATCTACGAGTTCCGATGCCTCACATCTGCATCAAACTAAATGCATGAATAATACAGTCTAAAAAGCTATCCTCTTCTTTTTCTTAAATTTGCATCTAATAATAAAATAAAATGTCCGACAAATCATATTCCGATGATATTACTGTTAGCAAACCTATCCTTGAAATGGTAACAGTTGCTAACGAGTTTTGTTTTTACATGGAAAGTGTTGAAAATAAATCTAATACAGGTATTTTGGAATTTATAAACAGAATTTTGCCCTTACTATATTTAAAAGGATCTTTACTTCCTGATATTGATGTTAATAATCCTGATGCGAATGAGAAATTTGCTACTGAAGAACAATGGGAAAATGTTTTTACAGCACTTCGCGAAAAATTTGGTAAGCAAGATGAGTTCTGGATCATTGACCCGCAACATATTGATGAAACTGAACCATTAAAAGCAAGCCTTTCGGAGAACATAGCTGACATTTACCAGGACATGAAAGACTTAATAATGCTGTATCAAAAAAACACATTTGATGCACGACAAAATGCGGTTGCCGATATTAAAGAATTGTTCGGCACTCATTGGGGATATAGCATAGGAAATGTATTTAACCGGATTCATCACCTTTTACATGATGATGATGCAGAACCTCCTCAATATGAAAAATCACTTGATCTTTTTTAACCAACTATACCTACATTTAGATATTTTATAAACCAGTTAATTCGACTTTCTTTGCTTTGCAAAGAATTCTTGAAAACGAAAATAACTAATGACTTTAGCCGACCTTAAAACAGGTGAAAAAGCCGTAATTACAAAAGTACGAGGCAGAGGTGCATTCCGTAAAAGAATCATCGAAATGGGCTTTGTGGTTGGCAAGCAGGTTATTGTTATCAAGAATGCACCATTAAAAGATCCGATAGAATATAATATCCTTGGATACGAAGTATCCCTCAGGAGAACTGAAGCCAGCCTGATTGAGGTTTCAAAAAACGGAAATGGTACAGAACGTAATGATTACAATGGCGTTTTACAGATTGAACAATCATTGAATATAGCCCCTGTTAAAAAAAGCAAGCTTATTAATGTCGCTTTGGTAGGTAACCCAAACAGCGGAAAAACCACACTTTTTAATCTGGCCTCTCATTCCAAAGAAAAAGTAGGAAATTATGGCGGTATAACCGTTGATGCAAAAAAAGCAAAATTTAAACATAATGGTTACACTTTCAACCTCGTTGACTTACCCGGCACTTATTCCATTACCAGCTACACACCTGAAGAACTTTATGTACGCGACCATCTGATTAATGAACTCCCTGATGTAATCCTGAACGTTATCGATGCATCAAACCTTGAAAGAAATTTATACCTCACTACCCAGCTTATTGATCTGGACAGGAAAATAGTAATTGCCCTGAATATGTGGGATGAATTCATGGAGAAGGGCGATGATTTTGATTATAAAGCACTTGGAAAGATGACAGGAATTCCAATGGTGCCGACCGTCAGTTCAAAGAACAAAGGTATTGACAAGCTTTTCGAGAAGATCATTGAAGTTTATGAAGATAAAGAGCCAACCGTAAGGCATATTCATATTAACTACGGGTATCTCATTGAGAAGTCAATTAAAACACTTCAGGAGTTAATCCTCATTGAAGGAAACGAAAAACTTACAAATAAAGTAGCACCAAGGTACCTAGCCTTAAAATTGCTTGAGCAAGATGATGAAGAATTAAAAAGAATTGAAAAATGTGTTAATGCTGAAGAAATAATAAACGCAGCTGAAGAAGGAGCAAAAAAGATTGAAAATTTCAGGAACGAAACTGTTGAAACTGTTATCACAGATTCAAAATATGGTTTTATTGAGGGTGCGTTAAAAGAAACCTTAAAACCGGATGAGAAAGAGAGTAGAGTAAACAGAAGCAGAATTATTGATAAAATAATTACGAATAAATTCTTGAGTTATCCCATTTTTTTAATTGCACTCTGGATAACCTTTCAGGCAACTTTTATTATCGGCGATTACCCTATGCAATGGATTGAGCAACTTGTTAGCTCGACCGGAAATATCCTGTCGAAAATAATGCCTGATAATATGTTTAAAGACCTTGTAATTGATGGTATATTAGGAGGTGTTGGTGGGGTAATTGTATTTCTTCCGAATATATTGATCCTGTTCTTTTTTATAACCCTTATGGAGGCAAGTGGCTATATGGCACGTATTGCTTTCATTGTTGACAAACTTATGCATAAGGTTGGATTACATGGCAAATCATTCATACCCATGCTAATGGGGTTTGGTTGTAATGTGCCTGCTATAATGGCTACCCGAACTATTGAAAATAAAAATGACCGCCTGGTAACCATGCTTATCCTTCCACTCATGTCGTGCAGTGCAAGGTATCCGGTTTATATTTTACTTATCAGTGCATTCTTTACAGATTATCGGGGAAGCATATTATTCTCCATTTACATGATAGGAATCATTTTAGCAGGGCTGGTTGCCTGGATTCTGAAAAAAACCCTCTTTAAAGCAGAAACAATACCTTTTGTAATGGAGCTACCGCCCTACAGGGTTCCTATCTTAAAATCTGTTCTAAAGCAAACATGGTTTAAAGGTGAGCAATATTTAAGAAAAATGGGGACAATAATATTAGTGGCTTCAATAATAATCTGGGCTTTAGGTTATTTCCCCCGAGGCGAAAAGATTGATCTCGAATATGAACAAAAAATTCATTCTGTTGAACTGTCTTATACTTCTAAAATAAATGCTGAGAACCCGTCTGAGAAGGAGATAGAATCAATATCATCTCAACAAACCAAATCAATTAATAAATTAAAACTGGAACAGCAACAATTAAAACAGGAACATTCATTTATTGGCAGACTTGGAAAGTTCATTGAACCGATCATAAAACCACTTGGCTTTGACTGGAAAATGGGTGTTAGTTTAATTGCGGGATCGGCTGCTAAGGAAATTGTTATCAGCACCATGGGTGTTTTATATCAAACTGATCCCGGCTCGGAAGACAATATGAATCTTATCAATAAGATCAAGAAACAAACATACCTTCACGGACCAAAAGTGGGTCAGGTTGTTTTTACACCTTTGGTTGCCATGTCATTTATGTTGTTCATTTTAATATACTTTCCGTGTATTGCGGTAGTAGCGGCTATTAAAAACGAATCAGGTAAATGGAAATGGTCTTTATTTCTTGTTGTTTACACAACTGTATTGGCATGGGTAGTTTCATTTCTTGTCTACCAGGGAGGAACGCTATTGGGATACTAAAACATTATTGATTCATCCGGTTTAAACCATCAATTGCAAGCGAATAATTTGGATATATTTCCAGGGCATGCCTGTATTTTGTTGCGGCTTCAGCATAAAGCCCCTTTGCTTCATAAGTTCTTCCTAAATTATAAACCGCTTCAACATAGGAAGGATCAATATTTATTGCCTGTTGAAAAGTTATTTCAGCATTCTCAAAATCTTCATTTTCCACTAACAAAATATAAGCCTTGTTAAAAAACGCATACTTATTTTGCGGAAAATCTTCATTGACTTTTTCATAATAAATGAGTGCATCTTCATACTTGCCTAATTCCTGATAATATCTGGCAATACTAAACAACACAAACTCATCATCAAGCCTGGCATTCAAAGCTGAAAAATAATATTTGAAAGCAATTGTATCTCCGGCATTTTGATAAAGAGACCCCAACTGCATCAAAGCCTCATAGTTAGCCGTATCCAAATTAGCAGCAATGCGAAAGTTTGTAATTGCAATGGCCGTATCTCCCAGTTCTAAAAACACAATTCCCTTTAAAAAATATGCCTTGTCATTATCAATATTGATCGAAAGTGCTATATCAGCACTTTTTTGAGCCATTGAATGATTTTTAATAATCAGATATGTTTCAGCCAATTTAATATAAGCTTGTTCATCGTTTGGATCAAGTTCGGCTGCTTTGTGCAAAGCAGATATTGCGTTGTCAACATTTCCTAAAATAAAATATAGATCAGATAACAGCATAAAGGTTTCCGGAGCTTTTGGTTCCAGATCAAGTGCCATATTTACATCTCTGAACGCAGGGTCTATTTTTCCTTCTTCTAAATTTAGATAAGCACGTTTAAGAAACAGTTTGTAGTTAGAAGAATCATTTGCTATCTGATTTGTTATCAGAGCAATTGAATCAATCGAGGAAAAAGCTTTATGGTTCTGACGGTTCGAGTTAACTTTTTTCTGATCACAACCACCAAGTGAAATGACGAGAATACTTATAAGAATGAATACTCTCATATTTGATAAAATAATTTTAAAATAGTAAGAATAAACTAATTTGCTTCGAGGGCTTCCATTATTTTGGTTTCAAGCTCTTCCATCAGGTCAGGGTTATCCATTAAAATATTTTTAACAGCTTCTCTGCCCTGTCCTAATTTAGTATCGCCATAACTAAACCATGAGCCACTTTTATTAATAATATCAAAATCAACTCCCAGGTCAATTATTTCTCCAACTTTTGATATTCCGAGACCGTATACAATATCAAATTCGGCTTTACGGAATGGCGGAGCTACTTTGTTCTTAACAACTTTAACCCTTGTTCTGTTTCCGGTTACCGTGTCTGTATCCTTTATCTGGCTAATTCTTCTTATATCAAGGCGCACTGAAGCATAAAATTTCAATGCATTACCACCGGTTGTAGTTTCAGGGTTTCCAAACATTACACCAATCTTTTCTCTCAGTTGGTTTATGAAAATACAAACTGTTCCTGTTTTACTAATATTTGCTGTGAGTTTCCGCAATGCCTGCGACATTAATCTTGCCTGGAGACCCATCTTAGAGTCACCCATATTTCCTTCGATTTCACTTTTTGGTGTCAGTGCTGCTACCGAATCAATCACAACTACGTCGATTGCAGCAGAACGGATTAAGCTATCTGTAATTTCCAGTGCCTGCTCTCCATTGTCGGGCTGGGAAATCAGTAAGTTTTCAATATCTATTCCAAGTTTTTGAGCATAAAAGCGATCGAATGCGTGCTCAGCATCAATAAAAGCAGCAATACCACCCGCCTTTTGAGCTTCAGCAATTATATGCAATGCCAGGGTGGTTTTACCTGATGACTCAGGTCCGTATATTTCAACAACTCTCCCTTTTGGGATGCCACCTACACCCAATGCATGATTCAGCCCAATTGAACCCGTTGAGATTGTATCCACTTTTTCTATCGGATTATCACCCAGTTTCATTATTGTGCCCTTGCCAAATGACTTTTCAATTTTACCTAAAGTAGCTTCAAGTGCTTTAAGTTTCTGTTCTCTTAATTTATTGTTGTTCTCTTTTGCTTTATCACTGGTCATATTAATTGGTATTAAATAGTTTCTAAAATCTGGTTTGTATGATCTTTGGTCTTAACTTTTGTGAATACCTCTTCAATTATTCCCTTTTCATCAATCACAAATGTTGTTCTTAATAAACCTTCATATTCACGTCCGTACAATTTCTTTAGCCCCCAGGCTCCATATGCTTTAATTATGGTTTTATCTTCATCAGCTATTAAGGGAAACGGTAAATTGTACTTTGTAATAAACTTTTGATGCGACTGCTGGCTGTCAGGGCTAACGCCTAATATTTTATACCCTTTTGTCAGCCACATTTTGTAATTATCTCTTAAGTCACATGCTTCAGCAGTACATCCGGGTGTATTATCTTTCGGATAAAAATATAGGATTAACTTAGATCTTCTGAAGTCACTTAACTGGATGCTTCTACCCTCCTGATCTATACCTTTGAAGTCGGGAGTAGTGTCACCCTTATCGAGTCTTTTCATAATTCACTCTTTGTACAAAGATAGCTTTAATTATCCTTTCAGTATTTCTTTAAGATGTGAAATTCTTGTAAAATTAAATGGCTAAAATACTGTAAGTTTTTTGAGTTCACTTGACTGTCCACCCGAAATAATTCGATATAAGTATATTCCCGGTTTCAATCCATTTAAAACCAATTTAATTTCTGAAGTTCCCTTATTTATGCGAATTGACCTAATCTCCTTGCCCTCTAAATTAAATAATTTTAACTCGCCATTATTTTCCAGGCTTAACGGAATAATCGTCCATTGATTTGCCGGATTTGGCTTGTTTTGTTCAATGAATAAACCGGACATAGAATTCTCATATTCTTCAGCTGATAAAGAATTATTAAACCAATAGTAGGTTTGTCTTAAAATCTTATCAGTTATAAATGGTAGCCCAATCATTTCAATACCAACACCAAAATATATTACCTTAAATTTATCAGTCGCAGCTTTTACCGCTGCTGCGTTATCATTCGACTGATAATAAAAAACTTCATCGGCATCATCTCTTGCTGATATATTGTCCGGATACATATTACCATTATACATATCAATCAGAAATGCATCCGGGACACCTGAATAAACCTCATCATCCTGATTTGCGTAAATGATATTATTTACCGACGTACCATCATTCAAATAATTTGAAAACAGATAGTTCTCATAAAAATCAGTTGCCTCAGGTGACCCATGAGAATTTGAAGCGCCACTCATAAAATCCCATCCAATATCCTGACCTGATATTAACAGATTACCGCCACTGTCCATAAACTCTTTAACTGCTTGTATTTGCTCAATGGTTAAGGCAGGGAAAGTCCATGTAATATTCAGGTATACGTTATTAATTTCACCGAAAGCCCTGTCGTGCATGCCCTGAACAAAAAGATTAGCTGAAATTGTCGAGTAAGTTTTACAAGCGGCAGATTCTAATCCTTCGGAGAAAACATAATCGTAATAACCTGATTCAGGACCTCCTGTACCATTCACTATAAGATCAGTCACACCGGAAATAACATTGAATTTAGTGTATTTCTCAGGAGCTTCCGGATAGGCTATTGATTTCATTTTAAAGACAAGCTCAACCATTTCTGCTGTTAGTCCCGGTTTAATTTGAAAAGAGATTTGTTTACTTGAGTCTTGTTCAAGTATAATAATAGCTGTATCAATAAATGTTTGCCCATCGTATTCAAATGAGACATCCCAATCATCAGGTTTATTAAAAGTCTCCAATGCAAATAAAAATTCTTCTTCTCCTTCTAAAGCACTTTTTGTTGTAAGTATAAAATTAGTAAGCTCATCAGTGCTGCCTTTTTTAACCTGAACAGTATCAGAAATACTTACATTGCCAACATACATATTGGTTCCATCAACAGCACTTACAACAGCTCCTGTATAAATTTCCTGCTGTGTTTCACTTACAAATACAGCAACTTCGCAATCTTCAACTACTATGGGAATATCATTAATTTGTTCGGGAACCACATAAACGTATTCTTTTTGAATAAAAGATCCCTGGACTGTTGAATTAATCTCTTCTCCCCACTGGCCTGTAATTAAATCGCGAAGCATATGCATATGCTCGTACTCATTACCTGAATTTCCACCCAATTGAGGACCAAAAATATGGTTTTGAAGCAGGGCTATATTAAGGTTATTAGCAGGGAGAGGGCTATCCTCTGTATAATATAGCTCAACAGTAATGCTTAGCTCACGGTTTAGTGAATCAAAGATTGATTGAACACCTATATTGACAGGAGAGGGGTCATTCATGATTTGATTTGCACTTGCAATCCAATCTCCTCTGCTCATCGCAGTATGAGTTCCGTTAAACAGATGTCTGTTAACAGTACCCATCGGATATCCAATAATTCCGGCTTGTTCGGCTATAGGATCTCCCCACTGCGTCCTGTAATCAGGTTCCCCTTCAACAGGTATTGCATAATTTCCCTGATGAATAGAGATGACAACTGCACGATAAGGATTATTTTCTATTATTTCCTGCGCTATTGCATGTCCGGCAGGACAATTACCACAATGTATCCCGGTGAATTCTTCTAAAACTGCATTTTTTAGCTGCGGATCAGTGGAAACCAATAATTGCGCCGACAAACTAATTGTTAGCTGAATTAATATAATTGATGGTATAATATTCATAATTACTATCAGTTCATCTTTGAGAAATACCTGCACATATTTTTCAATCCGCACTCATCACATTTTGGTTTCCTTGCCATGCAAACATATCTGCCATGAAGTATTAACCAATGGTGGGCTAAAGGTATTAACTCTTCCGGAATATGTTTCACCAATTCTTTTTCGGTTTGAAGTGGGTTTTTTGAATTAATGGTGAGTCCAATTCTCTCTGAGACTCTGAAAACATGAGTATCAACAGCCATTGCCGGCTTGTTAAACACCACTGAAGCGATAACATTAGCTGATTTTCTTCCAACTCCGGGAAGTTCTTGTAATTCATCAATATCGCTCGGAATAATACCGTCAAATCTCCGAATCAGGGTTTTTGCCATACCCGACAAGTGCCTGGCTTTATTATTAGGGTATGAGCAACTTTTTATCAATTCATATATTAATTCAACATCCGCCTCTGCAAGTAGCTCTGCCGTCGGAAATTGCTTAAAAAAATCCTGAGAAATAATATTTACCCGCTTATCGGTACACTGGGCTGATAAAATTACGGCAACAATCAGCTCGTAAGGCTCACGATACTCTAATTCCGTTTCAGCAACAGGCATATGCGTTTTAAAATATTCAATAACCTGCTTATATCTTTCCTTTTTAGTCACGAGTTTTAAGTATTAATGCGTACAAGATAAAAAAAACCGCTATTAGTTTTACACTAACCCATCATAGAATCTTGTAATATTAAACGCATCTTTTGCACCTGCTCTTCTTCATAATTTAGTTCCGTAGCTATGGCTATGCAAAGAAATTATTCATCAATCAGGCACAAAATATGCTATTTACTAAATACAAAATTCTATCACAGGTTAGTATAACAGCGGTTTATTCTTTTTTGCTGATCTCTTGATCAGTTCAGAAGGATATTCATGCTTCCCAGGCTATTTGTTTTTATTACTTTTAGCGCAGCCGAATAGCCAAACACGAAACTCATTGTCAGTTTTGACGGTTGACATCCTGTTTGTTTGATACTGCTTTTTATTTTTTGACTTTGGGGAAGATCCTTCGATTCTTCAGGAGTAAAATATTTAATCATAGACGCTTTTTAAATTGAACTTATTTTCTTCAATAACGCCGTTCTGATAAATATATTATTTACCCATGGTTATTTTTTTAATAGAATGTGTTAAGATGTAAAACCAGAAAAAGTTCTTTGTTAGTTGGTAAGAACGATTTTACGTTCTTCAATAAGCTTTCTTAAATTTATCAAAGCATAACGCATCCGACCTAAAGCTGTATTGATACTTACTTCTGTTTGCTCGGCGATATCTTTAAAACTGAGTCCTGAATAACACCGTAGCTGTATAACTTCTTTTTGTTCATCAGGCAGATAGTGGACCAGCTTACTTACATCCGAATGGATTTGTTTAGTAATCAATTGCTCTTCAATTGAAGGATCAGTAAAACGAATCATGTCAAAAACATCATATTCGTTATTCTGACTTTCAACGAAAGAAACCTTCTTCGATTTTCGAAAATGATCGATAACCAGGTTATGAGCAATTCGCATTACCCATTGTATAAACTTCCCCTCATCCCTGTAGTTACCTTGTTTCAAGGTATTAATCACTTTCACGTAAGTGTCTTGAAACACATCATCAGCCAGTTGCTTATCTTTTACCAAAAGAAAAATATACGAATACAGACGATTCTGATGTCGTTTAATAAGAATTTGGAGACTGGAGTGATTACCGTTCAGATAGTTTCTGATCAGTTGTTTCTCATCGGTCGTTTCTACTCTCATGTTACCTATTTTGTGTAAGTATTACAAAAAGGGTAAATGTTTAATCGATAATCTTCCTCCTATTGGTTAGTTATAAAATGTTAAATGCAAATATATGTATAAAAACTAAAAAAGCAAATATTATTCTAATTTTGTGCTTCAATCAATTTAAGGATGTATACGGACATCAATACAATTAGTTCCAAAGATTTCATCGTAGTAATTAATTCGCGGGTAAACAATCTGAAAAACCTTAGTGTTGCTTTACCACGCAATAAATTGATTGTTATAAGCGGTTTATCAGGGTCAGGGAAGTCATCGCTTGCTTTTGACACCTTATATGCTGATGGCCAGCGAAGATATGTTGAGAGCCTGAGTTCTTATGCGCGACAATTCTTAGGGCGAATGGACAAGCCAGATGTGGATGCAATAAAAGGAATATCTCCGGCAATAGCGATAGAACAAAAAGTAAAAACACGGAATCCTCGTTCAACAGTTGGCACCTCTACCGAGGTTTATGAATATATCAAATTGCTTTTTGCGCGTATTGGCATTACTTATTCACCAATTTCCGGAAAGGAAGTTAAACGACATTCGATAGCGGATATAGTTGAATTTGTTGAGACTTTGCCCAATAATTCTTCAGTATCGATTTTTGCTCCCCTTATGCTTAACGGAAGTCGTACCTTAAAGCAACAACTAACAATTCTGATGCAGCAAGGTTTTAGCAGAATGATCTTTAAAAATGCCATTACCAAGATTGAAGAAGTAATTCAGCACATTGATAAAAACACAAAGCCTGATGCATGTTATCTTGTTATTGATAGAATTAAAATTAATGAAGATGACCATGATCTGGTTGCCCGACTTGCTGATTCTGTTCAAACTGCTTTTTATGAAGGAGGCGGAACCTGCCTGGTTGAGCATGAATTGAATGGGGGAAAAACAACCAAAACTTTTAGCAATAAGTTTGAACTTGATGGAATAACATTTGAAGAACCTGGCATAAACATGTTTACCTTCAATAATCCATTTGGGGCCTGTAAGAAATGTGAAGGCTTTGGTAGTATTATCGGCATTGACGAAGATCTTGTTATCCCCAATAAAAGCCTTTCAGTATATGATGGATGTGTAGCTTGCTGGAAAGGCGATAAAATGAAAGAATGGAAGGAAGAATTAATTGCAGCTGCCTATAAATTTGATTTCCCGGTTCACAAACCATATTATAAATTGATTGAAGAAGAAAGGGAATTATTGTGGAATGGCAACGATTATTTTAAAGGAATTCACGCATTCTTCAGATATGTAGAAGAGCAAACTTACAAAATACAATACCGGGTAATGCTTTCCAGGTATCGTGGTAAAACAAAGTGCCCCGATTGCAAAGGAACACGATTACGTAAGGATACCAATTATGTAAAAATAGGGGGGAAGACTATATCTGAAATAGTACAAATGCAACTGGCAGATACGTTTACCTTTTTTGATAAACTGAAATTAAATAGTCATGATCAGAAGGTAGCTTCCCGATTACTTATAGAAATTAAAACCCGCTTAAAATTTCTTAACGATGTCGGACTTGGTTATCTGAGTATGAACCGGCTTTCAAATTCTCTTTCCGGTGGCGAGTCTCAAAGAATCAATCTGGCTACATCATTGGGTAGCAGCTTAGTAGGATCAATGTATATACTGGATGAACCAAGTATCGGATTACATCCACGCGATACGGAACGATTAATTAGCGTGTTGAAACGCCTGCGCGACCTTGGAAATACAGTAATTGTTGTCGAACACGAGGAAGATATAATACGGCAGGCTGACGAAATAATTGATATTGGACCTGATGCAGGCGAACATGGCGGAAAATTGGTTTTTCAGGGCAGTTTTAACCAACTGAAAAAGAACAATACAAGTTACACTGCATTATATTTAACTAAGCGAAAAAAAATTGCACTGCCATCACACAGGAGAAAGTGGAAGGATTATATTGAAGTAAAAGGAGCTATCGAAAATAACCTGAAAAATATAGATGTTCATTTTCCACTAAATATTCTTACAGTTATTTCAGGTGTAAGCGGATCAGGTAAATCAACATTGGTAGGCAATATACTTTACCCGGCTTTAAAAAAACGATTTGGCGGTATTATTGACAAAACCGGGAAATTCGGTTTTATTGATGGAGAGTTGAACAGTATTGGTTCTGTTGAATATGTAGATCAAAATCCAATAGGACGTTCATCCCGATCCAATCCGGCTACCTACCTTAAAGCTTATGACGATATTCGTCAACTATATGCAAGTCAGTCATTGGCTAAATTACGAGGCTACAAGCCCGGCTTTTTTTCATTTAACATTCCGGGAGGAAGGTGCGAACATTGTGAAGGTGATGGACTGATAAAGATTGAAATGCAGTTCATGGCCGATATTTATTTGACCTGTGATGAATGTCATGGCAAAAGGTTTAAAGATGAGCTCTTGGAAGTGAAATACAAGGAGAAATCAATTGCTGACATTTTGAATATGACCGTTTCATATGCTATTGAATTCTTTCAGAATGCTGAAAAAACATCATCAATGGAAAAGAAAATTATTAATAAGATCAAACCTTTGGAAGAAGTAGGACTTGGATATTTACGCTTGGGACAACCATCAAATACATTAAGTGGTGGGGAAGCGCAACGCATCAAACTTGCCTATTTCTTATCGAAAGGAAGTAACAACACCCCTACCCTTTTCATATTTGACGAACCTACAACAGGTTTGCATATCCACGACATCAGTAAGCTTTTACAAGCATTTAATGCCTTAATTGAAATCGGGCATACCATTATTGTTATCGAACATAATGCGGAAGTTATTAAATCTGCCGACTGGGTTATTGACCTAGGCCCAGAAGGTGGTGATGAAGGCGGCGAAATTGTTTTTGAAGGAATACCTGAGGATTTGATTAAATGTAAAAATTCATACACTGGTAAGTATTTGAAGAATAAGTTTGAGTAAATAAGAAAGAGGAAATTGGGTATATGGTTTTAAATGATCATATTCCCCTATTTCCTTTATTTCCCCTTTTGCGATCTCCTTTCTTATCCCATCTTTTAATTCTTTTTCAATCTTCGAAGTATCAGATTGAACAGGTTTCTTTTTCTCAAATTTCTTAACAATTTCATCATCTAACAGATCAAAAGTCCATGTATCTGAATTATCCGGGGGAAGCAGATAAACCTCATCGCCTTCCTCAAGCCCTGCAAGAATTATAATATCTGTTTCATTGCTCTTACCTGTAATTACCTGTTTTCGGTATCTTCCGTTGTACACAAAAATTATTGAATCGTTTGCGTTAATACACTCAATTGGCAGGTACAATGCAGTATCAATTATTTTAGTAATTATCCTGTTCTTTGTTGTCATGGATGGACGCAGAATAGAATCAAATTCATTGATATGAATTATCACCTCGAAAACTTTTGCATTAGAATTAGGCAATTGCTCCCCCATATTGGCTATTTCGTGCACTTCTCCGGTAAATTGTCTGCCCGGGAACGCATCAACTTCAATTTCAGTATTCTGTCTGTTAGCCACCTTGCTTATATCAATTTCATTAACATAAGTCCTGCTGTTCATTGCCGAAAGATTTGGCAAAGTAGCAACCACATTATCCCATGCACTGATTTGCGAACCAACACCCTGTTTCTTTCCATCCCAACCTCTCTTATAATTTAACATCCCTGATTTTGGTGCTTTAATTACAAACTCTCCCTTTAGTTTATTGTATTCGTTTAATTTACGCTGTGCTTTTGCAAGGTTGGCCTCAACTTCTTTCATCTCAGCCCTGGCTTTTTGCAGCTTTAAAGAGTAATTTTCGACAGTCTGCTTATACGTTCTCTCTGTTTTTTCCAAATCAATTTTTACCTGGCGTTGTGTTGCAGGAGGCTCATAAATAGATTGATCAACAATAATTTTCTTCTCTTCTACTGTGTACTGCAGATTAATCAACTCATCGCGGGCATTCCGCAAGGTCATTGTTGTATCAAGCTGACTTTTTACAAATTGTGTCTGTAGTTTTTCAACTTCCAATTCCTGATCTTTGATCTTATTCTCCAGATCACTCCTGTCTAATGTTGCAATCCATTGACCTGAATCAACAACGGTTCCATCAGGGATGATATCTTCAATTCGATATTGGAAAATTCTGGCATTCCGCAAACTCATAGGATTAGGCCCCATAATTTTTTCACTGCTCCGGGCTTCGAGTTCGCCGGTTGTTGTAACATCAATTACAAACTGCCCACTTTTAACTTTAATCGAGATTGTTTGATTTATCGATTCATCGGGTGAAGAGAAATACCATATTAACAGGATGAATACAAGAATTGAAATGACAATTGTAATGATATTCTTTCTCTTCATGAGCTAATATTTGGTTATGTAAAAGTAGTGAAACTAGCTTAATGAAACAGAGATATTAATTTAACCTTAAACAGATTAATCAATAGGTAGCTGAGAAGAGCTATAAGAATTTATTTATGATTTCGTCAGCACTTACTCTTTCTGCCTCTGCTTTATAATTTCGAACAATTTAACTCTGACAGGGTTCCAAACCCTGTCAGAGTTAAGAGTATAATATTTTTATACATTTGAAGCTTAAAAAGCTGATTACATAACAAATGTATTGTAAAGTAATACTCAAAAAAATGCACAAACCTGAAACATTACAGCACGGAAATTCTTACCACATATATAATCGCGGCATTAATAGCTGTAATATATTTACTGAACAAAGAAATTATGATTATTTTATAAAATTGTATGAAAAATAGGCGTAATAGACAAAAAGGAGGCTGCGAAGCTCTGAGTATTGCGTATTTATTAGCTTTGAGCAAATCAAAGGTTATGTGTCGTCCTAAAATAGGTTGACAGTTTTAAATAAAAATTAACTCTAACCGAAGCGGACATCCGCTTCGGTTTTTTCGTGTATAAAATTAGGTGTTTTCATATTCAAACTCAAATGAGGCCT
>Ga0164313_10000898_pt1 | contig 25290 bp, 20 predicted proteins | sample GuaBasSedimGuay4_FD_113735 | JGI IMG/M metagenome (GOLD analysis project Ga0164313, IMG submission 113735) | Subseafloor sediment microbial communities from Guaymas Basin, Gulf of California, Mexico - Guay4, Core 4569-4, 0-3 cm | ecosystem: Environmental > Aquatic > Marine > Hydrothermal vents... | reverse complement strand
TGGGCCATCATCCGGCCGGTGGCGATACCGCCGGCTGCGAAGATCGGCACATCCTCCACCTCGAATAGAATCTGCTGGAGCAGAACCATCAGCGTAACCGGTCCTATGTGGCCGCCGGCTTCGGACCCTTCCAGCATGAGCGCGTCCGCGCCCATTTTGATCAGTCTCAGGGCCAGGGGGGCGGTCGGGGCAAAACAGATCACTTTGGCACCGGCATCCTGGGCTCTCCTGATTTCAGGCTCGCGTGGAATGGAACCGGCAAACATGACGATGTCACACTGCATGTCGCAGACCAGCCTGAGCTGCTCTTTGTAGATCGGTGATACCGTGATCAGGTTGATGCCAAACGGCTTGTCCGTATATTCATGCACACGCTGGATCTCTTTTTCCAGCAGATCAATCGGAGTGTTGCCGCCGGCCAGAAATCCGAAACCACCAGCTTCACCCACATCGCCCACGAGCTTGTAATCACTGATCCAGGTCATGGCGCCGCAAGTGATAGGGTAACGGCATCCTAAAAATTCCTGCCCACGTCTAAAAAATTGGTCAATCAGCATGTCGGGCCGCATATCTCGATTCCATCCTCACAGGAAATGGTCCCGCCCTCGATTACCTTTGCAAACACACCTTCTCTGGGCATGATACAGTCGCCGGCCTGGTAATAAATGGCGCACTTCTTATGGCACTCTTTGCCGATTTGTGAGATTTCCAAAACGACGGTGTCACCCAGTTTTATGCGGGTTCCCACAGGCAGGTGGGGCAGGTCAAGGCCGGAGGTGGCGATGTTTTCTGCAAAATCCCCGAAGGTCACATCCAGTCCCATCCCCCGTGCTTTATCGATACTTTCCATTGCCAGAAGGCTGACCTGTCTGTGCCAGTCGCCGGCATGGGCGTCATCCTGTAAACCGTGGTCACGAACAATGACGGCTGAATCGACAGTGGTCTTGCGGGTACCTTTTTTCCTGCTGGTGGCAATGGAGACGATTTTTATTTTATTGGGTTCCATGGGTGCTTTTATTCCTTTTCAAGATTATCGATGACGGCTTTCAAAACGTCGCACGAACGACACGTTTTCATTTTTTCTTCCCAGCTCTCCTGCACTTCACCGCTGCAGATCGTACCGGAAACAAACCAGCACATCTTCCCGCTCTGGAATTCCCAGGCAGGGCACTTCTCTCTCTGCCGGGGCGGGCAGTTCTTAATGGTCCAACAGGATTTTTTGGGCTTATTGTTACCACGCTTGTTAGCAACCAGAAAAAACATCTGGCGCTCCACACCGGGGGGGATTCTTCTCCACCCCTGCTCGTAACTGTGAATGGCTTTTAGTGACGTGCCCAGCAACTGAGCCATCTGTTTTTGGGTTTTCTGGAGGTTTTTTCTGAACCAGGCAAATTCTTTATTGTCCATGGAGTCTCTCATCCTTTCATTAGAAACAGGTGGTCGCCGATTTTATCGAAAGTCCATCGCTACCCTGTATAAACCCCTGGGGTAAAATGTCCACCAATTCATCAATATTGTTACATTGTGGTAGTACATGTCAATAAAAAAATCCATTCAACTACTTCAGGAGAGATATTGAAAAGCGCTCCTCACCGCAAAAGATCATGAACCCCTTTTTTTTCCCCAGACACGCCAGTGTCATATTGAGGCTTTCGGCCAATTCCACGGCCAGTGCCGTGGGCCGCGACATGCTGACCATGATCTCCAGGCCGGCCCGGGCGGCTTTCTGGACAAGTTCGAAACTGAGTCGCGAGGACATGACGGCCAGGCGCGCCCGTTCAACATCACCCTGAATAAATGTTTTTCCGATGGCCTTGTCCAGGGCGTTGTGGCGCCCAACATCTTCCGCCCAGGCCATGGGCGCAAGGTCCATATCGAACACCATGGCAGCATGCGAACTGCCTGTCCGGGCATACAAATCCTGGTGTTCGGCAAGCTGCCGGATACACGCCTTGGCCTGGTCGATGTTCATGACCATGGTAGTGTCAACGGGCTTCACGATCTGATAAAGGTCGGTAAGCATTTCCTTGCCGCAGATGCCGCAGCTGGTCTGGCTTACAAATCCTTGCCTGCTCAAAATGTGGTGTACCTGCTTGCGTCTTTCGGGGGTAAGGGTGGCGGTCACGACGTTGACACCGTCTTCCGTGCAGAAACCGAGGGTGGTGAAATCTTCAGGGTTTTCCACGAGCCCTTCGGCAAGACAGAATCCTGCGGCGTGGGCCAGTTCATCCCCGGGGGTCCGCATGACAACGGCATAGGGCTTTCCCTCTATGCGGATAGAAAGCGGTTCTTCCAGGATCAAGGCCTGGTTCTGTTTTTGAAGGGTTCCATTTTCATGCAGAACCATGGGTTGGTTGTGTGTGTTTTCCATGGGTCATATATTAAGGCAGATTTTTTTAGGTTGCAAGCGCTCAGCATTATTTTGCGGATTCATCAGCGTGTTTCAGGATTGGAATAGAAGACATACCCGATGGATCTCAAACTTCTGAAGTGAACAGGCTTTTTCGGGTTTTTTTCAAAGTATTTCCTGAAGCGTACGATGAAGTTGTCCACGGTCCGGGTTGTCGTGCCCCGGGTGTATCCCCAGCCGATTTCCAGCAGTTTCTGGCGGGAGAGCGGTTTGCCCGGGTTTGTGACAAACAGTTTCAGCAGCTTAGCTTCCTGGTCGGTAAGTTGGATCTCCCCCTGCGGGCCATGGGCGATCAGGGTGCTGAAATCGATTCGGTTGTCACCGAAGGTGTGTATGTTCTGCCCCCGGCCGTCACCTGCGTTTCCCATGCCGTTTTCTTCGTACCACGAAAGGCGGGTCAGGAGCCGATCCACTCGCAGCAGGAATTCCTCGAGGCTGAAGGGCTTGGTCAGGTAATCATCGACACCGTAGGCCAGGCCTTTTACCTTGTAGTCGGTTTCAGCTTTGGCCGACAGGATAAGTATCGGAATCCTTTCATCTTCAAGCCGTATGCTCCTGAGGACGGAAAGCCCGTCAATCCCCGGCAGCATGATGTCGAGAACGATGAGATCGGGCTGCCATGATTTCCAGGTTTTCAGCCCCGTGTTCCCGTTTTCGGCAACGGTCACATCGTACCCCTGCAGGGACAGATTCAGTTTGAGGCCTTCGGCGATATGTTTTTCGTCTTCAATGACCAGAATTCGTTTTTTGATACTGTCATTCATAATGAATATTTCAACGGTAAAATCAATGTGAAGGTCGAACCTTTGCCCAGCCCCGGACTGTCCATCATTATCCTGCCTTTGTGTATCCTGGCAATATGTTCCACCAGATAGAGCCCGAGTCCGCTGCCTCTGGCGGACATATCGTCGGAGCTGCCGACCTGGTAAAATTTCTTGAATATTTTTTTCTTTTCGGTCTTGTCGATGCCGATGCCGTTGTCTTTGAAAGAAATATACAGCTTTTTGCCTTTTTCTTCAAAAGAAATTTCGATTTCAGGCAATTTAGAATTGTTGTATTTTACGGCATTGGTGAGGATGTTCATCAGGAGCATGTTGAACAGGGAGGGGTTGATCAGGTAGAGATAGGCGTTTCCCGCAGGGTTTGAAACCGAAATCCGGCAATGTTGAAAATAGCGGGAATTATTTTTCAAAAACCGGTTGATGGCATTTTCCAGGTGATGGGTTTCCAGTTCACCGCCATAGCTCTTGCTCTCGATCTGGGCCAGGTTCAAAATACGGTTGATATCGTCGGACAGCCTGCCGGTGTCATAGAGCATGTACTGGATGTACTTCAGCTGGTCCTCCCTGGAGAGTTCGTGCTTGGCAAAGGTCTCCAGGTAGAGCTTAAGGGCGGTGACAGGTGTTTTCAGTTCATGGGTGAAGCTGTTGATGAAGTTGTGCTGGAGCCGGTAGAGCTGCAGGGTTTTTACGTTGTAGACGAAAATGATGAAGATCCCCATGAAAATGATGCCCACCAATATCGAGAGAACCAGGATAACCACCCATGTCTGTGATTCCAGGACCTGCCCCGCATCGATATTGAACCGTTTGACGAGCGACTTCAGACCGGTGCTGGCTTCGATGTACCAATAGATATAGAGAAACAGCGAAGTGCCGAGCGCCAGTATGGAAAATATCAAGATCAATATGGGATGAAACAGCCATCCGGAACGGGTCATCAGTCAATCCTAACTCCCTTCATAAGCCACCGGCTCAGCCGGTGAGAATTGAAGAGGTTCTGCAAATCATCGTTCTACTCAATTCCTTTATATCTGATTGTAAAAGTTTTGTAAATTCAAAACCTTCCCTGTACTTTCTCCACATTGTTTTTTACACATAACAGATGATAAACAAAAAGAATATTTTATTAATTTACCCCGAGGTACCCCAAAACACGTATTGGAGTTTTCAGTATGCGCTCCAGTTTACCGGGAAGAAAAGTGCCATGCCGCCCCTGGGGCTGATCACCATCGCGTCCTATTTCCCCGACGATTACCGTCTTAAACTGGTGGATCTCAATATCGAAAGCCTGGACGAGGCCGATGTGCTGTGGGCCGACCATGTCTATGTTTCCGCCATGATCGTGCAGAAGGCTTCATTCAAAAAAGTGGTGGCGACCTGCAACCGTCTGAATACCACGGTGGTTGCCGGGGGACCGTACCCCACATCGAGTCGTGAGAAAATCAAAGGAGTCGATCACTTGGTGCTGGGGGAGGTGGAAAATACGCTGCCGGGTTTCATCGCGGCCATGGAAGACGGCACTGCTGAACGCGTCTATCCGCCTGCGGACAAACCCGCCATGGCCGATGCGCGCGTGCCCAGGTTCGACCTGCTGGATATGGGCGCCTATGCATCCATGTCCATCCAATATTCCCGGGGCTGCCCTTTCAAGTGCGAATTTTGTGATATCTGGAGTGTTTACGGCAACCGCCCGCGTTTGAAATCGGCCACCGGTGTGACAGCGGAGCTGGATGCGCTTTTTGAACTGGGTTGGGAGGGACCGGTGTTCATGGTCGATGATAACTTCATCGGCAACAAGAAAAGGGTAAAAACGAATTTGCTGCCGGCTCTCATCGATTGGCAGCGCTCACACGGGTTTGTTTTCCGGTTTTTTACCGAGGCGAGCATCAACATGGCCGACGATGTTGACTTGCTGGCTGCCATGCGGAATGCAGGGTTCGACGAGGTGTTCATCGGCATCGAAACCCCTTCCGTAGAAGGTCTCAGGGAAACCGGGAAGAAGCAGAACCTGAAGTTGGATATGGCTGCTGCGGTAAAAACCATCCAGCGTCACGGCATGGAGGTCATGGCCGGCTTCATCGTGGGTTTTGACAGTGATACCGACGACATATTCGATCGCCAGGTGGCGTTCATCCAGGAAACCGGCATTCCCCAGGCCATGGTCGGGCTGTTGACCGCACTGCCGGGAACCCAGCTCTACCGGCGCTTGGAGACCCAGGGGCGCCTGCTGCATGCCGCCGACGGCAACAACACCCACGCCAATGCCATCAACTTTGTACCCCGCATGGATGAGGCGGTTTTGAAAAGCGGTTACAATCGAATTCTGTCCACCATCTATGACCGTCGCCTGAAAAATTATTTCAGCCGCTGCAGCCGGCTACTGGACAATATCGGAAGAACGCACCGGTTCGGAAGAGAAGTGCATTTTCAGGAAATAAAAGTGCTGTTCAAATCGCTCCTGCGGCAAACGGTAGCCCCCTATGGCTACCAGTATGTCAAGTTCCTGCTGAGAAACCTGATCCGCAACCGTGAGATGTTTGCCGAAGCAGTCAAACTGAGCGTGGTGGGTCACCATTATTATGCCATAACTCGGGAAATGATGAAGGCGGAAAGGGTTTCGTCGTATCTGGATGAGAAATATGCCTATCTGTGCCGGCGAATTGAGGTGTATTCAACGCTTACCAGGGACCGTTACCTGGAAAAGCGCACAGACATAGCACGGCTTCTGAAGCAAAAACAGCGAATCCTCAACAAGGTTCAGTTGAAAATCGATAGTCTGCACGTGGATTTCCGTCGGGACCTTGCTCGAAAATATGCGGCCCTTTCAAACAAACTGCAAGATCTTTTCGAGCCTCTCGAACAGTCAGGCTGAAAATAAATTAAAAGTGTCAAGTGATCTAAAGTTATATGTTATGGCGTAGATACTCCCTTCCAAGGAGCATCCAGTGTCCCCGCAGGACGGGATCTTCGACACGCCCTCTGGACCCGGGTATCTACGTTTTCGCGATTTCATTCCATTCTGCTTATGCAGGGATGGACAATCCCGTCCTTTCCATTGACTCTCATATAAAAAATGTATAATTTCATAACGGTTGTCACAGATATGTTCCGTTATGCTTTAGCTGGTGCCGGATATGGCGGGTACCTGTAACAGCCGAATTCATGGGAGAGATGGACAACCGTTATTATGATCAACATCGAGAACCTACAAAAGAGTTTCGGCGGCCAGGTCCTGTTCGATGGTCTGGCATTCAAGGTGAATGCCAGGGAGCGCATCGGGCTGGTGGGGCGCAACGGACACGGAAAAACAACCCTTTTTCGCATCATTACCGGGGAAGAGGCCTATGACGGCGGGGCGTTGACGATTCCTAAAAATTACCGCATGGGCATTGTCCGCCAGCGGCTTGACTTTACCGAAGACACGATATTGACGGAAGGCATGACCGGCCTTCCCGAAACCGAAAAGGATCATCACTGGAAGGTGGAAAAAATCCTGATGGGACTGGGATTTTCCCAGGGCGATATGCAGCGGCACCCGCAAGAATTCTCGGGCGGTTTCCAGGTGCGTTTGAATCTGGCCAAGGTCCTGGTTTCGGAGCCCGACCTACTGCTTCTGGATGAACCTACCAACTACCTGGACATTACCTCGATTCGATGGATCGAACGTTTTCTGGTGCGATGGCCCCACGAACTGATGCTCATCACCCACGACCGGGGCTTCATGGACAAGGTGGTTACCCACATGGTGGGCATTCACCGGCACAAAGCCAGAAAAATTACCGGGGATACCCATAAGTACTACTCCCAGGTAGCCCAGGATGAGGAGGTTTACGAAAAAACCCGTCTCAACGACGAGCGCCGCCAAAAAGAGATAAAGCAGTTCATCACCCGTTTCAGGGCCAAGGCCCGGCTGGCCAACCTGGTACAGTCACGCATTAAAACGCTTGAAAAGCTGGAGAAGAAAGACAAGCTGGCCCAGATCAGTACGATGGATTTTGCGTTCCGCAGTGAACGGTTTCGCGGAAAGCATGTGCTGTCGGTGCGAAACGCCTCCTTTACATACAATCCCGATGTACCCCTGATCAATAACTTTGACCTGTCCGTCAACGCCGGGGACCGCATATGTGTCATCGGCAAGAACGGTAAGGGCAAGACCACGCTGTTGAAATTGCTGGCCGGTGCTCTCGACCCACAGACCGGCGAAATCCAGTACAATCCATCGGTGAAAAAAGGTTTTTTTGAGCAGACCAACATTCAGACCCTCGATGACCGCCGCACGGTTGAAGAGGAGATTCTCTACTCGAGCGAAGGCATCGATCAGCAGACGGCCAGGAATATCTGCGGCGCCATGATGTTTGAAGGAAATTCGGCCTTGAAAAAAATCAGTGTCCTTTCCGGGGGTGAAAAGAGCAGGGTCATCCTGGGCAAAATCCTGGTCACGCCGCTGAACCTCCTGCTGCTGGATGAACCCACCAACCACCTGGACATGGATTCATGCGATGCCTTGCTGGCGGCCATCGACAGCTTCGAGGGCACCGTCATCATGGTTACCCATAACGAAATGTTTTTGCATGCCCTGGCCGAGCGCCTGGTGGTTTTTCAGGATGACGGCATCATGCTTTTTGAAGGCGGCTACAGCTCTTTTCTGAACAAACACGGGTGGGATGAAGAAAGAACGGAAAAGAAACCGCCGGCAAAAACACCCGAACGCAACGAGTCAACAGAGAAGCTGACCAAAAAGGAAGCTCGCAAAAAACGTTCCGAACTGATTGTCGAACGGGGCAGATTGTTAAAACCCCTCAAACAGCAGATCAGGCGCGCGGAAGATGAAATCGAGAAACGGGAGAACCGGCTCGAGATGCTTAATGAGGATATGATGGCGGCGTCCAGCACCAACAACGGGAAACAGATCGCTGAAATTTCCAAACAGATCCACGCGTGCAACGCGGTTATCGAAAAGCAGTTTACGGAGTTGGAAACACTCCACGATAAAAAGGGTAAATTAGAAGAGAAGTATACAGAAATTATAAATTGTTGAATAAGGAATAGAACACCATGCACGGTATTACCATCAGATGGTTAACCCTCACAGCATCGATTGTTGTCACCGCCTACCTGGTGGGTGGCATCCATATCAGCAGCTTCTGGTCGGCCTTTTTTGCCGCCGCCGCCCTGGGGATTTTGAACGCCTTTTTCCGGCCCATCATCCTGCTATTGACACTGCCTATCAATATCCTGACCATGGGGTTGTTTACCTTTGTCATTAACGCCCTGCTGTTAAAAATGGCTTCAGGTGTCATTACCGGATTTAATGTCGAAGGATTCTGGTCGGCGGTGTTCGGTTCGTTTTTAATCAGCGTGGTCAGCTGGTTGATCAACGGATTCATTAACGATCGGGGTTCGGTGGAATATATAGACCTGACCCGAAAGGGTGGCAACCGGTGGGAATAAGGCCAATACCCAGGTCAAGGACCTATCACTGGTTTCTCCCTGAAAGACGGATAAATTTCGGACAAAGTTTATAATTCTTGACTCAGCTGAAAGGTCCGGGTTTTAGAATTGGAAGAGGGTAATGTTGCAATATTTCAGGCTTTGGAGAATCGTACTGTCCATCCTGGCGCTGGTTTACACCTTTTCGCCGTATGATTTTCTGCCCGACATGCTGGTCGGCTGGGGCTGGCTGGACGATATTGCCATCCTCTATCTGCTGTGGCATTTTTTTTATCGTGGCAGAAAAACCCCGGTCAATGCGGACGGTGAGCGTGCCTACGATGGTAGCAAACCAGAAGGTTATAAAACAGGCGGCAGCGGACCGGCCGTCCCAAAAACACCCTACGACATACTCGAAGTGCCCAGGGGGGCGTCCCAGGACGAGATAAAGACAGCCTATAAAAAGCTGGTCGGCAAGTATCACCCCGACAAGGTCGTTCATTTAGGCGAGGAATTCAAGGCCCTGGCTGAAAACCGTTTTCGAGAAATTCAGGACGCTTACGAGATCCTTAAAAAACCGTGATTTGAATAAATCCCAACATTGCCTCAAACCGGAGACTATACAACTATGGGATAAAATCCCGTCGGGGTGAGGGATTGACGGAAAATAAAAACTTTTCTTTCGTATTCCTATCTTTTGCATGTCATGGAACATTACAGTACGCTGTTTGTTGTGCGTCAAAGAAGGTGAAAAAAGAAAATGATGCATGAAAAAAAGTTTTTTACAACCAACCTTGACGTCCGCTTCCGGGATCTGGATGCCATGGGGCATGTCAACAATGCCGTGTTTTTTACCTACTTCGAGCAGGGGCGGCTGGACTTTTTCAATAGTGCTGTATCTGCAGGCGCGTTTCCGGGGTTTGAATTCATCCTGGCCCATATCAGCTGCGACTATCTAAAACCTGTTACCATCGACGACCGGCTGACCCTTCAGATCCGAGTCGGTAAAATAGGGCGGAAAAGCTTCAACTTTAGCTACGCCATCGTCGACAGGACCGATGCGAACTGCATTTATGCAACAGGAGAGTCCGTTAATATGATGAAGTCTTTAAAGGCAGAGCCTCCTTCAACATTAATACTTGCATTTGTAGGCTTAGATACAGAACAAATGGCGGATAATAGTTGACAATGTGTATCCAGATGGCTACAATAAGAATCATGATTGAAGTTCGTAAAACTGAAGTTTTTGCCAAATGGATTGATACACTAAATGACATACGCGCAAGAGCTCGAATTCTAGTACGGATAGAACGATTGGCGGCAGGTAATCCTGGAGATGTTAAACCCGTTGGAGGGGGTGTTTCAGAATTGCGAATCGATTATGGATCCGGTTACAGGGTGTATTATAAAAAACAAGGGCGACAAGTGGTAATTCTGTTGGCTGGCGGAGATAAGCGTACGCAAGCCAAAGACATAAAATCCGCTTTGCGCCTATCACAGAATCTATAGGAGTTTACTATGGCTAAAACCATCACTTCCCAATACGATGTTGCCGAACATCTCCGCACGCCAGCGGAAATGGCCGCTTATCTTGAAGCCTGCTTTGAAGAGGCAGATGGGGATGCAGCGTTTATTGCTAAAGCTTTGGGTGATATTGCTCGTGCGAAGGGCATGTCAGAAGTAGCGCGAGATGCTGGCCTGTCCCGCGAAAGCCTTTATAAAGCACTTTCTGGAGAACGAAACCCTAATTTCGATACAATTCTTAAAGTTATTATGGCGCTTGGCCTGAAATTGCATGCCAAAGAAACATGATGTCCATAAACCATGAACTGCAACTCGCAGGCGATTTTGTCCGGTACACCGGGTGTAATATTTTCCTGACAGGTAAAGCGGGCACTGGCAAGACCACCTTTCTCCGTAGTCTTCAGAAGAACACCGCAAAGCGGATGATTATCACAGGAGTATCTTTATGTTGGAAGTCTTGTAGCACCCGTTCTCGGGTGTATTGAAAAAAATAAGATAGGATTATAAAGAAAAGTTGTCTTTCGCTGCGCAACAAGATGTATGGCATTGGCGACGGATAAAATAATGCAAGGAGCCGAAAATGAATGCGTGGAAAAAAACGACCTGTGTACTATGAGGGAATCTATGCGGACTGGAAGTTCGTATTGAAGACAATCAAATCGTCAAGGTCAGGGGTGACAAGGACAACCTGAACAGCCAGGGGTATGTCTGCCGCAAGGGCCTGAATATTCGCAGTCACCAGCATCATGCTGATCGCCTGCTATATCCGCTGAAAAGGGTCGGTGATCAGTTTGAACGGGTTTCATGGGACCAGGCCATGAGCGAGATCGCTGCCAGGCTCAAAGCCATTGTGGCTGAGCACGGACCCCGCGCATTCGCCCTCATGGGCGGCGGCACCTTAGGTTGTATGTCCCAGGGACCATTTTCGGTGGGACTGTTACGTGCCATGGGGTCGCAGTATTTCTACAATGCCCTTGCCCAGGAACTGACCGGCCGATATTGGGCCGACGGGGAATCCTTCGGCAACCAGAATCGCCACACCAGTCCGGACCTGGAGCATACGGACATGGTGCTCATGGTGGGCAAAAATCCCATGATGAGCCATCATTCCCCGCGTGCTCGTAAACACTGGCCCGCGTTCAGTAAAGACCCTGATAAAATTTTGGTGGTTGTGGACCCCCGACTTTCGGAAACCGCCAAGCTGGCCGATATCCACCTGCCTATCCGGCCGGGTACGGATGCCCTGTTATACCGGGCCATGATCGCCATTATCCTGCAGAAAGGCTGGCATGACCAGGCGTATATCGATGAGCATGTGAGCGGGTTTGATAAAATTCGTCCATTGTTTGAGGACTTCGACGCTCGTGCAGCCATCGCGGTGTGTGAACTTGACTACGACGGGGTGGTCAATGTCTGCCATCTGTTCGCCACCCGTGCTTCCAGTCACGAGAGCGACCTGGGCGTACTCATGAGTCGCCACAGCACGCTTATTTCCTACCTGGAAAATGTATTAAGAACTACCTGCGGCCGGATCGGTGTGAAGGGTGGCAATCTTTTCGGCATGGGTTTGATGAGCGGCGGTCCGACGAGGGTGCGCGATCGGGAAAGAGAAAGCCGGGCCTGGCGCACGGTGGCTACGGACTTTTTCCCCATCACCAATCTGTACCCGCCCAACGCCATGCCCGAAGAAATCCTGAATGAGCACCCGGAACACCTCCGGGCAGTCATGGTAAGCGGCGCCAATCCCTTACGCTCTTTTGCCGACACCAGTCAGTACGAAAAAGCATTCGGGGCTCTGGACCTACTGGTCACGGTAGACATCGCCATGACCGAAACCGCCGCATTGTCACACTATGTGCTGCCCGCGCTCTCGGCTTATGAGTCGTACGATGCCGGCATGGCCCACGGCTTTCCCAAAGTATTCATGCAGATGCGCCATCCGGTGGTAAAACCGGATGGCGAACAGCTTGAGGCGGCGGAGATTTTTACCCGTCTTGCCGATGCGCTCGGCCTGGTGCCCGAGATTCCGGATGCATTGCAAAAGGCGGCGGACGGCGGAGACCACCTGCATTTTGGCACAGAGTTGATGACTTTTGTCGGCGAAAATCCGAGTGCCGGCCGGTCTATGCAGTATATCCTGGCCAAGACACTGGGGCGCAGCCTGGGTTCCGTCAACCAGGCCTGGTTGTGGTCGAGCATGGCCACCCTGCCGCCCTGGGCCCAGGAAAAAGCGATCCGGGCGGGTTTCACCCCCGGTCCTGCTATGGGCGATGCCATGTTTCAGGCGATCATCGACGCCCCGGGTGGGTTGATTGTCGGCAGCGTGGACCCAGACGAATGGGATCATTTTAAAGTCATTTCCACCGCAGATGGCCGGATTAACCTGGATGTGCCCGAGATGCTGGAATGGCTTGGGAAAATCGAACCCGCGCTGGAACGAGCATCCTTAAAAGCGGATGAAGACGAGTACCCCTTGATCATGTCCTCGGGTCTGCACATGGATGGCAATGCCAATTCCCAGATGCGCGATCCAGCCTGGAACGAAGGCAAAACGTACCACTGGTTTCGTATGCACCCGGATGACGCGGCAAAGCAGGGGCTGGAGGATGGGCAAAAGGTACGGGTATTTACCGAGGCAGGTCAGGAACAGATCGAGCTCAGAATCGACGCAACGACCAGGCCAGGATATGCGCTGCTGCCGCATGGTTTTGGATTGGTCTATCAGGGGGAAAAATATGGAGCTAACGCCAATCGGTTAGCCAAGAGCACACATCGGGATCGACTGGCCGGCACCCCATTACACCGATACGTCCGTTGCCGGGTGGAAGCGATATAGAGCGTTATAGTATTAAAAAACTGGTCCTCTGGACCCGGGTATCTACTTGAGACCCCGGGACATATGTACATAGCCGGAAAAAGAGATATGATGTCCATAAACCATGAACTGCAACTCGCCGGCAATTTTGTCCGGCACACCGGGTGTAATATTTTCCTGACAGGTAAAGCGGGCACTGGCAAGACCACCTTTCTCCGTAGCCTTCAGGAGAACACCGCAAAGCGGATGATTATCACAGCGCCAACCGGTGTTGCCGCACTCAATGCCGGAGGCGTCACACTCCATTCCTTTTTTCAGCTGCCTTTTGGCCCGTTTGTGCCGGGCAGTGAAACCTATGAACGCAACCGGAAACGTCAGTTCAGATACAGCAAAGAAAAAAAACAGATTATAAAGAGTCTTGATTTGCTGATAATTGACGAAATCAGCATGGTGCGGGCTGATTTACTCGACGCGGTGGATGCTGTGCTGCGCCACCACCGTCGCAATCAGCAACCGTTCGGTGGCGTGCAGTTGCTGATGATCGGTGACCTGCACCAACTTTCGCCGGTGGCAAAGCATGAGGATTGGCAATTTTTACAGCAACATTACGAATCGGTTTATTTTTTCAGCAGTAAGGCGCTTGAGCATACGGCGCTTTTGACCATTGAGCTAAAACAGATTTATCGTCAGTCAGATGCCGGATTCATAAAACTTCTTAACCGGGTGCGCGACAACCGGTTGGATGAATCCACCCTGGCGGATCTTAATCAGCGCTGTATCGAGGGTTTTATTCCGGGAAAAGATCATGGCTATATCACCCTGACCACCCATAACCGTAGTGCTGACGCGATTAACCGGAAACGGCTACAGGTCCTGGCCAAAAAGGAATATCGATTTAACGCTGAAATTTCCGGAGATTTTCCGGAACATATTTACCCGACCCCGGCGACGCTTCTGCTGAAAGAGGGGGCGCAGGTGATGTTCGTGCGGAATGATTCCTCAACTGAAAAGTTGTACTATAATGGTAAAATTGGCAGGATAACCAAAGTCACAGGCAAAAACATCAGTGTTATCTGTCCCGGTGACAAGCGGGAAATCGTGGTGGAATCGATCCGTTGGGAAAATATAAAATATACACTCAACGAGAAAAGCCGGGAGATTGATGAGGAGACCATCGGCGAATTTGAGCAATACCCTTTGAAGCTCGCCTGGGCTATCACGATCCATAAAAGTCAGGGGCTTACCTTTGACAAGGTCATTGTCGAGGCTAAGGCTGCCTTTGCCCATGGCCAGGTTTACGTGGCGCTAAGTCGCTGCAGAACCTTAGAGGGCATTGTGCTTAACTCGCCCATTTCGTCCCGGGGTGTAGAAACCGACGCGGCAGTAAAGTGTTTTGAAAAAGACACTCGCCAAAATCCGCCGTCCACAGGTCGACTCCAGGCAGCTAAAATCGGCTACCAGCAAGACCTGCTGCTGGATTGTTTTAATTTTCAACCATTGCGCAGTCGTCTTAACTATCTTGTCCGCCTTCTGACGGGCAACGCCGGTGTTGTTCAGATATCAGGGGTTGGCGATATTCGCCATTTAAAGAAAACGGCGGCGGAAGATATTTTTACGGTCAGTGAAAATTTTAAGAATCAACTTTGCACCATTTTTAAAGACAGCGACCTGCCGGAGGCCGATTCCCATGTTCTAGAACGTATCGGTAAGGCATCAAAATGGTTTCAGCAAAAAATTGACGCTATTTTAGGAGACTTCGTGCAGAAATTGCACATCGATACCGATAATAGTGAACTTCGTAAAAAGACAACCTATGCGCTGAATAATCTTAAACAGGAAATTGCAGTGAAGTTGGCGGGAGTACAATGCTGTGAAAAAGGGTTTTCACCGTCAAGCTACCTGCGTGCCGTTTCGGCTGCCGAAATTGATTTTCTTCCTCAAAAGAATAAAAAGACCCAGCCACCGACCTATACCGAAGCAGATGTTGACCACCCTGAGCTATTCCAGTCCCTGAAAGAGTGGCGTTCCCGAAAGGCCGAGGAAAAAGAAGTTGCCCATTTTCATATTTTGCACCAACAGGTTTTGATTCAGATTTCGGTAAGCCTGCCGGATAATATGGCTGATCTCAGGAAGATAAAAGGTGTCGGCAAGAAAACCGTTGAGAAATACGGCGAAGATCTCGTGGCTCTGGTTGCCGGCTACCGTCAAAATATGGGATAGGTGAAAGATAATGATTAAAGCCATACTCTGGGATTTCGGGGGGGTCATCACCACCAGCCCTTTTGAAGCGTTCAACCGATACGAGGAAAAGAACCATATCCCCAAGGATTTCATTCGGGGAATCAATGCGAGCAACCCCTCGACGAACGCCTGGGCGCAATTCGAAAGCAGCCGGATGTCCGTCGATGAATTCGACCGGGAATTCGAGGCGGAATCGAGGTCAGCCGGTTACGCAATTCCGGGAAAGGATGTTTTAGGCCTTTTGTCCGGGGCAGTCAGGCCGCGGATGGTCAAAGCCTTAAAACGGTGCGGTCAGCACTTCAAACTCGGGTGCCTTACCAATAATATGAGATCGGATAAAGGCTCGGCGATCCCCCAGACCAACGAACAAATGGTTCAGTCCCTGGAAATCATAGACCTGTTTGACGAGGTGATAGAATCCAGTGTGGAGGGTATCCGCAAACCCGACCCGGAAATTTATCGGATCGCTCTGGTGCGTCTGGCCGTTGACGCCGGAGAATGCGTTTTTCTGGACGACCTGGGCATCAACCTGAAGCCTGCCAGGGCTATGGGCATGAAAACGATCAAGGTATTGAATGTCGATCAGGCCTTGTCAGAATTGGAACAGTACACCGGTATAGCATTTAATGCGTCTTATACGGCGCACCCATAAGGACGCCTCACCATGACGGATCGTGAAGAACAGAGTATCGACCGGCAAAAGGAATTTTCAGGAACAAGCCCTGTGCGCAAAGGTTTCGAACTGGACATTGATTCGTTGCAGAAGTACATGCAAAAACACGTGGAAGGATTCAGCGGAACGGTGGTGTTACGTCAATTCAAGGGCGGGCAGTCAAACCCGACGTACCATATCACCGCGGGCGGGAAACAATACGTACTGCGGCGCAAACCCAGCGGAAAGCTTTTAAAATCCGCACATGCTGTTGACAGGGAGTATAAGGTTATCACCGCACTGGGGCAGACCAATGTGCCGGTGGCCCGAACCTATGCGCTTTGTACGGATGCGTCCATCATCGGCAGCTGGTTTTATATCATGGCGTATGTCGACGGCCGAATTTTCTGGACATATGCGGACATACCCCGGGAAGAACGCCCTGCGATTTTCAAGGCCATGAACACAACCATGGGCAATCTGCACCAGGTTGATTACAAAGCGGTTGGCCTGGAAGATTATGGTAAAGCGGGGGATTATTTTTCCAGGCAGATCTCGCGATGGTCTAAACAGTATCTGGCATCCGTGGAAGAGCGCTCTGCGGCAATGGATGACCTTATGGAATGGCTCCTGAGCAATATTCCCGAAAACGACGAAACAACCATCGTTCACGGGGATTATCGGGTCGACAATATGATTTTCCACCCCACTGAACCAAAAATCCTGGCGGTACTCGACTGGGAGCTTTCCACCCTGGGCCACCCCTTGTCCGACTTTGCCTATCATTGTATTATCTGGCGAATTCCTGCAGGCGACTGGAAGGGATTGGCAGGCATCGATCTGAACGCCCGCAATTACCCGACGGAAGAGGCCTACATGAAGACCTATTGTCGGAGAACGGAAATAACCAGCATTGAAAACTGGAACTACTATATGGCTTTTAATTTCTTCAGGCTTGCGGGTATTTCGTTCGGCATCAAAGGTCGTTTGCGAGACGGCACGGCTGCCAGCAAACACGCCAGAGCCTCCGCTGATGCAGCCGAGCCGCTGGCGCAGTTCGGCCTGAATCAGATTTGAAGTGCTTGCCCGGTTGGTGATATTTATTTCCCCCCCAGGTCATGGGGTCGCCCGGGCGGAACTGCTGCAATACCAGTAAAAAAAGATCCGCCCCGAAAAGCTATCACAGGGCGGATCTTTTTTTTAGACGAGCCCCTGATCCAACATGGCATCCACAACTTTGACAAAGCCGGCAATGTTGGCGCCGTTGACGTAGTTGCCCGGTGTACCGTACTGTTCGGCCGTATCCATACAGGTTCTGTGAATACTGGTCATGATGCCGTGCAGGCGTTCATCGACTTCTTTTCTGGACCAGTTCAGGCGCATGCTGTTCTGGCTCATCTCGAGGCCTGAAACCGATACACCGCCCGCGTTGGCCGCCTTTCCGGGACCGTACAGCAGCTTGTTTTCGATGAAAAGCTCGATACCCTCGGGAACCGTAGGCATGTTGGCTCCTTCCGACACGACATAAACACCGTTGTTCACCAGGTTCTGGGCATCCACGGTGTTGACTTCATTCTGGGTGGCACTGGGGAAGGCACACTCAGCCTTGTGGTTCCACAGGGGGTTGTAGTCCTTGGAAGGATCGACATCGGCGAAGACAGCGTTAGGATACTTTTCGGCATATTCCTTTATCCGGGCGCGCCGGACGTTTTTAAGCATCATCAGATAGGCCAGCTTATCGCGGTCGATGCCCTCTTCATCGTAAATGTACCCGGAAGAGTCGGAGCAGGTAACCACCTTTCCACCCAGGTCCAGGATCTTTTCTATGGTGTACTGCGCGACATTGCCCGATCCCGAAATCAGGCAGGTTTTGCCTTGCAGGGATTCATTTCTGGTTTTCAGCATTTCCGAGGCAAAATAGACCGAACCATAGCCGGTGGCTTCAGGCCTGATCAGGCTTCCGCCCCAGTTCAGCCCCTTACCCGTGAGTATGCCGCTGAATTCGTTGCGCAGCTTTTTGTACATTCCGAAAAGAAAACCTATTTCCCGGGCGCCAACGCCGATATCGCCGGCGGGCACATCCGTGTCCGGGCCGATGTGGCGGGAAAGTTCAGCCATGAAACTCTGGCAGAAGCGCATGACTTCATTGTCCGATTTTCCCTTGGGGTCGAAGTCGGATCCGCCTTTGCCGCCACCCATGGGCAGGGTGGTCAGGGCATTTTTAAACACCTGCTCGAATGCCAGAAATTTCAGGATCCCCAGATTGACGGAAGGGTGAAAACGCAGCCCGCCCTTGTAGGGGCCGATGGCGCTGTTCATTTCGATGCGGAAACCGCGGTTCACCTGGACCTCACCCTTGTCGTCCATCCAGGGCACCCGGAACATAATGACCCTTTCCGGCTCCACCAGTCTTTCCACTATCTTGGCCTGTCGATATTCAGGATTGCGTTCGAGGACGGGCTCGATGGATTCCATCACCTCGGTTACGGCCTGGTGAAACTCGGGTTCGTTGGGATCCCTGGTTTTTACAAGTTGAATGATATCTGACATGAGTACCTCCTTTAATTCGTTGCATGCGTTTGAATGGGTCTACTTTCATTTCTATAAAAAGGCTCACGTAAAACGTAAATCGTAAATCGTAAAACGGTTTTTAATTGACCCTTAGATAAACATGACACAGCACGATTTCCTTCCGTCTACTTTAATGGTCATGGCCTTGTCAAGCTTAACGTGGGCAACATATTTGGATGTATGCCGGGTTGGAATGGCGGTCAGCCAGTCCCAGTCAAAAAAATCACCGTTTGAATCGGAAACATTGATGTAGCTAATGCCCATGGTGGTGATGTTGTGAAAAAAATGAGAACCCTGGGACGGTTCGGCCTTGATCTGTGTGGAGGTGGTTTCTGCGATGGCGCCCACACCGCTGATGTCGGCCCATCCGACCGGAATCCCCAGCCAGCGATCGGCGGAACCCCACCGGCCAGGTCCAACAAGCAGGTATTTCCTGTCTTTCTGCAGCAGAATATTGTTCATTGCACCGATCTCACGCGCGATTTCAATGGTTCGAGCGGGATCGAATGTTTCCGGTTTAACGTAAATTACATCCGTAATGTCTGTTTTTACGGCATTACCCAGCGATTTGCGGGAAACACAAAATGCTTTTTTAACCTCTTCCTCACCGATGTCCACGGTTTTCAGTTCCGCCCGTGCGGTCATGGGCCTGATCTGAAGTATGGAAAACTCGGGTTTGCAATCCTCCCCCTGGCACAGGTTGACCGAAAATTCCATTTCGACGGGGCAGCCCATGCCCTCTTCGCCGATAGGCAGAAATTGGGACAGGATGTCGGCCAGGGGGAACGCGTTGTATTTGAGCGTTTGGGCAAAAGTCAGCACCCGGGGCCCCGGGATATGTACGGTGTCCCGGATGCGATGTTCGGCGGGAATGTAGGTGGAGGAGAGTATGGACACCGGTGGTTCGGTCTCCGCGTCCGAAATTTCACGCTTTTCAAGGTTTGCGCTGTCGTTGGTGCCTAACAGGGGACAGTCATTGTTCAGTTTGAGCGAGTAAAAGAATCGTTGGGCATTTTCCAGGATGTCTTCCACGGTTGAGCGCTGGGGTAAAAGCTGGGGATACCTGGGCGAAAACCGCAGGGTTTTTCCGCCTTCCACCACCATCTTTCCAAGTCCCAGGGCAATGGTGGCAATACCCTCTTCGGGCTTCATATGCGAAAAGGGGTAGTAGTTGTGCGACTGGGCCACCCCGGAGATGGCGGGGTAGAAATGACCGCCGTAGTTTTCTCCCACCATTTTCTGAATGATGACGGCCATTTTTTCTTCTTCGGTCCGGTGCCCCACCCGCTGCGAAAAAGACTTTGGCCCGTGAAAATAGGTCGATGCGTACACGAGCTTTATGGCGGTCAGCAGGTGTTCGAGCCGCATGCTGAATTCCGAACAGTCGTTGGGCAGCATGTAGGTTCGGTAAAGCCCGGCATAGGCCCTGAATTGGGCATCTTCCAACAGGCTCGATGAACGGATGGCAATGGGATAGTCGACCTGACGCATATAGGCTATCAGGTCTTTTTTAATCCATCCGGGGATGGCGCAATTCAGAAATTCCTGGGCTATCTCTTCATCCGGAACGTCGCTGTTGGCCAGCCCGATCAAATGGTTTTTTTCTATGAAAGATTCGAACCCTTCGGTTGTTATGACAAGCGACTGGGGGACGACGATGCTGACATTCGGGTGCTTGGCGTGCAGGTCGGCATTATGCCGGAGCAGATTGGATGCAAAGGCAAGCCCCCTGGCTTTGCCCCCCAAAGAGCCTTTGCCGATTTTAAAAAATTCGGTTTCCAGATCGAAATCGTGTGCATCGAAATTGACCACAATTCCCTTTTGCCTGCGGCTTCGGCGTTTACGGATGGTCGATACCACCCATTCGCGCATTTGTTTTGTGTCGTGGGAGAAGTCATCAAAAGTGGTGGGTCGGAGTCTTGAGGCGAGCACGATTTCTGTTCTGGCGAACAGCCATCGCGAGAAATCATTTCTGCCGGCATGCAGCATGAATGATTCATCGGAGATGGTATCGATCTTTTTTTCCAGGGACTTCAGGTTGGAGGCTCTGTCGATTTCACTTCCATCCGGCGCCCGAAAAATAAAATCGCCGAATCCAAGGTGATCAAGGAAAAAGTCATGGACGCCGGCATGCAGGGCCGGGGAATTCTTATCCACGAAAAAGGCGGGGATGGATTCGGCTTTCTTTGCGTTGCTAGGTTCGGAACTGGTGAGCAGCAGCGGGATGTCCCAACGGTCGTGTTTGATTTTTGAAAGGAGCTTTACACCGGCGTCGGCACAGAGGGTGCCCTGCCTGGGGAACCGAACATCCGAAATAACGCCGATGATATACGGTTTATATTTTTCGTAAAGCTCAAGGGCCTCTTCATAATTTTCTGCAATCAGAATCTTAGGGCGGGCACGCATGGTCAGGAGGCGGTGCTCTTCGTTCAAACCCTCCTCCATGACGGCCTGGGTCTGGCTGACAAGTTCCTTGTACAAAATAGGCAGCAGAGAAGAGATGTAGAGCGGCGAATCTTCTACAAAAAGAATAACTCGGATACCGGCCGACCGGGTGTCGAATTCGACATTCATCTTATCTTCGGCGCTTTTGATCAGAGCCACGAGGATATCGGTGTTGCCCGACCAGACAAAAGCCCGGTCAATACCTTCCGGTTTGGTGTTGCCGGAATAAAATGCCACCGATGTGATCGCACTGTGGGTAAACAGCACCACCGGCAGGTTGGGGTCCTTTTTCTTGATCTCTTTTCCGAGGGCAAGGCAGTCCATGTCCGCCACGCGCGGCATGGTGATCACCATGTTGAATTGCTTTTCATCCAGGATTCTCAGGGCTTCATCTGCCGAGGAAACCCAGGTGAGGCGAGGGGGGTTGCTGAGGTTCAAGCCGCGGTATTCGTGGATGATTTTTTCAGAGAGCCTGACATCCTCTTCCATGACCCAGGCGTCGTAGGGGGTGGAAACCAGGAGTACGTCCCGAACTTTTTTGGCCATGAGCTCGTGGAATATTTTAAAACGCGCATCGAAATCTTTTCTGAATGTACCGATGTCCAGCGCCACGGTTTTACCCCCCGGATCAAAGCAATGCCATAATTACAGCCGTAACCCAATATAACAGTAACCACAAAGACACAAAACTCAGTATATTTTTTGCTTTGCGTCTTTGTGGCTAATACACGTTCCCAAATGCCTTAGAACTCGGAAGATCTGGAAGCCGGCACATCCGTTTTTGCAGCATCCTGGTCACCGATCTCGAGCGCTTTGTCGAGAATGGCCAAGGCTGTATCGACTTCCGCTTCGGTGATGATCAGCGGTGGTGCAATGGTCAGGGTGTCGTACCATGGGACCACGTAGAGACCGTTTTTCATGGCATCTCCGGAGATTTTAGCCGTCATGAGCGCCTTGCCGCTGATCTTGTCGGCCTTGACGTCGAACGGTTCCCTGGTTTCCCTGTTTTTGACGATTTCAAGGGCATAAAAATGACCCAACCCCCTTACATCGCCCACGCAGGGGTGCTTGTCGGCCAGTTCAAAGAGTTTTTCCTTCAGGTACTTGGAAACCCTTTGAGGCAGGCCCGATCCTATCAGCTTGTTGTATTCCTGCACGGCCGGTTTGACCGCTGACAGGGAAAGTGCGTGATAAGCATAGGTGTGACCGTGGCAGAAGAATTCATCCTCAAAGAAATCCGCCACGTCTTTGGTGGTTGCCGTGATACCCAGAGGGGTGTAGGCGGAAGTGCACCCCTTGGCGGTGGTCATGATGTCCGGAAGGACATCCCAGTTCTGCATGGCAAACGGCGTTCCGGTCCTGTACCAGCCGGTCATGACTTCATCCGCGATGAGCAGCACATCGTTTTCGTCGCATATTTTTCGCAGCATGGGAAAGTATTCCGGCGGCGGTACCAGACGGCCGTTGGTGCCCACAACCGGTTCCACGATAATAGCGGCGACATTACCTTCTTCCTTGATCATGTAGTCGAGATAGCGGGCGCACTGCACCTTGCACTCGGGATACGTCTGGCCGAAAGGACAGCGGTAGCAGTAGCAGTCCGGCGCAAAACAGACGCCCTCTACGGTATACCGGACCTTTTCCACCGGCCACCGGCGGGGATCCCCGGTAAACGCCATGCCGGCGGAGGTGGCGCCGTGGTAGGAATGGTAGCGTGAGATCACCTTGAAGGCCGGCGCTTTTGACTGGCGCGTCATCACCAGGGCACCGTCGTTGGCTTCGGTGCCGCTGGTCGAAAAAAAGAACTTGTCCAATCCCGCGGGCATGATTGACCGCAGGGCTTCGATGGCTTCCACCGCAACCTCGGTCGTAAACACCGGGGCAACATAAGGCAGTTTCTCAGCCTGTTTCTGGATGGCTTCGATGATGGCCTTGTTTTTGTGGCCAAGGTTCGAGCACATCAGCTGCGAAGAGAAATCGATGTAGCGTTTGCCGTTGCTGTCGGTAAAATACACGCCTTCGGCATCATCAATAAGCAAGGGCGCCTGCCAGTTTTTCTGCCGGTTCCATGTCCCGAAACTGTGGGCTGCCATTTCTTTGACCCTGTTTTCCATATCATTCATTGGTTTGGCTCCTTTAATAGGGTTGGTGAATCCGGCACGGGGTTTTTTCAGTTTGAAAAGACCCTGTACCGGTTTCCTGACATGAATGCTTCGTGTAATGTTGGAATCTATTTTTTGTCTTCCGGGATTTCAATCATCCCATCCCAAGTGTCGACTTTATGATCCAAAATTGCCTCGTCAAACCAGTGGGCGGTTACGGATTTCTGCTCGGTGAAGAAGCGGATGCCGTCCATGCCCATGATATGCAGGTCTCCGAAGAAAGAGTTCTTATGGCCGGTAAAACCGAAAATCCCAACCGGTACCGGAATGCCCACATTGATGCCCACCATACCACCGTGGGTTCGTCGAGAAAATTCACGGGCAAAGTAACCATTCTGGGTGTAGATGGCGGAACCGTTGGCGAACTCACTGGAATTCATCAGGGCAAGGCCTTCCTCGAAGTCGTCCACCCGTTTGACACAGGAAACCGGCCCGAAAATTTCATTCCAGCCAATCGACATGTCGGGGGTAACTTTGTCAAAAAGTGTGGACCCCATGTAGAATCCATTCTCGAATCCTGGAACCGTTACTTCGCGACCGTCGAGGACAAGCTCGGCGCCTTCTTCGATGCCCTTTTCGATCCGGCCTTTGACAAACTGCCGATGGCCTTCGTTGATGACCGGTCCAAGCTGTGACGTTTTGTCGTAGGCAGGGCCGATTTTGAGTTGGGAGAGCCGTTTGGCGAGTTTGTCCACGAATTCGTCGGCAATGGCGTTTTCGACGACGATAACCGGCAGGGCCATGCAGCGCTCACCCGCGCATCCGCAGGTGGCGTTGGCGATGCCGGCGATGGTTCGATCCAGGTTACAGTCCCGAAGAACCAGGGCATGGTTCTTGGCTTCACACAGCGCCTGGACACGTTTGCCGTGGGCGGCGGCAGTGGCGTAGATGTGCCGGCCTACAGAGGTCGAGCCGACAAAGGTAACACCTTTGATATCAGGATGTTTGAGGAAAATTTCCGCCTGTTCCCGACCGCAGGTTGCCAGATTGATGACACCTTTTGGCAAACCGGCTTCCGCCCAGAGATCGAGTATGCGCATTGAACTCCTTGGTACGAAACTGGCGGGTTTGAGGACGAAGGTGTTACCCGTGGCTACAGCAAGCGGTGACATCCAGCCATGGGGGATCATGGCCGGGAAATTCCAGGGCGCGATACCGGCAAATACACCCAGTGGTTCCTTGTACTGGACCGTATCGTAGCTGCTGGTGATATTCATAAGCGATTCACCCTTCATAAGCTGGGCGATTCCACATGCAAACTCGATGACCTCATTCGTTTTGGCGATACAGCCCACAGCTTCACCCCAGCATTTTCCCTGTTCCTCAGCCACGAGGTGGACAAGCTCGTCAAAGTTTTTGTCAATCAGGGCTTTCATCCTGAACAGGACCTGAGCACGCTTGGTAACGGGTGTGTCAGCCCATGCAGGAAAAGCGTTTTTGGCGGACTCAATGGCAGCGTCAACTTCTTCCTGGGTACATTGGGGCGCCAGAGCGGTTACTTCACCGGTGGAAGGGTTGAAGCACTCCATGTACTTTTTCGTTTTAGATTCCAGCCACTGGCCGTCCACATAATACTTTAATTTTTCAGGTGTTTCAGACATGTTTCCTCCTTTTGGGGTTAGTTTAGTAAATTGTGCAGGTGTTCAGCTGCCGGTTTTCAGGCAGGTCTGCCACAAATCGGTATCCTGTTTTAACTTGGCGAGGTACAGTTCCACATCGTAGACATGTTGATACATCTCGGTCGATGCTTTTTCGGAATTCTTGTCGCATATGGCTTTATAGATCTTGTCGTGGGCATCCAGCACGGATTTTGAAAACGCCATGTCGGGCTTGAGCACCTTTTTAAAATCTTCCAGCAGATTTTCCACAAAATCGAGAATAAGAATCAGGATGGGGTTTCCGGTGTTTTGGGCGATGACACGATGAAAGTTGATTTCGTCATGGCTCATTTCCGCCAGAAGATTATTATTCAGATTGTCCCGGGCGGTTTCATTGAGCTTTCCCAGTTCCTGAAGATCATCCTTGGAAATATGCTCGGCCGCCTTCCCGGCAGCATGCGGTTCGATCAGTTTACGCAGTTCCGACAGATTTTCGATGGTGAGATCTTTGAAATAGAGGAAGTTGGCCAGACTCTGTTTGGTGACCTCGATGTCCACCTCAACGATATGAGCACCCCCGCCGATACCTTTGCGGACATCGATCAGCCCCATGTGCTCCAGGGCCCTCAAAGATTCCCTGAGGGTCTGCTTGCTGACCCC
>Ga0164313_10000897_pt1 | contig 25322 bp, 21 predicted proteins | sample GuaBasSedimGuay4_FD_113735 | JGI IMG/M metagenome (GOLD analysis project Ga0164313, IMG submission 113735) | Subseafloor sediment microbial communities from Guaymas Basin, Gulf of California, Mexico - Guay4, Core 4569-4, 0-3 cm | ecosystem: Environmental > Aquatic > Marine > Hydrothermal vents... | reverse complement strand
GGGGCATCGGGGTCGAGGTTGATGTTGTGCTTGATAAATTCAACCGCACGTGCAGCACCTGTGGTTACAGCTTGTATTGAAGCACCGGTGAACCAATAAACCACAGCACCACCCAATAAAAATCCCATAATTGTGTAAGGGTTTAGTAGATTCAGAATTTCTTCAGGTTTGATACCTAAAGTATGCTCAATCACCAAGATTAAAGCAAAAATCATGGTTGTAGCACCTACCACAGCAGTACCAATAAGTACAGGTTTTGCGGTTGCTTTAAAGGTGTTTCCTGCACCATCATTGGCTTCAAGATAGTATTTCGATTTCTCAAAGTCAGGGGTAAAACCAAAGTCCCTTTCAATTTCAGGAGTTACTTCTTTTTTGTTTTCTTCGATAAGAGACAACTCATAAATTGACTGTGCATTATCGGTAACAGGACCATAACTGTCAACAGCAATGGTAACAGGCCCCATTCCCAACATTCCGAAAGCCACCAGGCCAAAAGCAAAAATCGAAGGGTAGATCATAAATGTGTCGAGGCCGAAAGTGCTAGCAAAGTAGGCAATGAACATCAATGCAAAGAAAACCATGCCAATCCAGAATGCACTGAAGTTTCCGGATACAAGCCCTGACAATATATTTAGTGAGGCACCACCTTCTTTAGATGCTTGAACAACTTCTTTAACATGTGTCGATTTCGGGCTGGTAAACATCTTTGTAAATTCAGGGATTAAGGCTGCGCCCAATGTTCCGGCACTAATAATTACCGAAAGGCTGATCCATAAATTGTTGGGAAGATCGTAAATGGTCAGGTAACTCACAATAAAAGTAACTACAATCGAAAGGATGGAAGTAATCCACACCAACGAAGTAAGGGGTTTTTCAAAATCAAGTTCATCTACATTGTTGTATTTTGCTTTTGTTATCGCTCCATTAATCCAGAAAGAAACAATAGAAGTAATAATCATTAAAATACGCATAACGAAAATCCATGTTAACAACTGAACCTGGTTGGACGGGTCAACTACAGCAAGTAAAATAAATGAAATCAGGGCAACACCTGTTACACCATAAGTTTCAAATCCATCAGCCGTCGGGCCTACACTGTCACCGGCATTGTCGCCAACACAGTCAGCAATGGTTCCGGGGTTTCGAGGGTCGTCTTCACCAATCTTAAAAATCACCTTCATCAGGTCGGAGCCGATGTCGGCAATTTTTGTAAAAATACCACCGGCAATCCTGAGGACAGAAGCACCGAGTGATTCGCCAATGGCAAAGCCAATAAAACTGGCACCTGCATATTCGCCGGGAACAAACAACAGGATGATCAACATCATCATCAGTTCGAGGGAAATCAGTACAACACCGATACTCATTCCTGCATTCAATGGAATATTAAGCAGTTTGATGGGTTTTCTTTCGAGGGAAGCAAAAGCCATTCTTGAGTTGGCCAAAGTGTTCATTCGAATACCAAACCATGCAACGGCATAGGATCCAAGGATTCCGATAACGGTCCAACCGAGAATCATTGCTACTCCACCTATCCCGAAATTGGCATCAGAAAGCCATCCGAAATAAAATGCAACGGCAGACCCGATGAACAAAAACAGGATAGCAAGAAATTTACCCTGTTGAAGCAAGTAAGTTTTTGCAGTTTCAAAAATAACCTGGGCTACATCAAGCATCGAATCGTGTGCCCTTATTTTTTTAACCTGAACAAACTGGTACAAACCAAACATAAAACCTGCAAGGGTAATCAGGAATCCCCAATACAGAATTGTTTGACTTTTAATTCCCTCAGGGATAACTAAGTCTGCCTCACTGGCAGATGCCAATATTGGCGCTGACAACAATGCCAGAAACGATAGAATTTTTTTCATAATGATAAATGATTTATTTGATTATAGATACAAACATTTTTAAAGGAAGCCGCAAAAATAAAAATAATGGGATAAAAATCAGTAGTTTTCCTGATTTTGTTATTAAATCAAAGGATTTGTTAAAAAATAAATCTGTTTAGCTATAAAAATGATTGTAACGAAAATGATTGTAATTACTCAGTCGTTATCCATACAGACTTCCTTCGGTCTTTTATAATTATGATGCAGATTCACAGATTAATATTTTTTTGAATTGAATTTGTGTATATAATTACCACAGACTATATCTGTTGAAGACAGATATTATAATCTATGTATTTTTATTGAAGAATGCATAGGAGTTTTTTAATGAAAGAATTGTAACTGTTCAGCAGGGATAAAACACTAAGACTTAAATAAATGCCACAGATTCACAGATTGATTTTCTATGAATTTCCACTGAGAAAACTACCTTTGGTAGTTTTAAATCTGTGAATCTGTGGCTTTTAAGTTTAGGATAGTTGCTGAGTAGTTACAAATGATTGTCAGGCTTAGTGTTAGTAAAAACACAAAAACAATTAAGTAATACAACTTGGAAAGAGGAAAAGTTTTTTAATTTTATAAACTCCTTTTTTTATATGAAAAAGATAAAACTTGAAATAATCGGAATGTCGTATAGCCAGTCACAAAGTGGCGCATATGCATTGATTTTAGGTGTTTCAGGAGAAAATCGAAGATTGCCAATAATTATAGGAGGGTTTGAAGCACAGGCTATTGCAATTGAACTTGAAAAGATGAAGCCAACAAGGCCACTGACACATGACCTTCTTAAAAGTTTTGCTACTCATTTTAATATCAGAATAAATGAAGTTATCATCAACAAGTTTGAGAATGGCATTTTTTATTCAAAATTAGTTTGTGAAGCTGACGGACATATTACAGAAATAGACAGTAGAACTTCTGATGCAGTTGCCCTGGCCATCCGGTTTAAATGTCCGATTTATACGTATGAGAATATTATTAAGGAAGCCGGTATTACAATGGATGATGAGACGGGAGCAAAGGTCGAAACTACTCAAACTAAAGCACTTGGTATTGAAGGAGATTTTGAAGATTACATGTTGGATGAGCTGAAAGAAATGCTCGATAAGGCAATTACTGATGAAAATTTTGAAGATGCCTCCCGATTGAGGGATGAAATCAACAAACGGAAAGAGAAACTAGATTAATGTTTCACTACACTTACTTCCTCTGGAATGTGCTTGTGCTTAAAGAAAATCGCAAACAAAATGGTAATTACTAACGAATAAGCAGCAAACGTAAACCAGATACCTTGCCACTCATAGTTGCCATTCACATCTTTGAAGAAATTATCAATAATTAGACCACTACTCCAACTTCCCAAGATAGCACCAAAGCCATTGGTCATCATCATAAATACGCCCTGGGCACTGGCGCGGATACTGGAATCGGTTTGGGTCTCAACATATAAGGAACCCGAAATATTAAAGAAATCAAAAGCCATTCCATAAACAATATTCGACAGAATAATCATCCAGAGCATTTCGGCCGGGTTTCCGTAACCAAAAAGTGCAAATCGCAATACCCACGCTACCATACTGATTAGCATTACTTTCTTAATTCCAAATCTCCTTAGGAAAAATGGAATGGCCAAAATAAACAAGGTCTCCGACATTTGAGAAATCGACATAATAATTGCCGGATATTCTACCGTCAGTAAGTTTTTGTATTCAGGAACTTTTGCAAAATCGTGCAAGAAAGTATCTCCATAGGCATTGGTCAATTGTAAGGATGCACCCAACAGCATAGAGAAAATAAAGAACAAAGCCATCTTACTATTCTTGAATAAAGTAAAAGCTTTTAAACCCAAAGACTCAACAAACGATTTGGTGGCAACGTTTTTGCTGATCGCGCATTTTGGGAGCGTGAAGGAAAAAAGACCAAGTGCCAAAGACGCAGCCGATGCAACATAAAACTGCAGGGCAGAAGTTTCAATTTTCAACAGGCTAACCGTCCACATGGCAACAATAAAGCCAATGGTGCCAAATACGCGGATTGGGGGATAATTTTTGATAATATCCAGATTCGCACCATTCAAGGCAGAATAAGCCACAGTAATCGAAAGCGAAATAGTGGGCATATAAAAAATCATATTGAGCAACATCACCCAAAAAAAAGTGGAAGGATCGTTTACTTCAGGTAGCATAAAAAGCACGACAGCACCAATTAAGTGGAAAATGCCGAGCAGTTTTTCGGCATTTACCCAACGGTCGGCAATAATCCCAGCTATGGCAGGCATAAATAAGGAAGCAATTCCCATGGTGGAAAAAATGATACCAAAATCAGTCCCACTCCATTGCCGGTTCTGGAACCAATATCCTCCAATGGTAATCAGCCATGCCCCCCAGATAAAAAATTGCAGGAAGTTCATGACCGTAATCCGAAACTTGATACCCATGGTCTCCTGATTATTTTGTGAGTTTATTTTAATGCCGGTAAATGTAAACTAATTTTGTTTTTGCAAAAATATCCTAGTTGTAGCTTTAATTCATTTCAGCGACTAAAAAAGAAATTGTTTTTGTTATTAAAAGAAGCCGTTCAAATTATAAATAATTGAATATTAACAGTGTAGCAAGTTAATCTTTTTTGATATTTTTTCATTTTACTGTAAGATTATGTTAATAACTTTGATGCCCACAATTGGGAGCAATCTTCCTGATTTCTTTTCATCCTTATTGGTTTGATAAAGAGGATATCTTAATAAGAAATGATAAAATGAAACAATATCTCGATCTTCTTGAAATGGTAATGGAAAATGGCGTTAAAAAGACTGACCGTACAGGAACGGGAACCATCAGTATTTTTGGCCCGCAATTACGTTTCGATCTCCAGGAAGGATTTCCGGTGCTTACAACCAAGAAACTTCATTTAAGATCAATTATTTATGAATTGCTTTGGTTCCTGAAGGGGGAAACTAACATTAAATACCTGCAAGATAATAAGGTCAGAATTTGGAATGATTGGGCTGATGAGAATGGAAACCTTGGGCCCGTTTATGGAGCGCAATGGCGTAATTGGAATAATGAAAATATTGATCAGATTGAAATTGTAATCGACCAGATTAAAAACAATCCGGACAGCAGAAGAATGATAGTAGCTGCTTGGAACCCGAGTGTTTTACCGGTTTCGGGAATGAGTTTTTCGGAGAATGTTGCTGCCGGTAAAGCTGCTTTACCTCCCTGTCATGCTTGGTTTCAGTTTTATGTCGCAGATGGCAAACTCTCGTGCCAGATGTACCAGAGAAGTGCAGATATTTTTCTGGGAGTACCGTTCAACATTGCATCTTATGCATTACTTACGATGATGATGGCTCAGGTTACTAAACTGGAACCAGGTGAGTTCATCCTTACTTTTGGAGATGCCCATATATACATGAATCATCTTGATCAGGTGAAACTGCAATTGAGCCGTAAACCACGAAAGTTGCCAAGATTGGTACTTAATCCTGCAGTAAAAAATATCTTTGCATTCGATTTTGATGATTTTACATTGACGGATTACGATCCGCATCCACACATTAAGGGTGAAATTTCAGTTTAGTGGCTTAAAAGAATTAGGAGTAAATGACAAATAAGAAAGATATCTCAATAATCGTTGCAATAGCTGCTAACAATGCTATTGGGAAGGACAACGACCTGCTTTGGCATATTTCTGCTGATTTGAAAAGATTTAAACGCCTCACGGAAGGGCATTACATTGTTATGGGGAAGAAAACGTACTATTCATTGCCCCGACGGCCTTTGCCAAAACGTACAAACCTCGTTATTTCAGATGTTTCAGGAGAGCAGATTGATGATTGCCTGATGGCTTATTCTATTGAAGATGCCGTAAGTAAAATGGATGCTGATAATGAAAACTTTATTATTGGGGGTGGTTCTATTTATGCACAGTTCATGCCTTTTGCTGATAAGTTGTATATAACAAGGGTGCATCAGGAATTTGAAGCAGATACATTTTTTCCGGATATTTCACCTGATGAATGGCAACTGATAAATAAGGAGGATGTAAAAGATGATCCTCAGAATGACTTTATTTATACTTTTGAAATCTATGAACGTAAAAATAAATAATTCAAGTTTCCTTCTGTTGTTATTGCTGTCATTTCTTATTTCTTCATGCAGTAAGAAAAACCAACAGATCGATTATAATATTGGTGTATTAGCTTCACAGGAATATGTGCAATCGCAGCAAATGATGGATCTTTTACTGAATACCTATTTTAAAAGTATTACCGATTCATTATTAATTTTTGATTATAGCAGTTCAATTGATGGTGGAATCATTAATTATTACGAAGATCCTGAAGAGAGAATTGTAATTGAATATCCCTGGTGGGGATGCGATGATCTGTGTGGCCATAACAGGGCTGGAACAATCACAGCTTTTCCTGATCCCGGTTTTTATGATTCTCTGGCGGTCATCAGGCTCGTATTTGATGATTTTAAATATGACGGGGATACCATTTATGTTAATGATATGACCATTACAAATTTGGGAAAGCTTGATGGGGTAAATGGTTCATACTCGATAAAAGCTCAGTCAGTACAGAGAATATATGCCTATAAACCGGGTGGAACCTCATTTAAGATGGATCAGATATTTATACGTCATAAAGATCCTTCTTCGATTTATCATACTCTAAACGATAAATTTGAGGTTTCTGGAATATTCAGTGGCCTTTCAAGTGGTAATGAGAAATATGCAGCCAATTTAAATAAGGAAGAATTTTTAATTAGTCAGTTTTCTTGTACCTGGGCTAAGCTTGGTCCTGCAATATTGAGTTTCGATTCACAGCCCTATGAAGCCTTTATTTTGTTTCCCGGCGCTGATACTTGCATGAATACTTATTTAGTTGATATTGAGGGGAACTCCTTTTATTATCAGTTTGATTAGATCATTCCAGCAGTAATTCAGCTATTTTAGTTTTCATCGCATTAAATTCCTTTTTATCATAAAGTCTGGTTAAAAAGGCAATGTTACCCTCTTTATCAATAACAACATTTCGTGTTACGCCACTTTTTTTATGAGCAAACTTTTGAAAAATTTCTCCACCAGGATCAAGTGCCATGTGGTATGTAATTTTCATTTGGTCTTTAAAAGCAATTACCTTTTCTAAAGGTTCAGCGTAATCAACCCCAATCAGCAGGAAATCTCTGTCCTTATTTGGCAACCATACTTCATTTTCAAGATGTGGCATTTCTTTCCGGCAAACTGAACACCAGCTTGCTGTGAATTGTAACACGACTACTTTGCCAAGCATATCACTGAGTGAGAACGTTTCGCCATTTGTGAATTGTAAAGTTATGTCAGGAACTGTTTCACCAACTTTAACAATATAACCACGGTCTTTATCCGATGGAGAAATTGAATCACATTGAACTTGAAAAAAGAAGGAAAGAATTATAAAAAGTAATATTGGAATTTTGTTCATTTTATTAAAGATCACAAAATAAAATTTTGATTAATGATAAAACAATTTGTAAAATCCATACTCGCTTTAATACATCAGGTTTTCTTCTTTTTTTTCTTAGCAGCGGGAAACAAAACATTGTTTAAAATAAGCCGGTATCCTGCTGAATTTGGATATAAATTTAAATCGGTAGGTGGGTCTCCGACTCTGTGCTGATAATCTTCCGGGTCATGTCCTCCGTAAAATGTCCAGAATCCTTTTCCGTATTCGCCATGGATATACCTGGCTTCATTGGCAGGTTTATTTTCCCCCATAACTACCACGTTCGATTTAATCAGGTCTCTGTTAAACGCTGTAGTCTGTCCCATAAACCCTTTTATAATCCGTTGGTGATTCTGACATAACATGGTTGGGATATGATCCCATTTCGCAGAAAATTCAAATAGTGTGAAGTAATCATTTTTCTGGTTGACAGATCTTGGTCTGCTATATGTCACATCAATATCGGATATTTCATATTGTGCAGGATTTGTAACAATCTGGAAATCGGTGAAAGCAATGCAATTGTCATAGTTAAGTTTTTCCTGGGCTCCTGCATCCATCGGATCGCCATCAAACATCACATCACATATATCCACCTGGTCAGCAGCCATGGCCACGTCGTAACTGTCAGCTGCCGAACACATGGCAAATAAATATCCGCCTCCGAGCACGAAATCCCTTATTTTTTTTGCAACGGCAAGCTTCAGCTCAGAAACTTTCTGAAATCCAAGCTTATATGCCATTTCTTCATTGGCTTTTACATTTTCCTTATACCAGGCAAAATTTCTGTAATTCGACCAGAATTTGCCATATTGTCCGGTGAAGTCTTCGTGGTGAAGATGGAGCCAGTCGTAAGTTGGCAACAAACCATTTATTACCTCATCATCATAAACAATATCGTAAGGTATTTCAGCATATGATAAGGCGAGAGTAACGGCATCATCCCAGGGTTGTTTGTTTTTTGGGGAGTATACGGCTATCCGCGGTACTTTATGAAGCTCCATCACATCCATATTAACATCTGGTTCTGCAATCTGTTGCCGAATAGATGTTACCTGCACATTAGTAACTACCTGGTACGATACGTCGCGAATGATGCACTCATCTTCAAATAATTTATGGTATTCGAAAAGATAACTTCCGCCTCTGTAATTCAACAACCAGCTTATTTCAACGCCCTTATTCAATACCCAATATGCAATGCCGTATGCCTTTAAATGATTGCTCTGCGTATTATCCATAGGAATAAGTATCTGAGTAGCTCTCGATTGCTGAGACAAGAATAATACTATTATCAGAAGAAATGTTGTCCTTATTAATTTCATTTCCGGAAATTTCATTTTTTTTTAAGAGTGCAAAGATAGACTGAATACAATTAACGATTAACGGCTTAATTTTATTTAATGGTTTACAATATAAGTTATCAGATTTGGTAATTTTGCACCCCAATACTAATACTCTGAAAATGAAAAAGACAGCTCTGAATAATATGCACCGTGAGATGGGTGGCAAAATGGTTGAATTCGTTGGTTTTGAAATGCCTGTACAGTTTGAAGGCATTAATATGGAACATGAAACGGTCAGGAAAAAATTGGGCGTATTTGATGTATCTCATATGGGGGAGTTCTGGGTAGAAGGACCGAATGCTTTTGATTTGGTTCAGAAAGTTACAACAAATGATGTCGCAGCCTTAACAGATGGTAAAGTTCAGTATAGTTGTTTTCCAAATGGAAATGGTGGCATTGTAGATGATTTGCTGGTATATCGTTTCAATGAAGAAAAATATTTACTCGTTGTAAATGCTTCCAATATTGAGAAAGACTGGGCACATGTGAATAGTCACAATGAAATTGGCGCAAAATTAACTAATGCTTCTGATGACATTTCTCAGTTGGCGGTGCAAGGTCCCCTGGCATTGAAAGCCATGCAAAAATTGATAGGCGAAACTGTTGAAGACATGGAATACTACACTTTCAGAGTGATTGAATTCGCAGGAGTAAAAGATGTTATTTTTTCAACTACAGGTTACACCGGTTCTGGTGGTTGCGAGATATACATGAACAATGCAGATACAGAAAAAATCTATAAAGCAGTTTTGGAAGCAGGGGAGGAGTTCGGCATAAAACCCATTGGCCTGGGTGCCCGTGATACCTTACGATTGGAATCTGGTTTTTGCCTCTATGGAAATGATATTGACGACATGACTTCGCCCATTGCAGCCGGTTTAGGCTGGATAACCAAATTTACAGATGGAAATGATTTTATTGACAGAGATCTTTTTGCATCGCAGAAGGAAAACGGTGTGCCACGTCGACTTAAAGGATTTATAATGGAGGACCGAGCTATTCCACGACAACATTATGAAGTAGTAGATTCAGACGGAAATATAATTGGCGAAGTAACATCAGGAACTATGTCGCCTATGCTGAAAAAGGGCATCGGCATGGCATATATTGACAAGCCTTATTGGAAGGACGGTTCGGAGATTTACATTAAAATCAGGAATAAGACTGCTCGGGCTTTGGTACAAAGGCCACCATTTTATAAATAGATATTAAGGGGTTTCGATTGTTTTTTCAATTGATTGCCACAAATTCTTCGCCGATTGATCCCACGAGAACTTTTTTCTTCTTTCAAATCCTTTTTGAATTAAATCCTCCCGCAGGATTTCATTCTCTGTAATGTTTTTCATAGCTTCAGCTATGTCATTAATATCAAATGGGTTAACTAATATTGCAGCGTCACCTGCAACTTCAGGCATAGAAGTAACATTTGAAGTGATTACGGGTATTCCTGCCGAAAAAGCTTCTAAAATTGGAATTCCAAACCCCTCGAAATAAGAAACATAAGTCATTGCCAGAGCAGATCCTATTGCCTTACACAATTCTTCTGTTTCAAGTCTGCCGGTAAAAACAACATCATCTTTAAATTGCATTTGCTCAAAAGTATCTTTTAGCTCTTTATTATTCCACATTTTAGAGCCGACAATCAATAGTTTAGTATTATGATCTGTCGATTTTTTGAATTGATCAAAAGCTTTGAATAGGTTATCAAGATTTTTCCTTTCAATAAGTGCACCGACATAAATAAAATAATCACATCCTTTTGTGTATTTATCTCTTATTTCTTCTTTAATATCTTCGTTAACGGCTTTGTAATGCTCATTAACACCATTGTAAACAACATCAATTTTATCCGGATCAATTTTGTATTGCTCAATGATGTCATTTTTTGAAAATTCTGAAACTGTGGCTATCCTTGATGCTTTATTTGCAAAACGCGGAGTGAAATGCCTGTAATATTTTCTCACCATCCATGGCATTTTCTCTGGGTAATGCTCAAAGTTTAAATCATGGATAACTATCAGGCTCTTAAATGGAGAACGCAATGAATTATAAGCGTCTGGCGATAAAAATATATCAGGTTTGATTTTATTAAGGGTATATGGTATGGAGTATTCAAACCATAAGTATTGCAAAAAAGGATGTCTTGTTGGAGGTCCAATCACAATGGGTATAACGTTATCCGAAAAAATAAACTTTTCATCATACTTTCTGTCGAAAATAAAATAAAAGCTATGTTCAGGATGGTCTTGAACAATTCGTTGGAGTGTTTCAAACATAAACCATCCGATTCCTTCAAGTTTGTTTTTTAATAAAAGCCGTGTATTTACTGCTATTTTCAACTTTATTGATAATTTTAAGCTTGTATCGCAAATATCTGAAAATTAAACTTACTAACCTCAGTTCGATGTAAGAATTAATGATTATTCAATGATAAACAGGGTTTTATGAAACAATCATATATGGAGAAATGGAGTATTGGAGTAATGGGAAGGTTATTTCCGGTCAAAACTCCATTACTCCACCACTCCAATTGTTTAATCGTTAACTAAGACTCAGAATTTCTGACGATTACTAAATCCCTTAAGTCGAACTCAGGTTACTATCAACTTTAGGATGCGTAACAAATTTCCTCTTGTTTATATTTTTTTAGTGATTTTTCGTGTCTTGGTGTCTTGGTGGCAAGAAAAATATTAGCCACGAAGGCACTAAGTCACAAAATTAACACAAAGGATTAGCAGTTAAAATAGTGTTTTAAGTGATTTTGATGTTCTCTAAAACGTTCTACCTTTGCGATGATGCAAAAGAAATTTTTAAAAAATCTTGCCTTTCTTGTATTTCTTAATCTTTTGGTTAAACCTTTCTGGATCTTGGGTGTTGATCGCGAAGTTCAGAATATTGTTGGCCCTGAAGAATATGGATTTTATTTCACAATTCTGAACTTTTCTTTCCTTTTTTATATAATTCTTGACCTCGGTATCACTAATTTTAATAACAGAAATATTGCCCAAAATAATCAACTATTAAATAAACATATGGCAGGTATCAGTACCCTGAAGATTTTATTAGGGTTCTGTTATGGACTACTCATATACGTTATAGGCTGGATTATAGGTTATGACGAAAGACAATTGTATATACTTGCATGGGTTGGATTTAACCAGTTTTTACTGTCCTTTATAATGTATTTGCGTTCAAATATTACTGGCTTGCTTTTATTTAAAACCGAAGGTTTTCTTTCAGTGTTAGACAGGTTACTGATGATTTTTATTTGCGGTAGCCTTATATGGGTAAGCAGTTTTAGGGAGAATTTCACTATTGAATGGTTTGTATATGCACAAACAGTTGCCTATGTGATTACAGCATTAATAGCTCTGATTGCTGTTTTAAATCGTTCAGGAAAGCTTCGTTTGAACTGGAATCCGGCATTCTTTTTAATGATCATTAAAAAAAGTCTACCATTCGCTATTTTGGTTTTATTGATGAGTTTTTATAGCCGGATCGACCCAGTATTGATTGAAAGAATATTAGGAGGGTCTTTTGGAAATGAACAGTCAGGAATTTATGCACAAGCATATCGTTTATTGGATGCAGGACAAAACTTTGCATTGCTATTCGCCGTACTTCTATTACCCCTTTTCTCAAAAATGATTAAGGAAAATAAATCAATAATACATCTTGTAAAACTCTCTTTTTCAATAATAATTTCAGGTACTTTAATTATAGCAATTACATCATTGTTCTATGGCGAGCAGATTATGCAACTCTTATATACACAGGCAGAAGGAGAGCCCTATGAAAATTATATGGAAAGAATTATTTTATCAGCTAAGATATTTAAACTTCTGATGTTTAGTTTAGTATTCATTTCATCGATTTATATTTTCGGAACGTTATTAACGGCAAATAATAGTTTAAAATATTTAAACTTAATTGCCATAATAAGCTTATTAAGTAACATCCTGTTAAATTTCATACTAATTCCAAAATATTATGCTTTGGGGTCAGCGTACGCAAGTTTAACTGCTCAGGGCTTAACGGCAATTCTTCAGATAGTTCTGGCATACTGGTTATTCAGCTTCAATATTAATTATAAACTGATACTAAAGATAGTAGCAACAATCATTCTGACTGTAATTGCTGGCTACCTGATAAATATGATAAATATCCAAAACTGGATTATTTCAATGACGATTATGCTCTTCTCAGGATTACTGTTCTCATTTAGTTTAAAATTACTGAATATTAATGAATTCATTTCAATTTTAAGGGATTGATCTATGTATTCAGATTCTTTCTTAGCTTGTTCGTAAACTAAAAAGTTCTATTTTTGACGACTTAATTAAATAGCATGGAGCTAAATGATCAGGTGAATAAGCCTTTTTTTTCCGGGATGGTTATGCAGGTGATCTTAAATTACAGGAAACACTTGGTTATAATTGGAATAATAGCCATAATAGCCGCTATAATTTTTTCTTCACCTTTCTTTATAAAACCACTTTATAAGTCTACGGTTATACTTTATCCAACAGCCAGTAATTCTATCTCGAAAGTTTTATTGAGTGATAACCCTGGAAATACAAAAGATATTCTCGAATTCGGTGAAGATGAACAAACAGAGCAAATGCTTCAAGTTTTACATTCAAACAAAATACGTGACAAGATTATAAGTAAATATAATTTACTTGAACATTATAAAATAAAAGAAAACTCAAAGTTCAGGATGACCAACCTGTTTAAGCGTTATGAAAGTAATTTCAGTTTTCGTCGTACTGAGTATATGGCTGTTAAAATAACAGTATATGATGAAGATCCGCAGTTGGCAGCAGATATGGCTAATGATGTAGGAGAACTGGTCGATTCTACGATTAATGGCATGCAGAAGGTGATCGCTAAAAAAGCTTTTAGGATTGTAGAAGCCGAATATTTAGAGCTTAAAAGAGAGGTTGGGCAAAAGGAAGATTCGCTTACAGTTCTTCGTGAATTAGGTGTTCATGATTACGAAAGCCAATCGGAAATGTTCAACCGGCAGCTTGCTATAGAGATGGCAAAGGGCAATCAGGCAGGGGTAAATCGATTAGAGCAAAAACTTAAGATCCTTGCCAAATATGGTGGACCTTATGTGTCGCTGAGAGATGCCCTGGAACACGATAAAAAATTGCTAAGCGAATTAAAGGCGAAGTATGAAGAGGCAAGAGTAGATGCCACAGAAAGTCTTCCACATAAATTTGTTGTAAGCAGTGCATATAAAGCGGAACGAAAATCATATCCCATCAGGTGGCTGATCGTTATAATTACGATGTTTTCAGCATTGTTTCTGGCATTGGTAGTATTTGGATTGATTGAGATTTTTGGAGATAATTTGCAGCTTGATACTAAAAAAAAAAGAATTGACCTGAGTTATTTAAGTTCTATAATAGCAATAAAAAGTGAAAAAAGAACAAACGAGATATTACATGAAAAACAGGAAGAAGCTAAACAAACTGTAACGAATTTTCAAAGTGAGAAAAACGAGAAATTAAGAGGGAACGAAAATATAGATATAAATCAAAGAGATAACTTTATAACAGAAATGGAAAATTATTTTAAAAGTGCTAATCTTATTAATGTGATCATTAAATGGAAGTTTCATTTATTGATTATTGTTGTGATTGCAGCATTATTAGCAGCTATTTTCTCCGGGCCTGCATTTATCACTCCGTTATTTAAATCATACGCAATCGTGTATCCGTCAAATGTTGAACCGTATTCTGAAGAGAGCGAGACTGAACAAATGTTGCAGATTTTTAATTCGCAGGATATTAAGGACAGTATAATCGAGAAATTTGATCTGCCCAAGCATTACGAAATTGATACTGATTATAAGTATTTTAAAACAGTTTTATTATACGAATACAATCAAAATGTGAGTATTAGTAAAACACCTTACGAATCTGTGTTAATAGAAGTTCTTGATAAAGATACTGATATAGCTTCTTTAATGGTAGAAGCAATGATTAATTTCTATAATAAGAAGGTGGCTAATCTACATAAGTCAAAGTACGTGGAAGTAATTGCTATGTATGCCATGCAACTTGAGATGAAACGCAACTCCCTAGATTCACTTAAGAATTTAATGATTGAATTGGGAACTGAGCATGGTATTATCCAATATGAATTTCAGAGTCAGGAAATTATGCGGGGTTATCTGAAAACAGTATTTGGAAATAATGGAAGCCAGATTAACAGTAAAGAGGTTGAGAGATTATTTAATAATATGCAAAATTACGGTGGACAGTTAGTTGAGGTTGTAAAAATGATTGAAAATGAAGCGATATCTTATGTTGATATTAAGGAGGATTATGAAATGGCTTTAAGATTTGTCAATGCTGATCTTACATATACTAATATAGTTTCTTATCCTTACCCGGCAGATAAAAAAGATTATCCGGTCAGATGGTTAATTGTGGTAGTTGTCGCATTGGCAGCTTTCGTTGCAGCAAGCCTTGTGATCTTTATTTTAGAAAGCAGGAAGGAATCTTAACCCCCGTTCTTTTTAAATTATATGGCTGATAAAGCAAAAATATTATGGGTTTATTCTATAACGGCTCTTTTCTTAGTAATCAATTTCTATTTGGTACTTGAAAAGGACTTCTACTGGTTCTTTTTATTGCCCCTGGTACTTATTGTATTCTACTATTACCTGTTTTCTCTGGATAAAATAATCCTTTTAATTACATTCTTAACTCCCTTAGCCGTTAATATAAGTGATATGGAGATGGGCTTAGGAATATCCCTACCCACTGAGCCACTGATGTTTGGTGTAGTATTACTTTTTGTGGCTAATTTAATATTTGATAAAAAGTATGATAAACGAGTTGGTCAACATCCCATATCTTATATAATTTACTTGAGTTTGTTTTGGATGTTTTTAACAACTCTCACTAGTGAACTCCCTGTTGTCTCTTTAAAGTATTTATTGGCTAGAATTTGGTTTGTAATACCATTTTATTTTATCGCGGCTCTCATTTTCAGAAAATTATCAAATATTAAAAAGTTTTATTGGTTTTACATTAGTGGTTTATTATTAGTAATTATATATACTATAATCCAGCACTCCGCATATGGTTTTGAAGAAGAAGCCGGGCACTGGGTTATGTCACCGTTTTATAACGATCATACTGCTTATGGAGCAGCTTTAGCAATCTTCTTCCCTGTTGTTGTTGGTTTCTTGTTTTATCCCGGAATTAGTAAGTCATTGAAAGCCCTTAACTTATTTGTGCTGGTTGTTTTTGTTGTCGGAATAATTCTTTCGTATGGAAGGGCTTCGTGGATTAGTATAGTAATTTCATTTTTGGTGTTTTTAATTGTGATGCTCCGCATTAAATTTTATTGGCTTGTATTAGTCGGAACAATATTCATAGGTACATTTTTATTATTTCAGCAGCAGATACTAGACAAACTTGAGAGAAATAAGCAGGACTCATCGGCAAACTTCATTGAACATATCCAATCGATCTCAAATATTACATCTGATGCCTCAAATCTTGAAAGAATCAATAGATGGCAGGCTGCAATCAGATTGTATCAAGATCACCCGTATTTTGGCTGGGGTCCAGGTACTTATCAGTTTGTTTATGCTCCTTATCAACGTTCCAGAGAAAAAACTATAATTAGTACTAATCTTGGTGATAAAGGAAATGCACATAGTGAATATCTCGGGCCACTTGCAGAAATGGGCATGGTTGGAATGTTGATTGTGATTGTTATGTTTACAATGATTATTTATACAGGTTTAAGGGTATATAAGCGAGGAAGAAAAGAGGTCAAATTTTTAAGTCTGATGGCTACACTTGGCTTAATTACCTATTTTACGCATGGTCTCCTGAATAACTTCCTTGACACCGATAAACTTTCTGTTCCATTCTGGGGGTTTGTAGCTGTTATTGTAGCTTTAGATACTTATCATACAAATGAAGATCATAAGCAAGTTGAAGAAATAACGGACTAGAGGCTTATTTAAACTTCTTCATAAATTCAGGTAACTCTTTTAATGCAAGATATTGTTTCCAGTATTTTCTTACCTCAATTGCAGGTGCACCCATATATACCTTGTTACCTTCGATATCTTTGTCAGCACCCGTAGTTGATAATAAAACAGCACCTTTTTTAATTATAATATCCTTGCTTATTGCAACTCTTGCCCATAAAATAACATCATCTTCAATAGTCGTAACTCCTGCTATGGCAGCATAAGCACCGATCAGACAATTTCTGCCAATCCTCGTATCATGGCCAACCTGGCATTGGTTATCCATTTTAGTTCCTTTTCCAATAACGGTGTCACCTGTTACTCCTTTGTCGATTGAGCAACAGGCACCTATTTCAACATTATCTTCAATAATCACTCTTCCGCCCGATTGAAATTTTACATAGCCTTCTTCCCTTTTTTGAAAATAAAAACCATCTCCTCCAATTACTGAATTTGAATGAATGATTACATTATCTCCAATAATCGTATGGTCATAAATACTGGCATTCGAGTGAATTATACAATTGTCTCCGATCACAACATTATTTCCGATAAAAGCCCCAGGCTGGATAAATGTATTATTTCCAATCTTCGCAGTTTTACTAATGGCCGAATCAGATTGTTGGAAAGGCCTGAATTTTAAAATTAACTGGTTAAATGCATCGAAAGGTGCAGCATGAATTAAAAGGCTTTTATTTTCAGGAGGTTCAATTTCCTTATTAATAATGATAATTGTTGCTGCTGAATTGAGAACCTTATTGTAATATTTTGGATGATCAACAAAAGTAACATCACCTGATCTAACAACATGTAGTTCATTCAATCCAATTGCTGTGGCTTCCTGGTTGCCTTTAATCTTAGCTTCAATTATTTTAGCAATGTCGGCAACATGAAGGGGTTGAGGAAAATCCATTTTTATGCTTTTACACGTTCTGAATATACCCCTGTTCGGGTATCTATTTTAACAAGATCACCTTCATTAATAAATAGAGGGACTTTAACAGTTGCTCCAGTTTCAACTGTGGCATCCTTAAAGGTATTTGTTGCGGTGTTACCTCTTTCTCCCGGTTCTGTATAAGTTACCTTTAGAACTGCATAAGTGGGCATATCGCAGGAAATAGCAGAATCAGTTTCGGTATGAAAGGCAATTTGAACCACCTCACCCTCTTTTAATAGTTCAGGCGCAACAATCATTTCCTTATTAATAAACGTCTGCTCATAATCGTCAGTATTCATAAAATGGTATATATCACCTTCATTATACAAATACTGATATTTACGATTCTCAATTCTTTGAATATTGATTTTTACTCCAGAAGTAAAAGTATGTGATAATACCTTGCCAGTTCTTACATTTTTTATTTTCGTTCTTACAAATGCCGGCCCTTTTCCCGGTTTTACATGCTGAAATTCAACAATTGTCCATAAATCTCCGTTATGTTCAATACATAAACCATTTCGAAAGTCTGCTGTTGAAGCCATAATAATTTAATTAATTGTGTGACTATTTGATTTTAGATGATTGTGATTCATCAGATTGTTAGAGTCGATCTTTTATCCTTGTATAACCCTTCATTAACCCTCGTTTTGAACCAGAAATAAAGCTAAGAATTTCATCCCTGTCAGGTGTTGAAGGAATATTTGCTTCAATATATCTAACTGCCTGAGAAGTATTATGACCTTTTAAGTATAGGATCCTGTATATTTCCTGGATTGCATTTATCCTTTCATTCGTATAACCTCTTCTCCTTAATCCAATAGAATTAACACCGATAAACGCTAGAGGATCGCGTCCTGCCTTTGTAAAAGTTGGAACGTCTTTTCTAACTATACTTCCTCCGGAAACCATTGTATGGGCTCCAATATGCACAAATTGATGCACAGCTGACAAGCCACCTAATATGGCCCAATCATCAATGTCAATATGTCCTGCAAGATTACATGCATTTGCCAGAATTGCATTATTGCCAATTGTACAATCATGGGCTATGTGTACATAGGCCATTAGGAGGCAATTATTTCCAATAAGAGTTTTGTTGTTGGCTTTAGTGCCTCGGTTGATAGTCACAAATTCTCTAACTGTTGTATTATCTCCAATAATAACAGAGGTTTCTTCTCCATCAAATTTCAGATCCTGAGGTATTGCAGCAATAACTGCCCCGGGGAAAATTTTACAGTTTTTACCAATACGGGCCCCTTCCATAATTGTAACATTAGACCCAATCCAAGTACCCTCATCAATTTCGACATTTTTTTCGATATTGACGAATGGTTCGATTACAACATTCTTTGCAATTTTTGCCTGAGGATGAACATATGCTAATGGTTGATTCATCTGGTTTATTTTTTATTTTTTACAATCTGAGCTGTAAGTAAAACTTCAACTGCAACTTTATCACCAACATAGGCTTTGCCCTTCATCGAACATATACCTCTTTTGATTGGAGCAGCTAACTCAACTGAAAATACCAACACATCTCCAGGTACTACTTTAGTCCTGAATCGGGCTTCTGAGATTTTTAGGAAATAGGTGGAATATAATTCAGGTTCATCAACCCTGTTTAAAATAAAAATTCCTCCTGCCTGTGCCATTGCCTCAACCATTATCACCGCAGGCATTATAGGTTCATCAGGGAAATGACCCACAAAATAGGGCTCGTTCATAGTAACGGACTTCAAAGCGACTATATGCTCATCGCTTATTTCAAGTACCTTATCGACTAAAAGAAAAGGCGGGCGATGAGGAATTAGTTTCTTTATTTGGTTGACATCATACACAGGTTCAGCATAAATATCAAACGGTGGTTTTTTAATCATTGCTGGTTTAGTGTTTATATGTTTATAAATTAGTTTTGCAAATTCTGTATTTGACAAGTGCCCAGGCCTTATAGCTGTTACTTTTCCTTTAATAGGCTTTCCTAATAATGAGAGATCACCAATAACATCAAGCAGTTTATGCCTGGCAGGCTCGTTATCGTAATAAAGGTCGAGATTATTTAATATGCCTTCTTTTTTTACATCAACTTTAGGTTGGTTAAACAGAGTAGCCAAACGATCCAGTTCATCCTGAGATACTTTTCGGTTTACGAAAATTATGGCATTGCTCAAATCACCGCCTTTAATTAAGTTATTATTAAGTAAGAATTCCAGTTCGTGCAGAAATACGAAAGTTCTGCAATTAGCTATTTCAGATTCAAATTCATCAATATGATTAAGTTTAGCTAATTGCTCGCCTAAAACTTTGGTTTCAAAGTCAATTGTTACATCTATTGAAAAATGTTCCGCAGGTTCTATCCTTAATAAAACATTATTTTCAGGATCGGTAAATTCAATTGGTTCAGTGATTTCAATATACTGTTTTTCCTCACTTTGATCCTGAATCCCGGCCTCTTTCAATGCTTCCACAAAATATCTGGAAGATCCGTCTTTAATAGGAATTTCTTCCATATCCAGCTCAATAAGCGCATTGTCAATTCCTAATCCTGTTAATGCCGCTAAAACATGTTCAATTGTATAAATAGATGCTCCGTTTTTTGAAATGGCTGTTCCGCGGTCTGTACTAACAACATGGTTAATATCAGCTTCGATAACAGGATGAGTATCAATGTCAATTCTTTTGAATTTTATACCGTGGTTTGGCAAAGCAGGTTTGAATGTCAAGGTGCCTTTCTGCCCTGTGTGAAGTCCATACCCTTTAACTGTAATGGGTTTAATAATTGTCTTCTGCTTATTTGACATATAATAGTGGGATCGTATATTATTTTGAGTTGTGCAAAAGTAAGAAAATTTGAATAAGACCAGTTGATAATAAATGTACTGAAAATCAATATAAGAATTAGAGGTTCAATAAGGTAGATTGACTTACTATTTAGAATTATCCTTGAGTTTACGTTCCAGTTCGTCAATGCGTTTGACAAGCTCGCTTAACCGGCGAAAATAAATGTATGATTTTTGGAAATCTTTGTGTTTAAATGCGGGTGAACCTTCATAAATTGTGTTTTCCTCCTTGATGTTCCGACCAACACCGGATTGGGCTGTAATGATTGTTCCATTGGCAATATTCAGGTGACCGGCGAAACCGGTTTGCCCGGCAAGGATGCAGTTTTTACCAAATTTAGTGGATCCTGAAATTCCCGTCTGGGCAGCAACAGCTGTGTTTTCACCAATTTCAACATTGTGTGCAATCTGAACCAGATTATCGATAATTGCCCCTTTTCTGATGATGGTGGAACCCAGGGTTGCCCGATCGATGCAGGTATTAGCACCAATATCCACATTATCTTCAATAATTACATTACCAATCTGCGGAACTTTTTTGTAATTTTTATCCTGTTGTTGGGCAAAGCCGAATCCATCTGCACCAATCACAATGCCGGCATGCAATGTGCATTCATTTCCAATGATGCAATCGTCATAAATTTTTACATCTGCAAAAAGTGTTGTGTTGTTCCCTATTTTACAATTATTACCAATTGTTGTGTTGGGATACAATGAAGTGCTGTTGCCAATTATTGTGTTTTCACCTACCGAAACAAATTCACCAATGTAAACATCTTTCCCGATCGTTGCAGTAGGGGCAATGTAAGCCCTTTCTGATATACCCGAACGTTTTTCTTTGTTTTGCTGATACAACTCCAGAAGTTGCGCAAATGCCGAGTATGCATCTTTTACCTTGATTAATGTCGCAGCTACTTCTTTTTCAGGGGTAAAATCTTCGTTTACAATTATAATCGAAGCCTCAGTCTGATATATGTATTGCGTATACTTTGGATTAGCCAGAAAAGTAAGTGTTCCTTTCTTTCCTTCTTCAATTTTTGAAAGGCTTGTAACTTCAGTTAACGGGTCTCCTTCAACAACTCCGTTTAAAGCTTCTGCAATTTGTTGAGCAGTAAAAATCATTGGTGTTATTTTGGTTTGCAAGGTACTAAAATCAACTAAATTCTTTCATGATAATAATTTGGGAGCATTTCAGATATTTACATCTGATACCTTTATTAAAATATGTCTTTCGGATAACATATAAAATGCTTTGTTATAGGTTTCGACAAAAGCGAAATATTTAAATCATCAGAAATTTCAGAGATGTCATGTACAGTTCCATCTTTATATAAAATATTTATTTTGTCTGCTCCCTGTTGGTATGCATAGTTAGAAGTTTCATCATGAATAACAAAATAGTCGATCTCTGCATTTGTCAATTTATATTTCTTCTTAGTTTTTTCTTTTATTTCTTCAATATAGTTTTCAGAAAATTTTATTTTCTGCATTTCAATTCGGAAAAGTTTACGATTAATAATATTTTTACTAAGTGTCGAAAGTACTTTGTCATCGTGATTTACCCAAACTTTAATTGATGTAAGTACGTCAAAATCATCCAGTTTGGCAAATTGTATCAGGGATTCTTCGTTTGCACGGAATGTATTTGCATCTATATCATTTTTTAAAAAATAGCCGAGTGAAGGAGTGCAAAATAGCTCATAGCCTTTTTTACTTAATTCGTTAGCTCTTTTTAATACGCGCATAAGCATGTATTCGGCTACCAGCACTGTTTTATGCAAATATACCTGCCAATACATTAAACGTCTTGCTGTAATGAATTTTTCAATAGAATAAATACCTTTAGCTTCGATTACCAGATCATCATTAACCACATCAAGCATATTTATTAACCTCTCGTAATTAATTGTACCCTCTGATACGCCTGTAAAAAAACTGTCTCTTTTCAAATAATCAATCCTATCCATATCCAGCTGGGATGAAACCAGTTTATGCAGGAATTTCTTTTTATAATTATTATTGAATATATCAATGCCAATATTCAATTTGTTTCTGTGAAGGTCATTGAAATAATCCATGAAAAGTTTTGAGATCTCTTCATGCCTGATACCATTGCCAATTGAATATTCTAAGGCATGCGAAAACGGACCGTGACCAACATCATGTAAAAGTACGGCTGCTAAAGCTCCGAATTCTTCTTCTTCTGTAATTAAGTGGCCTTTTGACCTTAATTCTGTAATGGCTTTTCCCATAAGGAACATAGTTCCTAAAGAGTGGTGAAAGCGTGTATGTAAGGCTCCCGGATATACTAAATGAGTCAGGCCAAGTTGTTTGATTCTTCTTAGGCGCTGAAAATACGGATGTTCAATTATATCAAATAAGACTTGATCTGATATGGAGATAAAACCATAAACCGGATCGTTCATGATTTTGCGGTTACTGCTTCTTCCTAAGCTCATAAAATTTGTTAATTTTGTTTATATATGATCACCTGATGCAATAATTATTAAAATCCTGCATTCATTCAAAAACAAAAGTAATTAAGAAATGGCTAAAGTTAGAATTTTATGGGCAGATGATGAAATTGACCTGCTCAGAGCTCACATCATTTTTCTCGAAGAAAAGGGTTACGAAGTTGATGCTGTGAATAGCGGGGACGAGGCAATAGACCTGTTACATGAGCATACTTATGATATTGTTTTTCTGGATGAACAGATGCCAGGATTAAGTGGTATTGAAACTCTTGAAAAAATGAAGATGGATTATCCCAATCTTCCAATTGTGATGATTACCAAAAGCGAAGAAGAATCAATAATGGAAGATGCAATTGGCTCGAATATTGCCGATTATCTGATTAAACCTGTTAAACCCAGTCAAATACTTTTATCATTAAAAAGAAACCTTGAAAACCGGAAATTGTCCGGTGAAAAAGCAACAATGTCATACCAGCAACAATTTCGTGAAATCAGTATGAAAATGATGGATCGAATGGATCATAATGACTGGATTGATATTTATAAAAAGTTAGTTGGTTATGAGATAAAACTTGAGAAGTCGGATGATGAAGGGATTATTGAAGTGCTTAATATGCAAAAGAAAGAGGCTAACAATACTTTTGCCAAATTTTATCAGGAAAACTATAAAGATTGGTTAACGGGTCAATTGGAAGACAAACCTGCTTTATCGCATACCCTGATTAAGGACAAAGTCATCCCTTTACTCGATAGTAAGAAAAAAATCTTTCTGCTTTTAATAGATAATTTACGCTTTGATCAATGGAAGGCTATTCAGCCGCATATCGAACGATATTTCAGGGTAAGGAATGAAAGTATATATTATAGTATTTTGCCCACTACAACGCAATATGCCAGGAATTCCTTTTTTGCCGGGTTGATGCCAAATGAAATTAAAAAAAGATTCCCGAATTATTGGAAAGAAGAATCTGAGGAAGGAAGTAAGAATCAATATGAAGAAGAATTGCTGTTAGAGCAACTTAAAATGTTCGGAAGAAATGTGAAGACTTCATATAACAAGATCCTTAATTTAAATGCTGGTAGAAAAGTGTTTGAAAATATTTCAAACCTTATGGGAAATGACCTGAATGTTATTGTTTACAACTTTGTTGACATGCTGTCTCATGCGCGCACTGAAATGGAAATCATACGTGAATTAGCTAATGATGAACCGGCTTATCGCTCATTAATGGTCTCCTGGTTTGAACATTCATCTTTGTTTGATATTATCAAGTACTTGTCAAATCAGAATGTAGAATTAATAATCACCACGGATCACGGCTCAATCAAGGTATCTGATCCGGTAAAAATTATTGGTGATCGCAATGTGAATACTAATCTGCGGTATAAATTTGGTAAAAGTCTTGCGTATGATGCAAAAGATGTTTTTGAAATGAAAGATCCGGAGGCATACTACCTTCCAAAGCTTAATGTCACTACAAGATTTGTATTTACAAGAAATAATGAATTCTTCGCATATCCGAATAATTACAACTATTACGCAAAATATTATCGGGATACATTCCAGCATGGAGGTATATCAATGGAAGAAATCCTTATCCCGTTCATAATCTTATCACCAAAGTAGAAATGGAAAAGCAATTTGTTGCAAATACCATTAATGACTTAGACGCAATTGCAAAAGTTATTTTAAGTGATATGAAGGATAAAAATATATTTGCGATATCCGGTAAGATGGGAGCGGGAAAGACAACATTAATAAAATCATTTTGCAATGTGCTCGGAGTAAAAGAAATGGTTAGCAGTCCAACATTTGCTTTAATAAATCAATACACTGATGCTAGCAACAGAGATGTCTTTCATTTCGATTTTTATAGGATAAAAAAAATAGAAGAAGTATTCGATATTGGTTATGAGGAATACTTTTACAGCGATAATTATTGTTTTATTGAATGGCCCGAATTGGTTACAGGCTTATTACCTGATAATCATATAGAAATTGCAATTAGGGTAGTGGAAGATGAGAAAAGAATTATTTCCTATAGCATTTAATCAGCAAGTAAACTATCTTTCAATTTTCAACTTTTCACTTAAGTCGGAGATGTAATTATAACTCTCAGGACCTAAATTAAACAGAAGGTCAATTATACTGAGATTGGGAATAAAACCGTGATTAGTGCTAAAAACCTGTGTATAATCTGGGAAACTCGCTATTATATTTGGTTTTTTTGGCGATATAGCTTCTCTGTAATCAATTTTGGTGTCAACTTGTTTTAAATAATCAGCTGATAAAGCAAGTTCTGTTTCAATCCCTATTATTTGACAAAATAGTTT
>Ga0164313_10000896_pt1 | contig 25328 bp, 15 predicted proteins | sample GuaBasSedimGuay4_FD_113735 | JGI IMG/M metagenome (GOLD analysis project Ga0164313, IMG submission 113735) | Subseafloor sediment microbial communities from Guaymas Basin, Gulf of California, Mexico - Guay4, Core 4569-4, 0-3 cm | ecosystem: Environmental > Aquatic > Marine > Hydrothermal vents... | reverse complement strand
GTTTAAGTTAAAAAATGCCGTTAGGCATTTAATAAGGGTAAAAAGAAAACAACATAGAAACACCCCGTCTCGTCCGGTACGTGTTTATTATCATTGCATGCATTTTTTACCTGTAATTAATCCCTATCGGGATTGGATAATTGCCTTTAATCGCTTGGCATCTGCACAAAGCAAATGACATGAATAACGCGGGTTAATGGGCGCCAAATTAAAAACAGTTAAAACCACTCATTAACCCATTTCCTCGAATTAATCCATTCTCTTATTTTTGCAACATTATTCCGCTATGCAAAAAAAGCTCTTTATCATTTTTTTAATTGCTCCGTTAATCGGGGCTTCGTTATTTGAATCCAAACTCGAACGGGCTTTCAATGCGTTAAAAGAATACAATTATTTTGAAGCAAAACACCTGTTTTATAAAGCCTTAAAAAAACACGACTGTGCGGCTTCCTTCGGATTAAGTAAAATATACCTGAACGATAAAAACCCTTTTCACAACCTCGATTCGGCCAGGGTTTATGCTTTACAAAGTCAGCAATCCTGGGGAATAACAAAATTAAAGGAAAAAGAAAAAGTCTCACTTTTAGGTGTGGATTCGCTTTTAATTTTACATCAGGTCGATACGGTGGCTTTTTCAGCTTTTAAAAACTTCGAAAAGCAAAACACGCTCGAAGGATATGCATATTTCCTCGACCATTATGCCTGGTCAAATTATACCGAACAAACCATTCTGCTACGCAATCAATTGGCGTTTGAATTGGCGCAATCAGAGAATACTGCGAAAGCGTATAAATACTTTATTAACACATATCCGGATGCGCTACAAGTTGAGGAGGCAAAGGTCTTATATGATCAACGGAAATTTGAGGAATCAACTGAGGTTAAGGGCATTGATGAGTATGCCCAGTTTTTATTGGAAAATCCGAACAGTCCGTATCGGCAGCAGGCCGAAGACCAGATTTTTAATCTGGCTACAGAATCCGGTGAGTTGGTTGACTATCTTTTGTTTATCAGGAAATATCCGAAAAACCCGCATGTTCCTGAGGCTTGGTACGAGGTATATAAGTCACAAACAGAAGTAATGACCCCTGGGAATTTAATGGAATTCCGGTTGGATTTCCCGATGTATCCGGAAATTGAAACGGTTAAAACTGAAATCGTACGGTTGCAACAAAAGCTGATTCCCGCAACGGAGTTTAATAAATGGGGCTTTATTGATACTACCGGGACATGGACCATCGTCCCACAATTCGATTTTTGTGAACCTTATTCTGAAGGCATGGCGGTTTTCGAAGAAGATAATCTTTATGGGTTTGTTGATTTGCACGGTAAGCGTAAGATTAAAGCTGAGTTTGAGGAGGTTTTTAATTTCGAACAGGGAATTTCCGTTGTTTTTAAAGGGGATTATTATGGGGCGATTAACCGTTTTGGAATAGCAAAAATTCCGTTTGAATTTGATGACATTGGTGAGTTTGTCGATGGCATTGCATATGCTGGGAAAAATGGCAAATACGGCTACATCGATTTAACCGGAAAAGTACTGATTCCGTTTATTTACGATCAGGCTTTTAGTATGAATAATAATCGGGCCCTGGTAAAACAAAACGGCAAATATGGTATCATCAATAAAGCCAATCAAGTTATTCAACCTTTTGGCTTTGATTGGATTGAACCCAATTTTACCGACACCATAATCAAGGTTAAAATAGGTGTTAATTTTGGTTTATTTACCCTAACGGGGGACACACTTTTACCAATCCGATACGAAAAAATCGGACGGATTGGTAATGAACCAATATTGGTTATTGACGATGGAAAAGTGGGTTATTTTTCGCGTTCAGGACAATGGCTTATTCCACCAAAATATGAAACCGATCCTTTTATTTTGGATTGGGGTGAATATAAAGATGGTTTGGTACGCATTAAGTTAAAGGGAAAAATGGGGGTGATCGACACTGCTGATGTACGGGTTGTCCCGGCAATTTTTGAAGATATGGGGCAATTCGAAGGGGAGCTTTTCCCCATTAAAAAACGCGGGAAATGGGGGTATGCCGATAAGGACATTAAATTAATAGTAAAATACGAATACCAAACAGCACTGCCTTTTATTGACAGCTTAGCTCGGGTAAAATCAGGCGATAAATGGGGGATGATTAATTTGCAAGGAGAAGTCATTGTCCCATTAAATTTCAATAAAATACAGCAAGTAGAAGGATTTTATATTCTCCAAAACGATACGGCATTTGGGTTAATCGATCGCAATGGAATATTGGTTTTACCACTTGTGTTTAATCGCATTTTTCACGACGGCCAGGGGTTTTTAATTGTGCTTTATAAGGGTAAAATGGCTTATTTCGACCACATGCGACAAACGTTTTTCTGGAAGGAAAAGGGGTTTGTTTTTTTTTAAACCTACCAGGTTTAAAATCAAAAACCTATTTTGCGGCTAAATTATTGTCATGCCGATATATATCAGAATGACATTATTATTAAAAACATTCAAATGAATTTTAGGTTACTCTTTACCCTTTTGTTGGTGTTAACCATCAGCATTGCACAAGCACAATACTGGCAACAACGTGTCGTTTACAAAATGAACATCGATTTTGATGATACTAAACATCAATTTTCAGGGGATCAGGAATTGACTTATTTCAATAATTCGCCCGATACATTAACCAGGGTTTATTATCATTTGTTTTTTAATGCTTTCCAACCGGGGAGCATGATGGACATTCGTTCTCAAAAAATCGCAGATCCCGATTCCAGGCTTCAGGACATGGCAAGTTATACACAGGAAGAGATTGGTTTTTTGCATGTGGAATCGCTATCTCAAAACGGAAAACAAGTAAATTATAAGGAGTCGGGTACGGTTCTGGAAGTAATACTTGATAAGCCAATTTTACCCGGAAAAAAAACGGTTCTCAAAATGAATTTTAAAGCACAGGTTCCATTTCAAACCCGACGCTCGGGGCGTGACAATGCCGAAGATGTAGCTTATTCAATGGCGCAGTGGTATCCTAAATTAAGCGAGTACGATACCGAAGGTTGGCATCCTGATCCGTATATCGGCAGGGAGTTTTACGGGGTTTGGGGCGATTTTGAGGTCAATATTACGATTAACTCCGAATATGTATTAGGTGGTACCGGATTTGTTAAAAACCCAAAAGAAGTTAAACATGGATATGGCGGCTATGAAGGCAAGCCTGATACTGAACGGGTAACCTGGCGTTTTGAGGCTGAAAATGTACACGATTTTATGTGGGCGGCGGACAAGGAGTACTTGCACGAAATAGTAAAAGTAAACGACGACCTCGAAGTCCATTTGTTGCACAAGGATAATCCGGATTACAATCCCAATTGGGATACCCTGGCCATGACGATTCCTAAGTTATTTAACTATGTAAACTGGCGTTTTGGTGAATATGGCTTCAAAAAATATTCGATTATCCAGGGGGGCGATGGCGGTATGGAATACCCGATGGCAACTTTGATTTCGGGTTTTGGGTCATTAAAAGGATTAATTGGTGTAACCGTTCACGAACTGATGCATTCGTGGTATCAGATGGCCCTGGCCACAAACGAATTAAAATACCCATGGATGGATGAAGGGTTTACATCTTATGCTTCCAGCGTTACCAGCAATTACCTGTACCATGGCGATAGTCTGGGTATCCCAACTTTTGCCCGTGCAATGAAATCGGTACTTTACCTTTCCGAGAATGATAAAAATGAACCCCTTAGCATCCATTCCGATCATTATAAAACCAATTATGCTTATGGGGTTAACGCTTATTCGAAAGGGACCATTTACCTGCACCAACTATCGTATATTATCGGGCAACAAAACCTGGATGAAACGCTGCGTAGGTATTACGAACAATGGAAGTACAAACATCCCGGTCCTGATGATTTTTTGTTGGTCGCTGAAAAGGTGAGCGGACTTCAACTCGATTGGTACAACGCGTATTATGTTTACACTACTAAAAAAGTAGATTACAGCATTAAAGCAGTTTATGGTAAAGCCAACGAAACCAAAGTAGTACTCGAGCGAAAAGAGGGTTTTATTTTACCCGTTGATTTGTTGGTAGAATTAAACGATGGAAGCCAGGTGGTTTATAACATTCCGTTACAAATTATGTATGGCAATAAAAATCCGGGCAAGAACCAAAATATGCAGTTTGCCGAGCCCTGGGCATGGGTAAATCCTGAATACGAATTAACCATTCCTTACGGCATATCAGATATTGCAAGCCTCAACATCGACCCGGAAATCCGCACAACAGACATTGACAGGGATAACAATAGGATTAAAATAAATAACGATGAAGGAATATTGTATATTTTGGAGCAGTAGTAAAGGATAATCGATCTTTCATTAAAATTTAGAATGGTCAATGGGTAAACCAAAAGGAATATTGCGTTTTGCCATAATGGTTAATGGCCCGTTTCTAACCAAATGGCAATACAATAGTATAAAGTTGCTGGAAGAGTCGGGAATTGCAAAAGTTGTATTGCTGGTTAATAATGCTTCTGTTGGTAAAACCGACAATAGTTTAAAACAAAAGCTGGCAAATTACCTGAATAAAAATTTACTGTATAAACTAAGCAGCCGGTTCATTTATAAAGTTCCGGAATTAGGTATTGCAGGAATTGAAAGCATGTTTCAGAACATTCCGGTGTTGAATTGCCACACGTTGAAAAAGGGAAAGTTTTCAGAATTTTTTAGCGAAGGTGATATTTCTGAAATAAATAAATTTAAACTCGATTTTATTATAAGATACGGGTTTGGCATTATAAAAGGGGAGATTTTAAATACGGCAAAATACGGGGTGTGGTCGTATCACCATGGAGACGAAAATGTTTTTAGGGGAGGCCCAGCTGGGTTTTGGGAAATTTATAAAAACAGCAATTTAAATGGCGTTGTGCTTCAAAAACTAAATAATCTTATCGATGCGGGTGTAATTATAAATAGGCGCTCGTACCTTACCGTAAAGCATTCTTATAGTGAGAACCTGAATAAACTATTGGCAAATAATTCTGACATGCCATTACAGGTTTGCCGTCAAATATTAAATGGCGATTTATCATTATTTCAAAAAGCGCACAGCAAAACAAAAGCACCCATCAACCGTTTGCCAAACAACTGGCAAATGGTGTGGTTCTATGTTTTATTATTACGCAACAGGATTATTTTTCATTTGACCCGTTTATTTAAACAAGAAGATTGGAATCTGGGAATAATTCACCAAAAAGAACAAAAGCCAGGGATCCCGGAATTAAAAGATGTTATATGGCTTACTGTCCGTAAAAAACCGAAATATGCTGCCGATGGCTTTTGTTTCAATTCGCAAAATACAAACTACATTGTTTTTGAAGACTATGATTTTAGGGTAAGAAAGGGCAAAATTAGTATGTTAAAACTAGATAAACAGGGCGATATCGAAGAACAATCAACAGTATTGTCAAAACCCTTTCATTTAGCATATCCATTCCTTTTAAAATACAACAACGCAATTTATATGATCCCGGAAACCGCTGAGAATAATACGGTTGAGTTATATAAATGGGATGCTCAAAATGAAGCCTTTGAATTCGAGCGGGTATTGTTAAATATTGGCGGGGTAGATTCCAGTTTGGTCAATTATCAATCGCGTTGGTGGTTATTTTGTGGGATTAAAGGAGACCTGCCCAATGAAAAACTTCATATTTTTTATTCAGATAATATGGGTGGACCATATACCCCACACCTGTTAAACCCCGTTAAGGTAGATCCGCGTGGTAGTCGGCCTGCAGGGCAGTTTATTGTTGAAAAAGAAGAGTTGTTTCGCCCTGCACAGTGCAGTCAAAAGTGGTATGGTGAAAAAATAAATTGGTTCAGGATAAAAAACCTGACACCTGTTTTATTTGAAGAAGAACTGGTGGGTGAAATGACGGCATTGCCCGAGTGGGAATATAATAAGGGGGTACATACTTTTTCGCAAACATCATCATTAATGCTTATCGATGCCAAAAAAAGGAAATCGGGCTGGCATGCTTTTGTTGCTGCTTTAAAAAACAGTTAGGGTCTACCTTTTTTGGACAAGACCGAATTTACAATCCTGGTTTTTGAGCGTACAACAAAAGATTGAATGTGAAATCGAAATCATCCCGGTTTGTTTTGTCAAACAAAAAAACCAGCCATCCCCATACCGAGATCAGAGGCAGCAAAATAAGGTAAACAATAAAAGTTAAGCCTCTTACAAGTTTTATTAAAATATGCGGAGCATCTTTTATTCTTTCTACATAACTTCTTATCCTTCGGCTTAAAAGGGAATAGAACAAACTGTTTATGCCACCAAAACTCTCCGATTTTAGCACCGTTAAACCGGCTTCAACAACAAACTTTTCGAGTTGTTGTTTTGAGTATCGGGCGTGGTCTTTATTGCTCCAGGTTGGATATAAAAAATCTGTAGTCAACAAAAATTTTCCGCCAGGCTTTAAAACCCTGTTTACTTCTTTAAAAAACAACTCGGGTTTTTGCACAACGCTTAGCACCTGGAAACACAATATGCCATCCATTTCCTCCGGTTCAAAAGGGAGTTCGCTTGCATCTTCAATCCAATAATCAGTAAATCGCTCCAATTCACTTGTTTGATTTTTATAGTGACGCCTGGTATTGGTTGAAATATAACTGTTTACACTTGTGAATAAATAACGGTAGGGTTTATCGCCAGCACCAACATCAAGTACTTTTCCCTTGAAATTTGATTCGAAACGTTTTAGTTTCTCAACCATCATCTTTTTATGAATTGCAAATTCAATTGTCCTTATGTATTTTCCAATCCATTTTAGCATGGCCTAAAGATAGCAAACGCAGAAAAGTATTCAATAAATATGCCTTATATTTCATAGTGTTGGCACTCTTGTTAATCTCATTTTAGTTGGCGGAAGATTGAATTAAAAAGTCTTTAATTGTTGTGATATGTTTTTAGGTTATTTCCTTACATTCGTTTGTTAAAATCAAAAAGAAAAACCTCTTAAATATGAGTAATAATGTAGTGACATATTCCCGCTTTACCGATATGGATGTTCACCTTTTTAAAGAGGGTAAACATTTTAATCTTTACGATAAATTCGGGAGTCATTTAGAAAAGGTTGATACTAAAAATGGGGTTTATTTTTCAGTTTGGGCACCAGCAGCGAAAAGCGTTTGTGTAATGGGTGATTTTAATGGATGGAACCAAACCAGTCATTTGTTAAATGTACGTTGGGACTCGTCCGGGATATGGGAAGGATTTATTCCCGAAGTAAATGAAGGAGCCGTTTATAAATATGCTATAACTATCGAAAGTGGTGATGTGCTTGAAAAAGGAGATCCGTATGCGCGGTATTGGGAAGAACCACCTAGAACCGGGTCAGTAGTTGTTGGTCAGGATTACAATTGGGAAGATAATAACTGGATTGAAAAGCAGCGGCCCAATAAAAACTCAATTAAAAGCCCGATATCGGTTTATGAGATGCACATTGGTTCGTGGCGAAGAAATTCGATCGAAGGCAATCGCTATTTAACCTACCGGGAACTGGCAGTTGAATTGGCTGAGTATCTGAAAGAAATGGAATTTACCCACGTAGAGTTTATGCCGGTTATGGAGCACCCCTTTTATGGCTCGTGGGGATACCAGGTGCATGGCTATTTTGCACCGAGCTCGCGGTATGGATCGGTTGAGGATTTTAAATTTCTGGTTGATAGTTTACACCAGGCAGGTATTGGGGTCCTTTTAGATTGGGTGCCCTCCCATTTTCCGGGCGATGCCCACGGGCTTTACCGTTTCGATGGCAGTGCCTTGTACGAACACGAAGATCCGCGCCTGGGTTTTCATCCCGACTGGAAAAGCTACATTTATAACTATGGCAGGCCTGAAGTAAGGTCATTTTTAATAAGCAACGCAATGTTCTGGATGGATAAATACCATGCAGACGGATTACGGGTAGATGCGGTAGCAAGTATGCTGTACCTCGATTATTCGCGAAATGAAGGAGAATGGATTCCAAATAAATTCGGGGGCCGCGAAAATCTGGAAGCCATTTCATTTTTGAAAGAGTTAAATGAAGCTATTTACGGTGCTTTTCCGGATGCGCTGATGGTTGCCGAAGAATCAACCGCTTATCCTATGGTTTCGCGACCAACTTTTAGCGGTGGTTTGGGTTTTGGAATGAAATGGATGATGGGCTGGATGAACGATACCCTGGAATATTTGAATCGCGATGCGATTTATCGGAAATATCATCACAACGAAATTTCCTTTAGCCTGACCTATGCTTTTAATGAGAATTTTATGCTGCCACTTTCTCACGATGAGGTAGTGCATGGCAAGGGTACCTTATTAGACCGGATGCCCGGGGATGAGTGGCAAAAATTTGCCAATCTTCGATTGTTATTTGCGTACATGTACACCCATCCCGGGGCTAAACTCCTTTTTATGGGAAGCGAAATCGCCCAAACCATTGAGTGGAACCACGACGATAGCCTGCAATGGCATTTGTTACAATATCCTTTGCATAAAGGGGTGCAGCAATTGGTAAAAGATTTGAACCACCTTTACAAAACGCATCCAGCTCTTTATGAAAGGAACTTTGAGAATTCCGGATTTGAATGGATTGATTACAGCGACAACGAAAATTCTGTTTTGGCTTTTGTCAGAAAAGGGAATAATGTTAATGACCAGTTGTTGGTTGTCTGCAATTTTTCATCTGAAGCCATTCGCAACTATAAGGTTGGTGCCCCGTTTAAAGGGTTTTGGAACGAGGTTTTAAACTCCGATGATGAAAAATATGGCGGTAGTGGCTATATAAATGGAGGGGTTTTAAAATCAGTAAACCAGAGTTTGCACCAACATAAGCAGTCTATAAAAATTAATTTACCACCTTTAGGTGTAAGCATTTTAAAAATTGAAATAGACGAATAAACAGCATGAGTAAAAAATACATTTGCATTCATGGGCATTTTTATCAACCACCACGCGAAAATGCCTGGATAGAGGAGATAGAATTACAGGAATCGGCTGCTCCATTTCATGATTGGAACGAACGGATTGCCCACGAATGTTATGGTCCAAACTCCGTAGCGCGGATTTTGAACGATAACGGAAAAATAGAAAATATCATCAGCAATTATGCGAGGATGAGCTTTAATTTTGGACCGACTTTACTATCGTGGCTAGAACAGAAAGTGCCCCGGGTTTATCGTCAGATTATCGATGCTGATAAGGAAAGTATGGTAAGGTATAATGGGCATGGTTCTGCAATGGCGCAGGTTTACAACCATATTATTATGCCATTGGCCAGCAAGCGCGATAAAGAGACACAGGTAAAATGGGGAATTGCAGATTTCGAAAAACGGTTTAACAGAAAGCCCGAAGGTATGTGGCTGGCAGAAACAGCTGTGGATACAGAAACACTCGAAGTATTGGCTGAAAATGGCATACAATTCACTGTGCTCGCACCATATCAAGCCAAATGTTTTAAAAAACCTGGTGACAATAAGTGGATTGATGGTATAGATACGAAGAGCGCTTATGTTTGCAATCTGCCTTCAGGCAAATCGGTTAACCTCTTTTTTTATGATGGAAAACACTCGCAAGGAGTAGCTTTTGACGGTTATTTGAATGATGGAAAAAACTTTTCTAAAGCATTAATTGGCGCTTTTGATAAAAGGGAAGAAAGCCAGTTGGTGCATATTGCTACTGATGGTGAAAGCTATGGACACCACCATAAAAATGGGGAAATGGCATTGGCTTATTGTATGGAACAGATTGAGAATAACCCGGAAATACAATTAACCAACTATTCGCAGTTTCTGGAAATGACCGAAGAAATTTACGAAGTTGAAATAAATGAAAACACTTCCTGGAGCTGCGCCCATGGTATTGAACGATGGCGTAACAATTGTGGTTGCCATACAGGAGGGGAAGCAGGTTGGGATCAGGAGTGGCGATCGGGGCTAAGGGAATCAATGGACTGGTTGAATGGTGAATTCTCTGCTATTTTCGAAAAAGGAATGGCCGTTTATACCACGAATTGCTGGGGTCTTAGAAACAAATATCATGAAGTATTTTCAGACAGGTCTTCTAATAACATTGAACGGTTTTTTAAACAAAATTTTGATAAATCCATTTCACAAAAAGATAAAACCATCATTATTCGTTTATTGGAAATGGTAAAGCTTTCGGAGTATATGTTTACTTCTTGTGCCTGGTTTTTTAACGAGGTTTCAGGTATTGAGACCATGCAGGTTTTGCAATATGCCAACCGGGGGATTCAATTGGCTGAGGAAATATCGGATGTTAAACTTGAGCATCAGTTTGAATCCAGGTTACAATTAATAAAGAGTAACATAAAAGAATATGGTTCAGTCAAAAATATTTATAAAAAATGGGTGAGCACCAAACGCTTAAGTCTTACCCAAATTGGTATGACTTATGCTGTAAGTGCCATTTTTAATGACGATGCACATTTACTTAGCGTATTAAATTACAATTGCCAAAGCGAAATTTTAAAGCGGAAAAAAGCAGGTAAAAACCTGATTATGGTTTCGGGGATTACCCATGTAAATTCAAGGGTAACCCTTTCTCATAAAGAATTCAGTTTTGCTGTGGTTTATATGGGTAATCACCACCTGGTAGGCGGCACATCGAATGATGTTTCGATAACTAATTATAATAAAGTTTACAAACAATTGAATGACCTGTTCGAAGAAGCAAATCTGAGCGGTATTATCGATAATATTAAAACTAATTTTACTGAACGGACATTCTCGTTTTTTCACCTTTACAAGGACCAACAGGTAAGCCTGGTGAATTATGTTATACAAGATAAAGTAAAGTTAGCAATTGAATCTAATGAAAGAATCTACAATTCTTCATATAGCTTGTTAAACCTTATGCACAACAATGAACTTACCATTCCGGGTTTACTTAAAAACAATTTGTTGGCTGTATTTCAATATAAATTGGAAGAAATTTTTGATGGAAATGGAGAATTAATCCCGATAGGAAGATTAAAAAGATATACGGGAGAGGTTAGCAAGTGGAATGCTGAGTTAAAAAAAGAAAGGATATCATATCTGGCTTCCAAAAAAATTACACATTTACTGAGTGTTTATGACCATTTAGGCCAAAAGCCCGAATTAATAATAAACTTTATAAAAACACTTGAATTATTAAACAGTATAGATATACATCCTGACATAGAAATTTTGCAGGAACGCGTTTTCCGCATGTTAAATACAATTGTAATGTCAGAAGAAATTAAAGGGCAAACATTAAGATTGGCCAGGTTAATTGATTTGGAAGTGCCGCAATAACAGGAATAGAAACGTGATAAGTTTTCACATCTTCCTTTATATCGGAATCAGGTCAACAATAAACATTATTTAAAATAATGGGTCTTGTAAACATAACCATCTTTGTTTTCTTTAATTTGAACCCCGACACGACGGGCACTAAAATGCTCTTTTTTATTATTCCATATATACACCTTAAGTTCTTTAATACCTTGGGCATTTTCCGGTAAGGTCAGGGAAGTAAATGCATAATAAGATGAATCCTGGGATTTAAAAATAGATAGGTTTGTACCCTTCCATAGTTTTTCACCATTTTCGAGCAGTGCATCAATAACCAGTAAACTTTCTAACGAATCACCACTTAAAACAGAAACCATAGCTTCAATTATTAGGGGAATGCTATCGGTTAAAACGATATTGTGGACTTTAATATTTGCACCGTATGCCCTATCTGCTTCAAAATTCTGCTTTTCCTTTTCTATTGTTTCAGACTGGTTAAAAAGAACTACCTCGGAATAATCTTTCTGTATTTTTTGATTTTTGCGGGAAAACAGCGACATCCGTGAATTAAAATAAATGTTTTCTTCAATGGTAAACGGAAAGAAATGTTGGATAGCTGAATAAATTTCTGGTTGTTGATGTTTTGTTGACCATCCAAAAATCAGGTATTCAATGTTGGGATTTTCAAGTGCATCGATAAAAAATTGCCATGATTTGGGGTTTTCCAGTCGAGAAACATCAGGTTTTGGATCATTATTATCAAGATAATAATTGATATAGAACGGATGGTGTACATCAATAATTGAAAAAACTTTTGATCGTGGAATTTTTTCGCTCCACTCTTTAAAATCATTAGCTGGTAAATCGAATGACCCGAAATGCTGTTTTTTAAAAAAACCATTTTGGTCGGTTGTTGAAAATACAAGCAAAGTAATAATAACTACACTTAGTATTGGATTTAAAATCTTGTTTAAATAAGACAGCCCGTAAGCAATGAATATAACCAGGCATGGAAAACAAAAAAGCAAAATCGAATGTTGTAAAATCGGGTTCACTTGCAACGAATATATATAGCCAAATAAAAATGCGATAAAAAACCAGGTGGGAAGTAGAAACGCTTTAAAAATATTTGTTTTAATCAGGCTTATTATCGCTATAATAAATCCAACTATTGAAACGAAGATCAAAAGAAAACTATCGTTGTTCACATAAACAAAATAATTCCAAAGCCAGTCGGCAGATGGTTTACCTAACCATCCATCGGGACCCCCAACCCCACCATAGCCCATTTGTTGGATAAAAACAGGAATATATGGTATATAAAACACTATTAATAATAGCGATGCATAGATGTATTTTTTAAAAGTCGATTTATCGAGAAAGAACAAAGCACTTGCAAACATTACTCCCGAAACAAAAAATGCATAATAATGCGTGTACATGCTCAGCAATACCCAAATGCCCAACATCATAAAATTCCGAAGTGCAGTTTCTTTTCTGATAAATATCCGACCCCAATACCACAGGGTTAAAGTACTAAATAGCAAGCCAAATGAGTAGGGTCGGGCAATTTCCCCATAGAGAACCGTATATCCTGTAAATGCAATAAATGATGCAGCAATAACCCCCGAAGTATAATTAAACCATGCATTGCCGGCTTTGTAAGCGGCCCATACCGAAACCGTTCCTGCCAGTATAAAAGGAAGTCTTACGGCCAGTAGTGATGTTCCGAAAAACTTTGTCCAGAAATACATAAAAAACTGAACAAAAGGCGGATGGGCATCAATGGCAACCCCTTTGTATAAAAGATCGCTAAGGTTATTAAATTGCAACCTGGCCAATCCGGATAATTCGTCATTCGAAAAACCAAACGACAAGCCATGGTACAACCTGATTAGGAATGCAAAGACTATGATTGCAGCTAATAAATATACCGAAAGCCGGTTATTTATTTCTTTGTCGGTTGATTTCATACAAAATTATTCCGGTTGCTACCGATACATTTAAAGAAGCTGTTTTGCCAATTGTTGTAATGTTTGTGTTCAGGTTCGATCGTTTTAATATGGATTTTGTTATTCCTTTTTCTTCGGAGCCCATAACCAAAACAACCGGACCGGTAAGGTCGGCATAATCAATGGCTAAATTTCCTTTTTCGGTTGCAGCAATTACTTTTAAACCGAGTGCCATTAAAAGATCTGTTGCATCTATTAAATTCGGGTACCGGCAAATAGGAATATGAAAAATAGCCCCGGAAGAACTTTTAATTGCCTCGGCATTTATTTTAGCCGATCCTTTAGTTGGGATAACAATTGCATCAACGCCCAATGATTCCGCCGTGCGGACAATCGCCCCAAAATTTTTAACATCGGTGATATGGTCCATCATTAAAATAAGCGGCTCTTTTCCGGCATCGAAAAGTGCAAGCGTTACTGCTTCAATTGATGCATATTCGATAGGTGATAAATAAGCAACAATACCCTGATGGTTTTCTTTGGTAATGTTATTTAAGGCTTCTCGTGGGACTTTCTGGACTGGAATTAAATGATCCGGATTCCAGGCATCCCCAAATTCCTTGAAGATACGTGATTTGAGTTCCTTTTGCACCAGTATCCTATCTATTGATGACTTTGATAAGAGGGCTTCCTTTACCGGATGAATTCCAAAAATAGTATTGGGATTTTGACGATTATTCATAAATAATTCAAATTGACAGTGCAAAACCAGCTAATTATATTGAGTCTGGTTCAATAGGCTAAAAATAGAAAATTGTTGGTTTAATAATGAGCAATGCCTTAAAATGTATTTAAATAACCAAAATGAACTTTTGCATTGTTGAAAGATACTGGTTCATTTTCGAATTTCCCCATTGCATAATCAATTTTGAAAATACCGGCTTTGGTTTCAATACTTGCACCCATTCCAAAACCAATAGGATAGTTTTCAGGTTCAGGATTATTGCCATTATGCACATAAGCACCATCGAAAAAAGCTCTTAAATTGGCATTTTTCTCATAAAGAAAGCGGTATTCAAAAGTAAATATAGCGTATTGATCTGCAAAGATTGAGACCTCGTTGAAACCCCTGATGGTTTTTAACCCACCTAACCGAAACATTTCATTAGTATAAATTACATTATTTATTATTGCGCCGCCTTTAGCCATTAAGGCAATGGTTTGTTTTCTGAAAGTTGGTATAAAGTACTTTACATCGATTACACCCTGGTATTGAATTGGGTCAGGAACAGGCTGTTCCTCCGCTATCTCTTTTATCTTTTTGTTTCCAAGGGACACCTTTATATTTCCTCCAAACCCTTTACGCGGATTAAAAAGATAATCGTATCCGTAATGTTCAATTTTAATAGAATAATTAATCAGCGAAACATCCGATAAATTCTCCCCCTGAATGGAATTCGTTAGAAGAGTATTCGATTCCCGGCTGGCTATTGATAAAGTTACACGGCTGTTTGCACCAAAATTAAACAACAACCCACCCTCAAACTGCACATCCAAAAAAGTACTGTCTTGTTTAAACAAATCGATGCTTCCTTCAATACCGACGGGCGTTTTTAATATGTACGGGAATCCAATATTGAGATCCAGGTTTTGCGATTGTGTTTGAAAACGGTTCCAACTAAATCGAATCCATTCCCCTTGCCTGAAAACGTTATTTAAGCTCAAATCCAAATCTCCTGTAAGCATCAGTTTGTTTGTGTTTGGGTCGTTTTGAAATCCTAAAATCCCCGAAAAACTATTTGTTTTTATAGGATCCAGGTACAAAAAAAGGATATTCAAATTTTGGGTAAAATAAAGCTGTTGGCTTCTGTTTTGTTTAATAAACGGAACCGATTTAAGACTGTTTGGAATATTTATTATCTTCTTTTCGTTGTAAATGTCGCCGGGCTTAATACCTGTAACCCGGTAAATAAAAAAAGGATTTATTTTTAAATCACCTTTAATTGAAATGCTATCAATTTTTATTAAAGGACCTTTGCTAAGGCTTATTTTCATTTGCACTTTATTACTATCAATAAAAATGCTATCGTAATATATTTGAGAAAATGGATAGCCGTTATTCTCATAAAAGGCCAGGATATCCTCTCCGATTTTATGGGGTATGGTCGCATCGAATTTTACATTGTTTATTTTATTTGTCTTGTTGCTTAAAGAACTGGTAACCTCGGCTGGAATACTGTCAAAACTGATCGATTCCCAGAAATATTGTTTACCTGTGTGCATGTAAAACGAAATCGTATCTATTTTGTGTTTTATACTGTCAATATTTGCTTCTGCGTATCCGTCTTTTCTAAGACGAATAACTTTGTTTGTCATATACATTTCAGCTTCGGCTGCATTTTTAAATTTTGTTTTTAGCTTGATGGGTTGATCTGTAACAACCGCTGAATAGACCTTTTGTCCCCAAAGATTTGCTGATAATGCAACAAAACCAGCAATTATTACGTATTTAAAGTAGGTCATTAAGCAATGTTTCAACAAATTTAATAGGATAATTATTCTAATTGTTGCTGATAAATGTAAATTTGAGCATTAAATATAACGGCCTTAGTCTAAATTTATTTATTATTGCCTACAGAAACGAAAACTATTCTAAACAAACAATTATGAAAAAAGGAGTTATATATATCGCATTATTTGTCTTTATTAGTGCACTTGCAACTTCATGCTCATCCCGAAAAGCGCAATGTGGCGCTTATGCCAAGGAAGACATTAAGGTAAACAATGTAGAAGCTTCAATCTAGAAGTTAGCTAATTTAATTTGAAATTCACTTGTTTTCCAATGTCTTAAAATCGTTGTAAATTCCCTTTATTTTATACTTGATTTTTAAAGATCTACGTGTAATAATCCTATTTTCTTTTCGTTGAAATCATATATTAAAAAAGAATTGTATTATTCTAAGCCAATTTTTAATTTGGTTTGTTTAAATTAGATAACTTTTTTTGACGAAATAAACGTGAGATATTTTTACAGGAAATTATTAGTTGTATTGCTGATTTTTTGGGCAGGAAGTATCCTTTCCCAGGATAATACAATTTTTGAAGATGATCGTTTAAATTACAACCGGGAAACCCACGGTGGCATTTTTTTGCATAATTTTGGTTGGGGCATTGAATTCTCAAAGTATTTTCATAAAACGGTTGATAAACAAAAGTATTTCGAAATACAGTTTTCATTTATCCACCATCCTAAGCAAATAAAAACGTTTTCTAATATTTCCCCGGATTCGAAGGGCTATTTTTTTGGAAAACTAAATACTTTTTTTGTGTTTCGTGGGATTTATGGAAACAAGCACATAATTGCACATAAGATAAGAAGCAGTGGTGTAGAATTAGCCTTTAAATGGGGAGTAGGGCCAACATTTGGATTCCTAAAGCCGGTTTATCTTGAAATAGTTGTACCTGCTGATTTCGGAGCGTTTTTAGTTATTGAGAAATATGATCCCGACAAACATGGCAGATATAATATCTTCGGTCGTGCAGGTGGCTTAAGAGGATTTAATGAACTTCAGTTCAGACCGGGCATATTCCTAAAATTTGGCCTGCAAATTGAATATTCAGGAAAGAAAAAAGGTGTTACCGGAATTGAAGCCGGAATTGCGATTGATTCTTATTTTCAACAAATTGAATTGATGGCAGAAATTGAGAACATTCAATTTTTCCCAATGATTTACCTTAATTTCTTTTTCGGTACGAAATACAATAAGATGTAAGGAACATGAATGTATTTAATTTTTTTGAACATTCAGAAATCAAAGAGCTTTAAAAAAGATGATTAAAGAGGACACTTTACTTTCCCAGAATAGGAATAGAAAGCCGAATTGGTTAAAAGTTCAATTACCAACCGGAAAAAGTTACAAAAAAATAAAGGATGTTGTATCCAACCATAAGTTACATACTATTTGTGAAAGTGGCAATTGCCCTAATATGGGCGAATGCTGGGGTGCTGGCACAGCTACATTTATGATACTCGGAAATATTTGTACCCGCAGTTGTGGGTTTTGCTCAGTTGCAACCGGCAGACCTAAAGAGATTGATGCCTTAGAGCCTGAGAATGTTGCCCATTCTATTAAACTGATGGGTATTAAACATGCAGTTATTACATCTGTAGATCGTGATGACCTTGAGGACGGAGGCGCTATTATTTGGGTAGAAACCGTTAATGCTGTTCGGCGGATTTCCCCTGGCACAACAATGGAAACACTAATCCCTGACTTTGCCGGTAATTGGGATAATTTGCAAAGAATAATTGATGTTGCTCCTGAGATTGTTTCACATAATCTGGAAACCGTGCGAAGGCTTACCCGACAAGTTAGAATACAAGCTAAATATGATCGAAGCCTCGAAGTGCTTCGGCGATTAGAAGCCGGTGGAATGCGTGTAAAATCTGGAATAATGCTGGGATTGGGAGAAACCGGGAATGAAATTATTGAGACGATGCAAGATATCAAAGACTCCGGGGTCAGTATTTTAACTATCGGACAGTACCTTCAGCCAACTTCAAAACATCTTCCAGTCAAGGAATTTGTTACTCCACTAAAATTTGATGATTACAAGGAAATCGGATTAAGAATGGGTTTCCGGTTTGTCGAAAGTGCACCCTTGGTGAGATCTTCGTACCATGCCGAAAAACATATTTATTGATACTTAGTTGTAAAAATTGCCTTTTCTTTTGTCCTTCTTTTTTGGGAATGTAGTTTTTGGAATAAATTATTGAATAAAATTTTGAACAGTTAATTATTAAATTGTAGATTGTAGCCCATATTAAAGGGGGATATTGACCCTAGTTGTTGCAATGAATCTATAATTATACGTATACTTATGAAAAGGAAACATTTACTTTTTTTAGCTTCTTTTGTTGTACTATTTGCCTGTACAGTATTTTTAATCCCCGATCAGGAAAACATTTATCAGCCTCGAAAATCTTTTGCTTCAGCAGAAAGTTATAATGATGCAGCTGAGTATTATAGAATGATGCGGGCTAATCCGGAAACGGGCGAGTTAGATGCCCAGGTATATTATACTATTGAAGAGCGGGCACGTGCTTTAAATGCAAGTAAAAACGGTGCAGCCCTCGACCTTACCTGGGATGAAGTTGGTCCTGACAATATCGGAGGCAGAACCCGGGCCATATTAATTGTAAGCGACGATTTAATGTTTGCCGGAGGTGTTTCAGGTGGGTTATTTAAGTCTGAAAACAGCGCCAACACCTGGGAACGTGTTCCGGGGTTCAATATAAACTATTCCATTTCTACCATGGCGGTTTTGGGAAATGGCCATATCTATATTGGTACTGGAAATACACATGAAACAACGGCCGGAGCCGAAGGTTTTGGTTTATCAGGTGGTTTTGGTGGAGGGTTGTTTTTTTCGACCGATAATGGTGTTACCTGGAAGTATGCAAAGGATGGTGATAATGATATAAAACCATCAGGTGTTGACCCTGATGTTGATTATGCATATATAGATAAAATTGTTGCCGACCCAAGCGATGATAAAAAGTTGTGGGTAGGTTACAATAATGCTTTAAAACCTTATAATGAAGACAGTGGTTTTGGAGCTGTTCCTAACGGATTGCCAGCTACACGTTGTGAAGATGTTGATATTTCAGCTGAGGGAAGTGTTATTGTTGCCAGTGTTAGCGACGGTCTTTTCGGCGAGTCTAAAGGATATATATCAAATGATGGAGGTGCGAACTTTACTTTGATTTCTGATGATGCAACTGAAGGAAAATTGCCTGAAGGAATGACAAGGATTGAATTTGCCATATCTCAGGATGACGAGAATTATGTTTATGCTGCAGTTGTAGTAGATACTGTAAATGAGTTTGGGTTTGATATCAATAAATTTGATGGTGTGTATTCTTCTATTGATAAAGGAAACACCTGGGACCAGATTTGGACAGTGAGTCCCAGCGTAGATCCCGATCCAAATGGACAAGCCCGATATGATTTGGCCATTTCTGTTGTGCCGGGCAATAAAGAATCGGTACGGGTTGGAGCCCTTACTATATGGAGTGCCGGTAATAATGAAATTCCTGCTCAAAGATCTTTTGCCTTTCAGGCTTTTTTCTTACCAGGGGCAACCCCGGACCCACTTGGCGTGCATGCCGATGTTCATGTTTTTGAATGGGCTGACGATGGAACGCTTTTTATTGGAACCGATGGCGGTATAGCCCGGTCGGGGGATGGTGGCAATTCATTTATTGATGCCAACCGATATTATAATGTAACCCAGTTCTACGCGGTGGGATATTCAGCAGATGATAAGGTTGTTGGAGGTTCGCAGGATAATGGTACACAGTATATAACTAAAGATAGAACAACCCCACAGGAATCTTATAAAGTAGGTTTTGGCGATGGATTTGATTGTGAAATTTCCGGTTTAGACCCTGATGGAAATGTGATGTTTACGTCCACCCAGTTTAATACTGTTTTTCGATCAAGAAATGCTGGATTGCAGAATTTCTTTGTTTTTGATCCGATTAATTTTGTCATAGGCCCATTTCATTCACAAATCAGGTTTTGGGAAACCAATTCAGATTTTAACAACCCGAATACGGTAAAATTTGTTAATTCTACGGACGATGTTTTGCTTAAGGATGACACAATTAAATACAGTTCCAGATCGATTGATTATCCGCTGTTCCATACCCTTGAAGAGGATTTAGCTGTTGACGATTCTCTTTTTCTAATTGACCCGGTATCTTCGTTATTGGCCGTTGGTTATGGAAATGTTCCATTTTTTAATAACACTTTTTTTCAAAATGGTGTTTGGGTAACCCGCGATGCGCTGGCTTTTAATGTAGATGTGACATGGGCACAGGTAGTTGGTACTATGAGTGGATTTGTTACTGCACAGGAATGGAGTAAAACGGATGGAGATTATTTATTTGTGGGAACCTCAACCGGAAGAATACTAAGGATTTCTGGATTTGCTGATGCGTATACCATTGATGAAATGTCGATTGATAGTATAGAGTATGAGTTAGTGGTTGATACCATTTATACTAGCCCCGATGGTGCACCAATACTGGATATTTCGATTGACCCGAATAATGATGATCATTTAATTGCTGCAAAAGGAGGCTTTGGCGGTAACGATTTAGTTATTGAAACAAATGATGCGACTTCTGCTGCTTCGTTTAACAATATTTGGAATGATGATGATTTGGCAGGCTTGCCGGGTTATACCTGTTTAATTGATGCAAGTGATCCGAATGTAATTTTGGTAGGAACAGAATTTGGAATTTATTCCACATCGGATGGTGGAGGTTCTTGGGGTTTCGAAGGCGGTGATCCTATGGGTTCATTCCCAATATTCGACATTCGCCAACAATGGCGTTCACCTGATTTGGTAGAAAATGCAGGTTTTGTCTATGTAGGTTCTCACGGAAGGGGTGCATTTAAATCCTCATCGTTACAGAAAAATGGAATTGATGATGTTCCTGAACCGGAATCGAATGAATTGGTTGCTGATTTACTGATTGCACCAAATCCAATGTCATCCTATGGAAGGCTCCAGTTTAATTCAGATATTGAAGGTGTTGTAAATATGGATATTTATTCAATTGCAGGTCAAAAGGTTAAATCTTTACAATTTGTAATGAACCTTGGAAGCAATTTCTATCAATTCGATGTTAACAACCTTGAGCATGGAACTTATATCATTCAGCTTAATAAAGATAATAAAGTAACCACAAAGAAATTTGTTATTATTAGATAAGTAAGTCTATTTTTTTGATAAAAAAGGCCTTCATTTTGAAGGCCTTTTGTTTTTGAGTATGTAGTGATACCCCTGACACAATTCCCATATAAAAATCAAGCTAAGTATATAGGATTATCCTAACTTTGGTAGTTAAAGATTGAAATTATAGTTATGAAAAAAGTTCGGGTCGCAATTAATGGGTTTGGTCGCATTGGCCGCACACTTGGCAGGTTACTTGCTTATGCTAATGATATCGAATGGGTAGCGGTAAACGATCTTTCGGGAACCGAAGTGCTGACACATTTGTTTAAATACGATAGTGTACATGGTCCTTTTTCAGGAGAGGTTTATTCTGATGGGGATAAGTTATTTGTTAATAATCAAAGGGTTTTATTTTTTCACGAAGCCGATCCTGAAAATTTACCATGGGGTGATTTGAACGTTGATATTGTAATTGAAGCTACCGGAAAATTTAAAACAAGAAGCCGGGCATCAAAACACTTAGTGGCCGGGGCACAGAAAGTAATACTATCGGCACCACCCGAAGATGATTCTATTAAAACCATCGTGTTAGGTGTGAATGATGCAATTATCGACGGGAAAGAGCGGATTTTATCAAATGCTTCGTGCACTACAAACAGTGCAGCCCCAATGATAAAATTAATCGATGAAAATTGTGAGATAGAGAGTTGTTATGTAACTACAATCCACTCGTTTACAACCGACCAAAGCGTGCATGATCAGCCGCACCGTGATTTCAGAAGGGCACGTGCAGCTTCACAATCCATTATTCCAACTACCACGGGTGCAGCAAAAGCCCTTACTAAAATATTTCCTCATTTAAATAATGTTATTGGCGGTTGTGGCATACGTGTTCCGGTTCCCGATGGTTCCCTCACCGATATTACATTTGTGGTAAAAGAACCTAAAACAATTGATCAAATTAATGGGCTATTCAAAGAAGCTTCTCAAAACGGGATGCAGGGCATCATGGAGTTCACAGATGATCCGATTGTATCTGTTGATATTATTAACAACCCACATTCCTGCATTTTTGATTCGTTGTTAACATCGGTTATTGGTAAAATGATAAAAGTAGTAGGATGGTACGATAACGAATCGGGGTATGCTAACCGTTTGGTTGATCTTGTTCGAATGTCAGCAGTTTCAATTCCTGACCGTCGAAAACTGCATACGTAAAATAGTTGATCCACTCCCCAAGGTTGATATACCGGCTATTTTCCCCAACTTTAATATCAATGGGCAGGTGCCTGTGCCCAAAAATAAAATAATCGTAATGTTCTGATTTTAGAATTTCCCTGGCATATATCGCTAACCATTCTTTGTCGTCGCCCAGGTAGGTTTTGTCGTATTCACCAGTAGATGCCCGGCTTTTAGCGGAGAAAAAATCAGCAATACCAATACCAATATCGGGATGAATCCATCTGAACATCCACTGACAAACCTTGTTCGAAAATACCTTTTTGATAAATTTATACCCTTTGTCGCCCGGACCCAATCCATCGCCATGCCCGATTAAAAACTTTTTGTCTCCCCATATTATCGTTACCGGTTTCCGATAAAGTGTAACCCCTATTTCTTTGGGCAAATAATCAAAGAACCACATATCGTGGTTCCCTGTAAAAATGGTAATGGGAATTCCATTGTCTACGATTTCCGCCATTTTACCCAAAAGTCGTACAAACCCCCTGGGGACCACTTTTTTATAATCAAACCAAAAATCGAAAAGATCTCCGAGCAACCAGATTTCTTCAGCATCAATAGAAGCTTGATTTAACCAACGAATAATTTTCTTTTCTCTGATAAGGCTTGATTCCCTATCGGGTACTCCGAGATGAAAATCGGAAGCGAAATATATTTTTTTGCCGTCTTTCAATTTCTAATAACCAAAAATTTCTTTCAATTTAGTCTCCAATGCGCTTCCCCTCAATTTGGTAGCAATTACTTTACCTTCTTTATCTATAAGTACTGTAAATGGGATACTGGATACACTATAAAGTTTAGCAGCGGCAGAATTCCAAAATTGCAAGTCACTTACATGGTTTTTCCATACCAGTCCATCGGCCGCAATAGCTTGTATCCATTTGTCTTTCGATTTGTCGAGTGAAACACTAAAAATATCAAATCCATCATTATGGTATTTATTGTAGAGCTTAACAACGTTAGGGTTTTCGGCCCGGCAAGGGCGGCACCACGACGCCCAAAAATCTATCAATACCACATTTCCCCTCAGGCTGCTTAACGACCGCGAATTTCCATAAGGATCATTTTGTGTTATATCCGGAACTTCATTTCCCGGGTCAAACATTTTTCCTTTTAATTGTTGTGCTTGATAGTTCTCGATATTTCTGTTTAAATCTTTATAGTATGGAGAAAACGAAAATGTTGTTTTTAGCCCATCCCTTGCTTTTACATAGTAATCAAAGTCCGTTTCCATATCTAAACTTCCCAAAACGCTGAGTACAGCTGGCGAAGTTGAATTATCATCAATAAATTGTTTTGTGTAAGCATTGAACTCCTTATTAAGGTCATTAAAATCGTCGATTAAATTTTGTTTTTCCGTTTCCTGATCAGGCGAAAGTGCATTTATTTTTTGGCGTAGTTCCTGGCTTTTTTCACCATTCTCCTGGGCAGCACTATAAAAAGATATCAGTAATTCCGTGTCTTTAGAACCCTTAACAGATATACCGGTTCTCATGTTATTGGCATCGCCGGTTACGTTTACATTTTCACCAGGCGATAGAATTAAAATTGCACCATTTTGTTGGTTGGCAGCCAGTTGGTAAAAGTCCGTTTGAGGAACATTTATACTTAAGTTAAATTCACCTGAAGCCGAAAACTCCACCGTGTCGAGCATTACCGGCTGATTGTTTGCAAAACGCATGAGTATCAACTGTTTTCCAGATGCATTCTCCAGTTTTCCTGAAATGGTTACATTACCATCTTGCTGCACATCAGTTGATGACGTGTTTCCACAACTAATCGTTGTTAAAATCCCTACAAAAAGGGCTATTCTGCTTAATTCTTTCATTTTAGTTTTCTAATAATTTTCTCAATAATTGATTGGCCAATTTAGGATCGGCCTTGCCTTTTGATACTTTCATTAATTCACCCATAAACAATCCCAAAAGATTTTTCTTTCCACTTTTGTAGGCAGCAACCTTTTCAGGCCAATTTGCAATAATTTCTTTTGCAAGGGCTTCTATATCGTTTTGATCGCTACTGTGCAATAAACCATTTTTGTCGGCAATTTGTTTAACGTTGGCAGTCGGATTATGGTATAATAGCGGATATAACTTTTGCGCAGCAGCAGAGCTGGAAATTGATCCCGTGTCAATAAGTGCAATAATTTCAACAATAGTTGTTGTTGATAGCGGATAATTATCAATACTTATTCCATGTGTGTTTAAGTATGATTTTATCGGACCCATAATATGGTTTGATACTGCTTTGTAGTAGGATGTTATCCCTGCCATCTCCTCGAAGAAAAGGGCGATTGCTTTATTATCCGTGAGGTTAATTGCATCGTAAGCGGAAAGGCCATAAACGACAGTAAACTTTTCATACAACTCAGCAGGTAGTTTTGGAAGTGATTTGCGATTGTTTTCAATAGCGGCTTCCGTGATATTAACCGGTTGAATATCAGGCTCCGGAAAATAACGGTAATCGTGGGCGAGCTCTTTACTTCGAAGCGAGAATGTAGTTCCGGTAGGAGCGTCAAAACTTCGTGTTTCTGTATTTATTTTCCCTCCGGCTTCAATAATACCAATTTGTCTTATTACCTCGTAATCAATGGCTTTTTGGACATTGCGCAACGAATTCATATTCTTCACTTCACAACGGTTGCCCAATTTTTTTTGACCTTTTGGACGAACAGAAACATTGGCATCGCAACGCAAGCTTCCTTCCTCCATATTGCCATCGCAAATTTCTAGGTAGCGGACAAGTTTCCGTATTTCACCCAGATAATTGTAGGCTTCGGTAGAATCGCTGAGTTCCGGTTCTGAAACAATTTCGAGCAAGGGAACACCGGCACGGTTCAAATCAATCAGGGTGTTAAATGGATCCTGGTCGTGAATGCTTTTGCCAGCATCTTCTTCCATATGGACTCGGGTAACGTTTATTACCTTATCTTTTGCTTGCTTATCCTTTATTAATACTTCGCCACCAACACAAATAGGTGTTTTATCCTGAGTAATCTGGTAACCTTTCGGAAGATCGGCATAAAAGTAGTTTTTGCGTGCGAAATACACTTCTTTTTGGAT
>Ga0164313_10000895_pt1 | contig 25333 bp, 25 predicted proteins | sample GuaBasSedimGuay4_FD_113735 | JGI IMG/M metagenome (GOLD analysis project Ga0164313, IMG submission 113735) | Subseafloor sediment microbial communities from Guaymas Basin, Gulf of California, Mexico - Guay4, Core 4569-4, 0-3 cm | ecosystem: Environmental > Aquatic > Marine > Hydrothermal vents... | reverse complement strand
TGGCGCTCCTCTTGATCGCATACGCCTTCCAGACAGTAAGAAAATGTCTCGCACCCAGATCTATTATGATGCCGTAGTCGAAGTGTGCCAGCGCCCCTACAATGGCCCGGTGGTGGCACAGCTACTGACCAATATGCGGCCGGAAGCAGCGCCCTGGCTGCGCAGGCTACGGCAAAACGGTGTCGCCACCCTGTACTCGGTCTCCCAATTTCCCACCTGGCCACAGAAACCACTCAAGCGAATACTCCGGCGCCCCGGCTACCGGCGAGTGTTTAACGAGTTCGATGCCCTGGTGACCAACAGCGAAGCTATCCAGGAATTCCTGCGTGAGATTGGTGTCACGACCCGCATCGAGTACATTCCCAATGGCGTTAACCTGCAGCGTTTTCATCCAGCGCAGTCAGAGCAGGAACGACAGGCCGGACTCGCTTTGCGCGAACGTTTCAGTATTCCCGCTGATCACCAGGTCATTGTAGTGGTAGGTGCTGTCATGCCGCGCAAGGCCCCGGACGAAATCATCAAGGCATGGCGCCTCCTGTTGCCCCGTTTACCCAATACGCATCTGCTGTTTGTAGGGCCTCGCTCCGACCAGCACGACCCGAAACTGGTAAAGTTTGGTGGCAAAATTACAGATCTGATCGAGACTTCAGGCGCTGGTGACAAGATCCACTTTGCCGGTGTTGTCGACGATGTGGAATCCTATCTGCGCGCCAGCGATATCTTCGTGCTCGCCTCGAAACGAGAGGGTACCCCCAACTCCGTACTCGAGGCCATGGCAAGTGGTTTGCCCGCCCTGGTCACCCCCTATATTGGAATTTCCCCAGGCATCGGCCAGGCCGGAAAACACTATCAACTGGTGAACCGCGACCCAGAAACCATCGCCGCAGCGCTTGCCAGCCTGTTGCAGAGCCCCGAGTTGCGAGCTACGCAGGGTGAAAGTGGGCGGCGCTACGTGGTTGATAATGCTGATCAGAATCTCAGCCTTGACCGTTACGTGGAACTTTACGAAGAACTCGGTGTGATGGCGGCGCGGCGGCGTTAGGCCGGCGCGGTATAAACAGCTGCGATTTGCAACGTGTCTGAATTCAGGGTTTACCAGTGGTTCAGTACATCAGGCGTTCTTTATCAGTCACCAGCTGCGCACCGGTCAATCGACGACGGAGTCTTTTTACGGCCATGCGGATGGGACGATACTCCTCAAACACGACAATAAAAACCTTGCGGTAGTGCTTTTCAGGGCAATTTATACGCCGTACTCCATGCCAGGAATTGCCCTGCCTACCGAATATCAGACTGCGATTATCCCTGGTGTTGGCCGGGTATTGTGCGTCAAAATCCTCGAACGCGGGGGCGTTATCCGGGTCAATTCGCCCCCCGTCATCAAGAATCACGGTTTCCCCGCCCCAGTCCCACTCCCAGTCATCAACGGTATTAAGATAAAATATCTGGGATCCGATCTTACCCCTGGAATCACAGTGCGGTGACACCTCGGCGCCGTTGGGCGCAAAGTGCCAGTGGAATCGAAAGCGGATGTCGGAAACGTCCAGCAGCTCACAGACGAAATTGCGGTAACGCTTATTGCACAGTTCCTCGACAAAATCGCGCCACTGGGGAGAGAGTTGCATGCCTTTTTCGTAATCAAGGGTATAGCGATCATGGCTGGCCTGCCCATGCTTGCGCTGCTTACCGAAAAACGCGCGAAATTGCCCAATAGCGGGCATATTGTCCAGTAGTTCACGAAAACGGTCTTCAGCAATGAAATGCTGGGGGTTAATCCACGGATAGGGAAGCTGAGCACGAAATGCCGCCGGATCGATGGCGTCCAGTACGACAGGGTTTAAATAATGCATGCTGGTGCTGGTCATCATGGTGCTGCTGGTCTAGTGCAAAAGTATACGGCCAGATTTTGAGTAAAGAGGATCACCCATTAGAGAATCCCGGTCAAGTAGCAGAGTGACATTTATCAGGTTGTATAGATGGCTTACGAAGATCGGCGCCAGCAGACGGGTATCCTTGGTGATCTTAAAGCCGGATACGCTCCGCTGGCGGCGCTGGAGTCGACCTGTTTTACAATGCTGGGTAATCAGGCGGGTGAGCTGCTATCGGGAGTAAGCGCTGATCTTTATCAGGTAGCGGCCCCCTCTCTTTTTGCTGGCGAGAGGCCCATATTCCGCAAATTGATCAGTTCTCCCACCTCTATCATGAACGGTATTCTATCCTGTGTCAGCCCGCTCCAGACTCATTTCATATTGGATACTGCAACGGCTGGCATTTCAGGAAAAGGGTGTTTATGCTACGGGTACATGGAGTAATCTTTATAATCATCAGTTATTGGGAGTCTATTATGTTTAACAATGCTACAAAATTAATTTTTGCCTCTATGTTGTTGACAGCGAATATTGTCCTGGCAGATGTCAATTATGTCTGCACTAATGATGCCGCAGTGAGGAAAATTGACGTAGTTTATACAGGAACAAACGGTGATGTTCTGTGCGAAGTTCAATACACAAAAAGCGGAAGTCCTGAAGTTCTCTGGAACGCGCAATCTGAAGCAGGTTATTGCGAGGCGAGGGCGGCTGAGTTTGTAGTAAAGCACGAAGGCTGGGGTTGGACCTGTCTTGAACAAAAAGCATCGTCTGAAGGATAATTTTTTCCCAATATATGTCGCCTCGACATCTGAGTGACCTGGCGCTTGCTGCATTCCTGGGGTTCCAGGTTTCCGAGAAGATTGCAGCGCAGTGGCGCGCCGCATTTTTTTCTCGGTAAAATTCAATCAGGTAGCCGTCTACGCGCAGTTGTTGCAGGGTGTTCCGATCGCATATCCGCATACTGGCCACCCGTCGCTCTTCATATTTGGGTTTCCAGGAAACCCATTGAGGCGTTTTGAATACGGCTTTGCTGACGTATCAATGAATAAAAAATAGCTGATTAGTTTGATAATGAGCAGGTCGCAAGTTGGTACAGGCTCATGGCCGGAGGCCTGGGAGGTGTTTAGCTATGGCGCGGAGGGCGAACAAGCGGCTGCAACTGCGTCCTCCACTGCCCCCCACCTCCAGAAGGTGGCTGTCCTGAGTTGTGCTGCTTAAAGCTCCGTGCAGCGGACGTCACAGGTAAAGATGTAAGAGGTAGAAGATGAAAGCTAACTGCGTATTTATTCAGACCAACCACAAGCAGATCGTTGGCGCTATCGTTGCCGAATACGCCTTGCGCCGCTATTCTCAGCATAATGATGAATTTGATGTTGTCATCATGAATAAGTCCGATTACCCGTTTTTCGATGCGCGCGAAGGCCAGGAGTACCTGCGCGACGGGGTGAAGCGGGTATGGCTCAACGACGATCTGCAGTCGTTTACTCCCTTGCGTTTTTTGCCTCCTGAATTGATGGGGTACAGCGGGCGTGCTGTGGTTATAGACCCGGACGTGTTTGCCGCCAGCGATATCTGGGAACTTTTTACCCGCGATATGCACGGCAAAGCCATTACCTGTCGAGTACGTTCCGGCACTAAAGGTTTAATCGACAAATGCATGGCCACCAGCGTCATGATGCTGGATTGCGCAAGGCTGAAAGACTGGAAGGTAGAAGAGCAGTTCAACGCCATGTTCGAATTTGAACTCGACTACCAGGACTGGGTGGGTCTGCGAAAAATGGATCGCAGTGATATTGATTTACTCGAAAAGGAGTGGAACGACTTTGACAGGTTCACTCCGGAAACCAGGATGCTGCATACTACAAAGCGCCGTACCCAGCCCTGGAAAACTGGCTTGCCTGTAGACTGGCGGATGGCGGAGCGCTTCCGCCTTTTCCCGCCGGCAGCGTGGATACTGCGCGCGCGTCGGCATCTGTTTGGGGAATATGCGTTCATGGGCAATTACAAGGCCCACCCTGATAGAAATCAGGAGGCCTTTTTCCTGGGCTTACTTAAGGAATGCCTGGACCAGGGCATTATCAGCGAAGGTTTCCTCAGGGAAGAAATGGCGCAGAATCATGTGCGCCACGACGCCTTCGAAATGCTGGAGCATATCCCGGCCTTACCGCCAGCGCCCCTGCATCCCCTTACAGTGAATCTTCAGGAAGCTGTCTAGACTGCGCGCTTGTCGGGTGCAAGAGGCTGGCTAACAGGTCTCGGGCAGGATCGGTATGTAATTTGTGGCGCTGAAGTTCTAATAGCCAAATAGAGAGCGGATCCGCCTGACTGCACGTTGAGTGTCGCTGGTCTTTTTTGCGCGAGTATCAGACGGTGCCTGCTGACCTAACCAGGTGGCGCGCTTGCTGTTTATCAGAGCCTGTTGAATTCTGCCTACATCACGGTGCATGCGTGCTGGTCCAAAACGCATGGCCAGGCGATGGGAAAGAGGTTTGAAACGGAAATTGTGGGCATGGCGCCACCATGGTTGTACCGAATCATCGCGCGGATCAAATATGTATACAGGTTTGCCGGTAGCCTCAGCCTCAGCCAGCATAGACATGCTCTCGCCGGTAACCACGAGCTTGTCGGCCAATGCCAGGTATCCCAGATAGGGGTTGTCTGCCTGGTCATTGTCCTCCCACTGGTATATGTGTGCTGGTGTATCCAGTTCTTTCAGGCAAGCCTCGTAAGCTGGTGGTGGCGTACGCGCACTGTTAGTGATTAGCAGCGAACCACCTGCCGATTCAGCCATCTGGTTGGCCAGTTGCCCCAGGCGACGTCCGGTAGCCTGGGTAAATACATACTTCCCGCTGTTACCGCCCAAAAGCACTGCTATCCATGGGTGGGGCAAGTGTGAAAATTGCGCTCGCCAGGCGTGGGCTGCCGTGGCCAGGCGGTCAGGGTTGACCCGATGCAGGGGCAGATCAATGGTCAGTACCCGGGAATTTTGCGGCAAAAAATACTGCGGAGTGGTGACGATAATATCGAAAATATCCAGTGACGCCCAGGGTCTCCCGATATGGACAATCTTTGTATTACCGCTATTTTTCTCCTTTATCCACCTTGCCACGGGCTCATTGCGACGGCCGGCGGTGATGATCAGCTCGGGCCAGGGTGGTTGCAGGTTGTCTGAACGTTTGAGATTAACTCCCGCCAGGGTGGTTTTCAGTAACAAATTAGTGGTCAGTTCGTACCAGTGAAAATGGAGTTGCTGGCTCAGGTACGGCCAGCCGAGTGCCTCGGCCAGCGCTAGCACCTGATTGTTATCCCCCATTTTAGACCCAAGCAAGAGCCAGGTTAGTGGTGCAGGCGGTGTCGAAGCGAGCGATGTCTTTTTAGATTGATCCATATAAGGAAATTGTTAATGCTGCCCTAAGTTCTATGCTCTGAAAGTGGCTACTGTCGCATGGCTTGAGCGCAGCGATAAGCTTATAATGTGCGTGGTGCTGATTTTCGGCGGCAGGGCTTAATTCCCGTCCCGTAGCACTATATTCCCGTCCTGTAGCACTGTGATATTTTTGAAGCCAGGCCTGAGTATCTTGGCTGAAGCTAGTAAAAGGTCATAAAGCACTTGAAGTGATTGCCATAATATATTAAATTCAAATAATAATATTTAAATTTAACAGATAGTTATATCGGAATGTTAATAAATAGCCTGGCATTAATTACTCCTGGTGCCCTCGCGTACTCTATTCACGGGCTTTATAACACTACGATATAACACGGCGATTCCCCAATTACTGGTCAACAGAACAGAGTGCAGCTAGATATATGAGCCTTTTTGATAAGTTTCAACCACTCATTGATCTACAATCTGAGCTGGAAGGCATGGGTGTCAGGCCATTTGGCGCGGTCACTGAAAAGTTACTCTCTGCTACCGAAGGTGTTGTCAATGGCCGCCAGGTGGTTCTCGCCGGCACCAATAATTACCTTGGGCTGACTTTCGATCCTGAGTGTGTGGATGCCGCGCATCAGGCCACGTTGCGTTACGGGACGGGCACCACTGGCTCGCGTATGGCAAACGGCAATTATGCCGAGCACGTTCTGCTCGAAAGTGAATTGGCGGATTTTTTCTCACGGCAATATGCCATTATTTTTTCTACCGGCTACGCCGCGACTATGGGTATGGCCGCAACTTTGGCAGGTGCCGGCGACGTTATTCTGCTTGACTCGGACAGTCATGCCAGTATCTACGATGGTGTCCGGCTGGGCGGGGCGGATGTTATTCGTTTTCAGCATAACAATGTTCAGGACCTGGACAAGCGGCTGCGCCGCCTCGGCGATAGTGCAAAGAACGCTTTGATCATAGTGGAGGGCATATATAGTATGCAGGGTGATCGCGCACCCCTCGCTGACATCGTCGAAGTTAAGTGCCGCCACGGTGCAATGCTTATGGTTGATGAAGCTCACTCGCTGGGCATAGTCGGTGAGCGCGGACGGGGTGTCGCCGAAGAGGCGGGTGTTGAAGATGGTGTCGATTTCGTAGTGGGTACCTTTAGCAAGAGTCTCGGCGCTACCGGGGGTTATTGCGTCAGCAATCACCCCGCTCTTGAAGCAATTCGATACGCGGTTCGCTCCTACATTTTTACCGCCTCCCCAGCTCCCTCGGTAGTTGCTTCCACCCGGGCCGCCCTGCGGATTATTCGTGAACGCCCCGAACTCCGGGAAAAGCTCTGGGCGAATGCCAGGCATCTGTACGATGGTCTGAAACAACTGAATTTGGCGATAGGTTCTGAAATAAGCCCTGTAGTGGCCGTTACCTGCAAAGACAGGGCTCAGGCGATTTGCTGGTGGAGCAAGCTTTTTGATAGCGGTGTTTATGTCAACCTGGTAATACCGCCCGCATCACCCAGCGGAAAGCCACTATTGCGCTGCAGTGTTAGTGCTGCCCATAGTGCCGCACAGATCCAGGCTATTATCGATGCTTTTGAAGCGCTGATTGATATGCCATTGCAAACTATTGCCCCCGTGGGAGTTACTGGTGTTTAGGTTGCTGTTTGCTCTGTACAATCAGTGCTCCATCAAGGATAATTCCGGCCGGCAAGATATGGCTGACATTTTGCCGCGTTGGTGTGTGCGCGCGAACTCTATGGGCGACATCTCGTCTAGCGTTATTAGTACTGGTTCCTTAGCGCCTTGTAACCCAGGGAAAGTAGCCCAGGAAAAACGAGTTATTAGAAGATTGGGAGAGTGTTATGGAGTATTGTTTTGCTGAATAAACCAACACCAACATTGAATTCGGTACCCTTTCGGGCCGCGAACTTTTCCAGCCTGATTGAAGCGCTGGATTATGCGGCCCAGGGTGATACTGGTGCGAATTTTTACAGTGGCAAGGGCGAACTGTATGCAGCGCTTGGTTATGCACAACTGCGCGAAGAAGCGATTGCCATTGCGCAGCGACTGCTGGGCCTGGGCCTGGAAAAGGGTGACCGAGTCGCCCTGGTTGCAGAAACGCATCCCGATTTTCTGAGCTTATTTTTCGGCTGTCAGTATGCGGGCATGGTTCCGGTGGCTTTACCGATTGTGGCCAATCTTAGTGGTCACTCTGCCTATGTTGAACACTTGCGTGGCTTGCTTGAAAACTGTGACGCCAAAATAGTAGCTAGTTCCCCTGATTTTCTGACAATAGTGGAAGAGGCTTCAAGGAATCTGGATCTCAGGTTCACTGGTGATCTTGCCAAACTGTCCGCAATGCCTGTCGCTGATGTGGAACTACCCACAATTAAGCCCGATGATGTCGCATACATCCAGTACACTTCCGGCAGCACCTGCTTTCCGCGAGGCGTGGTGATTACCCAGCGCTCCGTGATGAGCAACCTTGGTGGTATCGTTCGCGACGGTCTAAAATTGCGCGAGAGTGATCGCTTCCTGAGCTGGCTACCTTTCTACCATGATATGGGTATGGTGGGCCTGGTTCTGGTGCCGATGGCATCTCAGACCTCGGTAGACTATCTTGAGACTCGTGAGTTTGTGAAACGTCCGCGTATGTGGTTGCGCCTGATGTCGGAAACGGGGGCAACGATTTCCTTCAGCCCTGCGTTTGGTTACCAGTTGTGCATGAGCCGTCTGCGCCCTGGACAGGCCGCAGAATATGATCTCAGCCGTTGGCGAATAGCTGGTGTCGGTGCCGAGATGATCCGCCCGGTAACGCTGGAGCGATTCAGTCGGACACTAAAGGATTCCGGATTTAACAAAAAGGCTTTTCTCTCCTGTTACGGCATGGCAGAAGCCTCGCTGGCGATCAGTTTCGCGCCTCTTGACGAGAGGCCTCGGACGGACTGGATCGATATCGAACAAATTGCTCGCTGTGGCAAGGCGATGCCCATCAATAATTCGACTCCGGAAAGCAGGGTCAAGGGATTTATGCTCTGTGGTAAACCATTACCTGAATACGATGTGGAGATCCGCGGTGAACAGGGAGAGGTTCTGCAGGAGCGTCATTGTGGTGTCATCTACGTGCGCGGCCAAAGCGTTATGAGCGGATATTACAACGCCCCCGATAAGACTGCGGAGACACTATCCTCGGATGGTTGGCTGGATACGGGCGATCTCGGTTATATGCTTGATGGGCAACTGGTAATTATCGGTCGCAAAAAGGATCTGATTATTATCAATGGTCGTAATATCTCGCCGCAGGATATTGAATACGTCGCGGAAAAGCAGCCGGAAATACGCCTGGGGGATGCGCTGGCCTTTGCGGTGCCGGCCAGCGACGATAGCGAGACCAGTGTGCTGGTTGTTGAATACCGCGAAACCGACACCGAAAAACGCACCGAATTACGCGAACGGCTGTCGATGCAAATCCGGCAGGAAATAGGTGTGGACTGTTTCGTTGAACTGGTACCAATTAACACCCTGCCCTCTACCTCTTCGGGCAAGCCGTCACGATCTAAGGCACGTTTGCAGTTCCTGGAACGCATCAAAGACCACGAAGAGGCCCAGGGGGCTGTAGCTTAACCGCCTCTGCCAGAAGTTATCTCATGCGCTGTTGTATTGGAGTTACCGGCGCTACCGGGTTTATCGGCAAGGCGCTTTGTGCTCGCCTGATCAGCGATGGTCACGGGGTAAAGGCCCTGGTTCGGGGCTGTTCAGGCAGGGGTGGGGATTTATTACCTGGCGTGGAGATACATCCGGGCGATATTACCGATGCCAGAAGTTTGCAGGGCTTTGCCGCTGATACCGATGCCATCGTCCACTGTGCCGGTAGTGTACGTGGGGCTACTCAAGTACAGTTCGATAGCGTCAATGTGGACGGTCTGCGCAACCTGATCAACGAACTGAAGACAACCAGCTCACCACCTCGATTGCTTAGTCTTTCCTCGCTGGCGGCACAGGAGCCCAGGTTGTCCTTCTACGCCAGTAGCAAATTTCGCGCGGAGTATTTGCTAAAGGAGCAAGATCTACCGATTAGGTGGACGGTGTTTCGCCCTCCGGTGGTTTACGGGCCCGGTGATCGAGAACTTCTACCGCTTTTAAAGTTGATGGTCAGCGGGTTTGCCCTGATACCCGGTGCGCCGCAGGCACGCTTCTCAATGATTTATATTGATGACCTGGTCAACGCGATGAGCGCATGGGTCAACAGCCAACAGACCATGACTGGTGTTTACACCCTGGAAGATGGCACCCAAAACGGATACGACTGGCGTGCCATTATTGACGCGGTCAGCACCCTCAGTGGACGTCGTGTGCGGCGGCTGCCGGTACCGGCCGGGGTTCTCGACAGTATTGCCTGGATCAATCGCACGGCTGCGCGTATTTTTGGCTATGCTCCCATGCTGACGCCGGAGAAACTACGCGAACTTCGACACGAAAACTGGGTCTGTGATAGTGACGCGCTGAGACAGGTGCTTGATTGGCGAGCGTTGACGTCATTGCCTGAAGGACTGCAGAAAACGCTTTTTCAGCCATGCGTAGTCGCCACCGGGCCGTCGCTGACTACTGCCCAGGCTCGACGCATTAAATGAAGCATGCTCATACGTACGGTTAGTAACTAATGCCGCAATTCATTATCGGCAACTCCATTAAATCCTTCGCCGAGAAATATCCTGCCGTCCGAAACGCCATCTGGTTTGTGGAAGCAGGTTTTTTTCGTATCTTTTTCGGCCTGCTTGGTCTGCTCCCCGTCGAGACTGCCTCCCGTCTGGCACAGCGCCTGGTAATGGCCGTCGGCCCTCATCTGAAAAAGCATAAGATCTTTGTGCGCAATATCGCACTCGCCTTTCCCGACAAATCCGCTCACCAGCGCGAAGTGATCGTACGTGGCATATGGGCTAATGTCGGTGCTATTGTCGGGGAATTTCCGCATTTGCAGACTATTTGTCACGATGAAAAACACAAACGCCTGAAAGTAGTGGTCGCAGGTCACATCGAAGCACTGCAACAGTCGGGCAAGCCGGTCATCATCGTCGCAGCACACCTGAGTAACTGGGAAGTAGCCGGCGCTGCGGTCGCGCAAATGGGTATACCTTGTGCGAATGCTTATACGCCAATGGGAAACCCGTGGCTGAATCAAATGATCGCGAAGTATCGGGAAGCGCAGATAATGAAGCTTTTTCCACGCGAGAATAGCCTGAGGCCAATGGTTCGTCATCTAGCCGCCGGTCAGTCTCTGTCATTTATTATGGATCAGCGTGTTGACGACGGCCAACCCGTACCGTTTATGGGTATGGAGAAAATGACCACCGTGGTGCCAGCCAAACTTGGTCTGCGTTTCAATTGTGAAATCGTGCCTCTGCGGGTGCAGCGGCAGAGCGATGCGCAATACCTTGTTACTCTCTATCCTCCTGTGCAGGTTGATGACGAAGATGCCGACGAAGCGGAAAAAGTTCTTCAAATCACCCGTAAAATCAATGGTTATATAGAGCAATGGGTGCGTGAAAGCCCCATGGAGTGGTTCCCTTCAAAACGTCGATGGGATAAATCGGCGTATAATGGAACCGTCGCAGGCCCTAACGGGCAGGAGTCTCAGGTAACACATGTCGCAGATTGATTTACAAAACCATCTTGACTCAGCTGGATCCGGCGAGAGTATCAGGTTATTCAAAAACGATGCACTTGAAACCCTGTCTCATGTGCACCCGATTGTGCCGCTATGTATCTGGTCACCGTTGATCGTTTTCTTGCTATACCGTAGCCATGAGAGCTACCACCTCAGTGCGCTTACGATGTTGGGCCTGGCGTCGGCGGCCATCCTGGTCTGGACCTTTATGGAGTACTTCCTGCACCGATTCGTCTTTCATTTTCCGGCACGACACACCTTGACAAAATACCTGGTTTTCACCTTTCACGGCGTACACCACGCTGCCCCGCAGGATAAAACCCGCCTGGTGATGCCACCAGCAGGGGCAGTGATTTTTCTGGGACTGTTCTGGCTACTTTTTGAGGCCCTGCTTCCCGACGCCTGGCTGGGAGCATTTTTTGCGTTTTTTACCGTGGGTTATCTGATCTACGACTATATTCACTACGCCATTCATCATTTTCCAATGAAAAGCCCGCTCGCTAACTACCTGAAAATCTGTCATCTACGACACCACTTTAAGACACCAGATCGCTGCTTCGGTGTGAGTTCGCCACTCTGGGATATTGTTTTTCGCACTAACTGACACTGATCGATGATGCCTGCAAGTGTCACAGGGGAAACCACAGAGGTTACGTCTCCCTGTCATTTATATAATCCCAGGACTGAAGTGTGACACAGTTTATTTTTGGCAATTCCCTTAAGGATAAATTGAACCGATGGCCTGTTGTTCGCAACACCATCTGGAAAATCGAAGCTATCGTACTGACCGTTCTACTCAGAATTCTTTCCTGGTTACCCGTAGCCAAAGCTTCTAGTATTGGTGCGTATCTGGGGCGAGCGCTTGGCACCAGGATAGCCAAACACCAAATGGTTATAACGAACTTGAGCCTGGCATTTCCGGAAAAATCGGTGCCAGAGATCGAACAGCTGGCTGGCGATGTGTGGGCAAATGGTGGTGCCGTGGTTGCGGAATTTGCCAATATAAAGAAAATTTGCAGGAGCGACCGGCTAAAAATTGCTGTCGCCGGTTACATAGAAGGCTTTAATCGTAAGGATCGGCCGGTGATCCTGGTGACGGCACACTTTTCGAACTGGGAGATTGCCGCCGCCGCCGCCGGCCGCATGGTACAGCCTCTTTCCGCTCCCTTCACGCCGCCGAATAACCCCTACCTTGGCCGCATGCTCTCTGCCCACCGGCAGGCCCTGGGTGTCAACCTGCTGGCGCGTGATGTCAGCATCCGCCCTTTGTTTAAGCAGATTGCGGGAGGGCATTCAATAGCTTTTATCATGGATCAGCGTGTCGATAGCGGTAAACCGGTGCCTTTCATGGGCATGGACAAAATGACGACCCTGGTGCCGGCACGACTAGGGCTACGCTTCAACTGTGAAATTGTTCCGGTTCGTGCTGAACGGCTATCACCGGCCAATTACCTCATTACGTTTTATCCTCCGGTGGTTGCGGACGATGACGACGCCGGTGAAGAAGAAAGAGCGCTGCAGGTGACGACCAAGATTAACCAGCTGTTTGAATCGTGGATCCGCGAAAGACCTCAGGAATGGTTCTGTGCTAGCCGTAGATGGCCGAAAATACGGAAAAATAAAAGCTTATCTTAATATCGTGTCTGGTTATTCGTACTCTTTCAGCCGTCAGCCAACGGTACGGAAAGCATGTAGAATAGCCTCCTGGGCGAGATAGTATTCTCGAGTCAATTGAACAAATAAAAGTGTGTGGTTCATCCAGACTCGATAATGTGTGGATGATGGTTGGCCTGAAGCGGGATGACTTGCAATAGACCTCCAGGTAGCTGATTTTGGTTTGCGATACTCCAAACCATGGCGACGCCGGATGTAACTTAAAATGATTGATGCCATTTTTACCGATAATCCCTTTGCGGTTGCCGAAACCTGTTTCGTTGCCTGTCGTTACTCGGCAGATAGATATGCGCAGGAGCAATTTAAGCGCTATGGAGTGCAGCCCCCAACCTTCCTGGAGCGAGCACAGCCAAAACGTGCCGTCGAGTATCTAGCGGGCCGATACTGCGCGCAACGCGCGCTGCAGACGCTTATGGGCTGCGAAATACCGGTCGGCGCATATGCAGATCGTTCTCCCCAGTGGCCAGAATTTGTCGTCGGTTCGATTACTCACAGCGACAACTATGCTGCGGCAATGGTAGCTCGCAAGGGGCATTATTCGAGTATCGGTATTGACTGCGAGCCAGTTTTCGACAGTCGTGCTCATAAGCGACTGGAAGCGAATATCCTTAGCCCAGTGGAGCTAGAGCGAGTCGATGCTTCGCCAGCTGACCGACAACAACTGATTACTATCATTTTTTCCGCGAAGGAAAGTATCTACAAGGCCATCTATCCGCTTACCCGCAGGTTTATGGGTTTTCATGATTGTGAGTTCCTCAGTGTCGATAATAAAATGGTCTTTTTTACTCCGTCGGCTGCATTGGCAAGCGGCGAGGGCAGCGAGGTGTTGATAGTTGTTCACTATGTCTTACAGGCACAAATGGTGATCACTAACATTTGTGCCACAGGAAACGCTAGCTATGTCGATTATTAATCGCTATATAAGCCGTGAAATCCTCAAGCTGTTCCTGGCGATGCTCGGTGTACTGGTGGCTATTTTTATTGGTTTCACCGCAGCGGTGCAGCTCAAACAGGCGGCGGCTGGCGTCATTACCGGGACGGCAGTGCCACAGCTTATTTTATTGAATACACTGATCGCTCTAGAGATTCTGTTGCCCTCCACCCTGTTTTTTGGCGCCATCGCCGCCCTGGGCCGGATGCAAAACGACTTTGAAATACTGACTATTTACTCGGCGGGTACTACCCCTGCGCGCCTCGCTTTCACAGTAGCCAAAATAGGCTTTGTCGTTGCGGTAGTCGCTGCTTTTCTTTCCATATTTGCCAGGCCATGGGCCTACAAGTTGAGTTATCAACTCGAATCAGAAGCAAAAACCAAACTCGATGTCGATACGCTTACACCGAGGCAGTTCATCGAATTCTCTTCCGGTGACTATGTCCTGTACGCACAGGCAGTGGATCGGGAAAACGGGTATTTCGAACGGGTTTTTCTGCAACGCAAAGTTGACCACGAGAATCCCATGGTGATATCGGCGCGACAGGCACGTTTATTACCGCTGGATCTTTTCTCAGCGCCGGCATTGCAGTTCAATGATGGATACGTGTACCGGCTGGATCCCGACGGTGAACGGGATATTGTGCTGGACTTCGATCACCTGCGAGTACAACTACCGGAAGAAGAAAAACTTTCAAAATACCGCCGCAATGCGATGCCCACCGCCACCCTGGCGCTATCCGACCGCGCCAAGGATATAGCGGAATATCAGTGGCGGCTGGTCATGCCTATGCTCACTCTGTTGATTGCTGTTCTGGCCGTGCCGCTAAGCACCAGCAGGCCGGGGCAATCCCGTACGGGGAGTACTTTTGTGGCGCTGGTGGTCTTTATAGTCGTGTTCGGAGTAGGCAGTGTCATCCGCACGGCCGTTGAGCAGGAGCGCATTGGCACTATGCCGGGTATGTGGCTGGTGCCACTGTTTACTGTGCTTTTGCTGGTTACGATCTCGCTTGCTATTCGCTTCAAAGCCCGGTTTTTGTTTCATCAATGACCATTCTCGACCGCTACATTGCCCGCAATCTGGCCTCCGGTTGGTTGCTGGTGCTCGGCCTGCTAACCGTCGTCTTCAGTCTGTTTGCGTTCATGGACGAACTCGGTCACGCGACCGAAACTTATCCGGTGGTACAAGTCCTCAAATTTGTGGCATTGACCACGCCACAAAGAATGCTGGACCTGTTTCCAGTCATCACCTTGTTGGGAACCTTGATCACTTATGCTTCTCTATCCCGCGACAGTGAACTTGTGATTATTCAGGCAGTAGGAATCCCCGTCTCTCGCCAGCTGCGCTCTGCCGCTATGCCGGCATTTCTGTTGATGTTGTTGCTGTGGCCAGTGGGCGAATTCATCTCAGCACCCCTCTATCAGCTTGCTGAAACTGCCCGCGAAAAGGCACGCTCCGGCAGTGATCGTGACAGTATTCTTAATGACAATGGACTATGGTCGAGCGACGGCGAGCATTTTTATCATATCGGTTCGCTCAGTCAGGATCTGGTGCCAGCAGATGTGGCGGTTTATGACTTTAGTGTTGAGGGGCACCTGGTCGGCGCATTACAGGCGGAGCGGGCAGAAATCATGGCAGATGGAAGTTGGCGGCTACACGGAGTACAGATCAAAAAAGCAGGCGTAGATCCGCGCACGGGACACCAACGGCTAGTTACTGATCACCGGCAAACCTTGCTGCGTAACGGTTTCTGGTCTGCCGAGGAATTGACCAGCTTTACATTGTCCCCGGCGTCGATGTCGTTGCGTGATTTGCGCAATTATCTGCTGCGTATGCAGATGACCGGTGAGAACCAGGGCAATCTGCAATACTTGTTCTGGCAGCGGGCGGTGCTGCCGGCCACCGCAGCGGTCATGGTGGTACTGGCATTCCAGCTCAGCCGGGGTATGTTGTCGCGCCGAGACAAAAATGTTGGTCTGCAGACAGGTATCGGTGTGGCTGTGAGCATCTGTTTTTATCTGCTTAGCCAGATCATCCATGCAGCTGGTACGCTGTTTATGGTGGATGCCAGACTCGTTGCGCTCGCTCCCATTCTGGTGGTGTTGTGCGCAACGATGATACTGCGCCGCTACAGCCCCTAAGACACTACAGTAGTTTATTTTGGAAATGATTTGATATGCGTTTGACGATTGCTTTTTTTCGCATTTACCCAGGGCAGATTTCTATCATGCTGGTGGCGCTTTTACTGGCTAGTCTCGCCGAAGGTATCAGCATGTCGGCCTTGCTGCCGTTTATCAATATCGCTTCGGGTTCCGCTGCAGCAGGTGGAGATCCAGCACTTAACATGAACAATGGCTTTAGTCAGCGGGTGGTCGAATTTCTCGGCAGCTACGGTGTGCCGGTTACAGTCGGTTATATGCTGGGTATCATACTGGCAGGTTTAATGTTCAAAAATCTTCTGTTGCTGTTTGCGCAACGCCAGGTGGGTTATATCGCCGCCAGAATTGCCACCGATTTGCGCCTGAAATTACTGCGCGCCATTCTCAAAACGCGATGGGAATACTTTCTCCACCAGCCGTCGGGCAAGCTAACCAATGCGCTTGCCACCGAAGCATCGCGTTCATCTGAGGCCTTCGTTAATGCCGTTACGGTGATAACCTTTTTCCTTCAGGCTCTGATTTACGGCGGTATAGCTTTTGCACTTGCCTGGAAAGCGTCGCTGATATCCCTGGTATTCGGCGGTATCATTATCACAATTACCCATGGCCTGGTGCGCATGGCACGCAAGGCGGGCAAGCGACAAACCAGGGTTATGCGATCCCTGCTTTCCCGCTTGACCGATACCCTGCAATCGGTCAAGCCGCTCAAGGCAATGTCCAGGGAACACCTGGTCAGCAATGTGCTGGCGGCGGAGACCTCAGATCTTAACCGGGCGCTGGAGCGTCAGGTGCTGAGTTCGGCTTTGCTCAATGCCGGCCAGGACATGATGTTTGCCCTGGTCATTGTTGGTGGTATATATGTAGCCATTGAAATTTATAATATGCCGCTTACTACCATATTGGTGCTGGTGGTGGCACTTGGCCAAATGTTGGCATCCATAGGCAAAGTGCAAAAGCAATACCAGAAGCAGATGGCCCGCGAAAGCGCGTTCTGGTCAATACAGCACTTGATCGACGAGGCGGTAGCGGCTGAAGAAAAACGCTACGGCGGAGTGACGCCCAGGCTCAATCATGGCATCCGTTTTGAGCAGGTCAGTTTCTCCTATGATAAACACAAGTCAGTGCTCAAAAATGTTGATCTGGAATTTCCGGTCGGCCAGCTCACCCTCGTGGTGGGTCCTTCCGGAGCGGGCAAAACCACAATTATGGACATGACCATTGGCCTGCTGGCACCGGATGCCGGTCGTATCCTGGTTGACGACACGCCGCTCACGGATCTTGATATCCATAGTTGGCGGAGCTTGATCGGTTATGTGCCCCAGGAAACACTGTTGCTCCATGACAGTATTCGCAATAATGTCACCCTTGGTGATCCAGACCTGTCCGATGCTCAGATCCTGCAGGCACTGGAAGACGCTGATCTTGCGGAGGTCGTGGCTGCGCTCCCCGAGGGGATAGACACTGTGGTGGGCGAGCGGGGCAGTAAGCTTTCTGGAGGTCAGCGACAACGCGTCATGATTGCTCGGGCATTAGTCAACCAACCACAGTTGTTGGTGCTCGACGAAGCCACCAGTGCTCTGGATTCCCAGAGCGAGGCAGCGTTACGCCAGACTCTTGAACACCTGCGCGGTAACCTGACTATTCTGGCTATTGCCCATGGCGACTGGCTATCGACTACGGCGGACCGGGTCTACCGCCTCGAAGCAGGTAATGTCCGGCAGCTTGAGACACACGCAGCGGTGTAGCCGGTACTTCATATGCACAGAACAGCAAAGCTCGCTACGTCCCCCGATGCATTGCGTATTGAAGTTGTCAGCAATAATAAACAGTTGCGACAGTTCATCGCTCTGCCTACGTCGCTGTACCAAGACGACCCCAACTGGATTCAGCCGCTAAATTTCGAGCAAAAGCAGCGCCTGTCGCCGGGGAAAAATCCCTTTTTCGAGCACGCCAGAGCGAGGTTGTGGATCGCTTATCGTGGCACGCGGGCAGTGGGCCGCATCAGTGCGCAGATTGATGAGTTGCATCAACAGCGTTACCACGATGGTGTGGGCTATTTCGGTATGCTGGAAGCGGAGAACGAGCCGGCGCTGGTGTCTGCGTTATTGGTGACCGCGGAGGGCTGGTTGCGGGAGAATCAAATGACCACCGCTCGCGGCCCGTTTAATCTGGGCATCAATGAAGAGTGCGGTCTGCTGGTCAAAGGTTTCGATACGCCGCCGCGGATTATGATGGGGCATGCTCGTCCTTATTACGCAGCGGCAATCGAAGCGGCCGATTACAGCAAAATCAGAACGCTACTTGCCTACCACATGGATCCCGATTTCATTTTAACTCCGGTGATGCTCAGGTTAATGTCTTCTGCACAAAAATCAGTGACGGTCAGACCTTTTAATCGCAGGGAAGCCGACCGCGATCTGGAAATTATGCGTGATATTTTCAATGACGCCTGGGAAAACAACTGGGGTTTCGTGCCCTTTACCGAGGCGGAGTTTGCCGACGTGGGCAAACTGCTAACCGCGTTGATAGATGAGGATTTTGTTGCCATTGCTGAAATGGATGGCCGCCCGGTGGCAATGATTGTTGCGTTACCCGATATCAATCAGGTTAGCCGTGACCTCAACGGTCGGCTGTTGCCTTTCGGTTGGCTCAAGTTGCTCTGGCGCCTGAAAGTCACTTTCCCTACTCAGGCCCGGGTGCCGTTGATGGGCGTACGTAAGGAATTCCACAACACGCGAATGGGACCGGGGCTCGCGTTCATGGTTATTGACTCGGTACGCGTAGCGCTGCGACGTAAAGGCGTTAATAGTTTAGAAATGTCCTGGATCCTGGAGAATAATGCAGCTATGTGCAATATTATTGAGAATATCGGTGGGGTCGCTTACAAACATTACAATATCTACGAAAAAGCGCTATGAGTGACAGGGATAAATCACTGGCGGCAATTGTCCTCGCCGGCCAGCGTAGCACTGAGGATCCTCTGCTCGAACACACAGGTGCTAGCTGCAAGGCACTGGTCGAAATTGTTGGTAAGCCCGTCCTGTTGCGGGTGCTCGATGCATTGAGCGAAGCCGATAAGGTTGGCGATATATTGCTTGCTGGACCTGATCGGGATCAGTTCAATGAAAGCGAGGTGCTGCGAGAAGCCTGCAGCAAACATCGCGTAAGCTGGAATGAGCCGCTCAGAACGCCCAGTTTAAGTGCTTATACACTGATGCAAAGTTTGCCTGGTGAGCGACCGGTTTTGCTCACCTCGGCGGACCAGCCGTTTTTAAAAGCTGAACTGGTTGATTCCTTCTGCGACAAAAGTCTGGCGCAGGACGCTGACGTGACTATCGGTCTTGCTCCCTATTCCCTGGTGAGGAAAGCATTCCCGGACATGAAGAAAACTGTTTTGCGCTTCAGTGACGGTGAATATTGCGGCTGTAATCTATTTGCCTTTCTAAGTTCGGATGGGCGTCGTGCCGCGGATCATTGGCGGGCGGTCGAAGAAGCGCGCAAAAGTCCGCTCAAGGTGATCCGAATTCTTGGTTGGTTGCCACTGCTGCGGTACCGGCTGGGCTGGCTGTCGTTGCCGGCCGCGTTGGATTTGTTATCGCGCCGCTTCAGCCTGCGTATTCGCGCTGTTATCTTGGCGCAGGCAGACGCGGCCATTGATGTTGATACCGTGGATGACTACGAAATCGTACAGCGGGAACTGGCGCGTCGTGGTGAGGGTAACTTGAGATAACTTAAGATAACTTAAGGAAGAAGGCCAGGCCAGGTAAGAAAGAAGATCAGCCAGCTGCTGCCGTGGTCCGCGGCACCTCAATCGTTGTTTGCCGACAGGGGCGGAAGGAGTCGCTTTCAATGTTATAGGCGTGCACCGAGACATCCAGTTGCCAGGTCGTTGGCGTTACATTGACGTTATACAGATAATAACGGGCGACCCGCTCCGGATCTGAGTGCATCGACAATGCGGACGGTACGCCAATGACGGGAACCTGATTTTTGCCGGCAAAAGTCAGCCGGTTTTCCACGTCTTGATGGCAATGGCCGTGCAGGATCAACTCTGCACCCTGTGCGTCGATAATATCTCCGATCTCATCGGCATCGACGAGACGTTTGCGCCATATCTCCACGCCAGGCACTGGCGGGTGATGAATCAGCACCACTCGACATAAGCCCCGCTGACCCGCCCACTGCAACAGGTGGGCAAAGCGTTTTCTCTGGGCTCTACCCACCCGACCGGTGGCTAAAAAGGGAAGTGTTGGCACTGCGCTGGATAAACCGATAAACGCTACACCCTGGCGGATCCGTAAAGTGGGAAAGTTGAAACAGTTATCTCCCGCTTCGACCGGTACATCCGCATCGGACGCTATATAGGGAGCCCATTTCCCCAGTCCCTGTCGCTCAGGAATACGGACGTAGGCGTCGTGGTTGCCCGGCACTATTGACACGTTTTCGGGGTCGCCGAGCGAATCCAGCCAGAGGCGCGCCTCGCTAAACTCTTCAGGCAGGGCAATATGAGTTAAATCACCGGTAACCACCAGATGATCAAAATGTTGATTTTTAAGATCGCGCGCCAGAGCGTCCAGTACTTCTACACGGTGTATGGCTCGCCGCTTTAACCGCCAGGACAGATAACCCAGCAAGCGCTTGCTGATAAGCTGCCGCCAGCCCACTGTATCCAGCGAGGTGAGGTGGGGGTCCGACAGGTGGACGAAAGCAAAGCCGGGCGCTGATGTCATTAATCGACCAATGCCTGGATTTCGCGGGCAAGATCGCCCACTGTGAGAATGTCGGACACAGTGTTTAGTGGTACCGAGATATCAAAGTCATCCTCAATGTCGGCAATCAACTCCATTACCTGCAGCGAGTTCATGCCATATTGTGCGACTAGCTCGCTGCTTTCATTGAGTTCGCTGTCTTTGATAAAAGTGGCCAATAATTCATAAATTCGTTTTAGAACGGTACTGTATTCCGACATCTGGGATGTGCTCACTCGATGGGGAGGCAGGACTGGCATTGCATGATGCATGTTTTGCCAGTAAATTGAGCGCGATTATAACAACCCAGTGATATCAGAGCTAACCCGTCCCTGTGCCCACCGTAGCTATCGACAACGATAACATCACATTGCCCGTAAATGATGCCGGTAACGCCGGCAACTCACCGCGGATCTGGCTGCTGTCGGGCTACCGTGCCGGTGAAAGGAGCCAAATCCTTGCTCTGGGTGAGGCGCTTGGCTGGCCTTTTGAGATCAAGGATATTCACCATCGAAAGACAGCGCTGCGAACCAATTTATTTCGCGGTAGCGATTTGAGTGGCGTCGATTTGCAAAGCTCTTCGTCGTTGGTGCCGCAATGGCCTGATGTTGTCATCGCGGCGGGCTTGCGTAATGAACCGGTGTGCCGGTGGATTAAGGCGCAGTCCGGCGGCAATACATTGATTGTTCATATCGGCAAGCCGTGGGCCGATCCCAGCTGCTTTGATCTGGTGATTACCACGCCTCAGTACCGTTTGCCGCAAAGGCCGAACGTATTGCAAAACACGATGACTATGCACGGCGTCAGGGCGGAGTCTCTGGCAAGTGAAGCTGCAGCGCTAAGGCCAAAGATTGTCGACGTGCCAGAGCCTTATATAGCTGTAATTGTGGGTGGTGATAGTGGTCCCTATACCTTCGGTCCCCGTGCGGCGAAGCGCCTGGCGGCCGAGGCCTCACGGCTGGCAAAAGCGAAAGGCGCGTCATTACTGGTGACTACCAGTGCCCGAACCCGGCCAGATGTCGCCGCGCTGTTGCGCGATAGCATTGAAGTTCCTGCGGTTTTCTACGACTGGAGTGCTGGCGACCCCGACAACCCCTACTTTGGCTATCTTGGACTCGCTGATGAGATCATTGTCACTATGGATAGCATTTCCATGCTTAGCGAGGCCTGCGCTACCGGCAAGCCTGTTTACATGTTTAATTTTGATGCCAAAACTGGTGGCGGGGGGCAGACTGATTTTCGTCCTGGTGCAGTCCTTTACCGCTGGCTTATGGGCTGTGGGCCGAATAAATTAACTCGCGATATAAGCATCGTGCACCGCCAACTGCTTGATAAAGGCTATGCCTGCTGGCTGGGTGACGAACAATCGTCACCCAGCCCACCACCGTCACCACAAGATCTGGAGCGCGCGATAGCACGCACGAAGCAATTGTTAGGGGATAAGGCGATAGGGCGATAAGCAGCCAGTTAGGGAAGCTAGATCTCGTTTTTTAAACGCACGCGAATCAGTTTTCATCACCTTGAGAGCTTTTTTCTAAAAGGACTGTTGAGGGGCGCAGAATATTTTGCACACGGCGACCTGCAGATTGTCCAGAAGCTGTTAAGACTTTGTCTGCCAGAGTGTAGGTCAGGAGTTCCCCACGCAGCTGATCGCCTTTTTGACTGATCTGGGCATTTCCAGACAGAATCACATGATTCTTTGCGGCCGAATATTCAATCTCTTTTCCTGTGCTAAATAGATAGACACCGTTTGCATCGCGTTCGCGATATTGGGCAGGACTTCCGGTGACGAAGACGTGCTCGACAAGTTCTCCAGAAAAGTTCACGGTTATCCTGTCGGCCAGCAGCTCGATATTTTCCTGCTCGACCCGCACATTACCAGAATAGATGGAGAGGCCAGCGTCTTCATCTATTTCTGCGTTATCGGCATAAATATACACCGGCGCATCGAGATCCGGTTGCGCGAATAAAGGTGTGGGGATGACTATGGCGGCTATTAGCGCGAGCAAAAAAGCTAACGCGAGCAAAAAAAAATAACGCCGGTAGAGAATCATAGGTCTATGCTACTCCGTGCTGGGTTTGCGTGATACCCTTGGCGCCTTTCCCATGCCACTTTAATCCGATAATTTCACTAGCCTCGGCGACTCCAATAGTCCCAGTGAGCCCATTAGCTCCGGCAACTCCAATAATTCGGTTAATAGCGGTACAATCAGGTCAGGTGGTATCTGCAATGACGCAACGGTCGCGAGCATTCACATAAACTTAAGCCCCCTGAAGAACTGGTAATGGATGAAACAGTAAGTCGAGCGCCGAGTGCAACGGAGTCTGCCGAGGCAGTGCCCCCGCCAGTGGACGAGCCGATAGCCAAAGTTGTAGGTCTGATCTGCAACCCTAATAGTGGGCGCAACAAAAAGCATCTGCGGCGTATCGAAGAAATTGTCAAACAATGTACCAATATCCACTACGTCCCCACTGCCAGCGAGCACGATATTCCTGTTGCGCTCAAATGTTTTACTGAGCTAGGTATCGATGTATTGGCTATCAATGGCGGCGATGGTACTGTTGCGCACGTCCTTACTCATCTGCTGGGCAATCAGCAGTTTGAAAAACTACCGGCTCTGGTTTTGCTACCCGGAGGCACAACCAATATGAACGTCGGCGATGTGGGTGTGCCGGGCAGGATTATCCAGGTAGTGGACAAGCTGACGCAATGGTCTCGGGGCGATATCCCAACGGGTGCAACAGAGACGCGGCCAATCCTGCAGGTCACCCCAGGTAACGGTTCGCTGCCCTTATACGGCATGCTCTTTGGTTCAGGGGCGATCATTCAGGCCATCGAGTACTGGCACAGCCGCGTTAAGCGCAGTGGTTTTCGTGATGAGTTTAGTTCCGGTCTGGCCATGGTTCGCACACTTTGGGGCCTGGTACGGCGCGACCCGCGATTCTCCAAACCAGTACACATGGTTATAGTTTTTGAAAATGGCGATAACCTGGAACTGGATGCCATGCTCATTGCCGTGAGCAGCATGCGCCGGGTATTTCTGAATTTCAGTCCTTTCTGGGGTAAAGAATCTGGCGCCCTGCACATGACGGTTATTCGTGATGGTGCGAAGCACTTCCTTCGTGCCGTGCCCTCTGTATTTCGGGGTAGACCCAATCGACTGGTAACGCCGGAATCCGGCTACCATAGTCACAACCTGGACAGCATCTCCCTGTTGATGTCCGGCTCTTTCACCATGGACGGTGAGATATACCACGTTACCGATGACAATGGTCCGGTAATTATTCGTCGTTATTGCGACCTGTCGTTCATCCGGTTTTAACTGCCCTGATGACTGGACAACCCCTACAACACGACGTCACTACTTCAGCACCGCTGCAGGCATTGGTGGGTGAACTGCAAGGTCGACATGGCACGGGCATCAACAGTGTATTGTTTTATGGCTCCTGTCTGCGTAGCGGAAATGTTTTCGACGGGCTAGTCGATCTTTACGTTATTGTCGACAGCTATCGCGCTTGCTACGGATCCAGCTGGCAGGCCCTGGCAAACTGGGTATTGCCGCCCAACGTTTTCTACATCGAATTGCCCGTGGATGGCAAGACCCTGCGTTGCAAGTACACAGTCATCTCCTCGGCGGACCTGGAGCGAGGGGCGTCACGCTGGTTCCAAAGTTATATCTGGGGTCGTTTCACGCAGCCGGTCGATATTATCTATAACCGCGATGATGATTGCCGTGAATGGCTGCAACTACAGCTGCGCATGTGCACGATCAGTTTTCTGAACAAGGTTCTTCCCAGACTAGCGGGCGAAGGGAGGGTACAGGATTTATGGTATGAGGGTCTGCTTCTTAGTTACCGTACCGAACTTCGTGCGGAGAGCAACGGGCGGGCGCGGGAATTGATCGACAGCGACCGCGACTACTACGAACAGCGTCTACACGCCGTGGTCGGGAGTCTGAAATTCACGGTGGAATTGCGCGATGAAGGCACGCAAATGCGTTATCGCGCTCGGGTATCAGTTCGCCACCGGCTGGTCAGCCGGATGACATGGCTACTGCGTCGCGTGCAGGGAAAGTTGCTGTCGGTTTTGCGGCTGGTGAAGGCCTTGTTTACCTTCGAGGGTGGTGTAGATTATGTGGTATGGAAGCTCGAACGGCATTCTGGTCAGTCCATCACCATACCTGATCGGGTAAAGCGTTATCCGCTGATTTTTATCTGGGGATTCGCTCTTCGCCTTTATTGTCGCGGTGTGTTTCATTGACACCTCGAACGGTTAAAAAGGTACTCCTGTCATGACCGAAAACACCTTATGCTCAGTGTTGACGGGCGCTGTTTAATATCATCGGGATGGCTAAAACTATGAGCAATGAAAAAACAACGGGCAGTAAACTGGATCGTCTTCTCGCCGAGCAGCGAACCTATATTGCTGAACGCGAGGGCGGTTATCGGGAAAAGTCGTTAAAGCTCTACCCCTGGGTGTGTGGTCGTTGTGCCCGAGAGTTTACCCGTACCAACTTGCGTGAATTAACCGTGCACCACCGCGATCATAATCACGACAATAACCCGTCCGATGGTAGCAACTGGGAGCTGCTCTGTATTTATTGCCACGATGAGGAACACACCAAGTTTGTGGATTATATTCGCTATGGTGGTACCGAGGAAAAAGAGATAGCGCCTGCGACTTTTAACCCCTTTGCCGACTTAAAAGAGAAAATGAAATTAAAAAAAGACTCGTGAAATTGCCGAATCAACGCTCCCTGAAAATAAATAGAAAAATAAATAGAAGAACAAATAGGGTCAGACTCGAATGGCACTTACTTAAGCTTCTTCGGATGACCATTTTTCACTACTTCAGCCCGTGCTTTTACCCTTGGCTTCATCAGCAAAGGAAATGGTTTAGGCCTTCGTTTTACAG
>Ga0164313_10000894_pt1 | contig 25336 bp, 14 predicted proteins | sample GuaBasSedimGuay4_FD_113735 | JGI IMG/M metagenome (GOLD analysis project Ga0164313, IMG submission 113735) | Subseafloor sediment microbial communities from Guaymas Basin, Gulf of California, Mexico - Guay4, Core 4569-4, 0-3 cm | ecosystem: Environmental > Aquatic > Marine > Hydrothermal vents... | reverse complement strand
CACTCAGGCAGGAAATAAAAGAACTGCAGGTCATTCTAAAGGATATTGCAATATCAATCGAGGATGATATATGAGTATGAGCAGTTTGCTAATGAGCAACAACTTTTTGATTTCATCAAGAAGTATTTTATAAAAGATTTAAAACCAACGACCTTATCTAATAGTCGTTATGATTGTTACTCTCCTAAGTATGAAATGGATGTAGAGTTAAAATGCAGGAGGAAACACTACGATAAACTTATTATTGAAAAGTCTAAGTACGATGCGTTGATGTTGCGTGGTACAACTTATGGTACAATACCTGTCTATATAAACTCCACACCGAAAGGTGTTTGGGGTTTTTATTTAGACAAGCAAGTCTTGGAGTGGGAGCACAGAGACCTTCCTAAACAAACAGATTTCAATGATAGACAAACAGTATCAAAAGAAGTAGGATACTTAGATACATCAAAGGGTATCAACCTACTTTCGCTTCTTCCTATTTTTCCTCTTTGATTTATTTAGCTTAGACTTTTTAAATCCATCTGTAGCATAGTATAGCTTTACTTGTTTATCTGTAAAGACTTTACCACTTGGGCTTACGTTTTTGTTATGTCCTATTTTTTTAAATGGCATATTACTTTCTATTACCGAATCCTTTTTTCTTGCTTTTTCTTGGACCGAATCCTTTTGTGTTACTTTTTCTTGGACCAAATCCTGAACTACTATTCTTATCTCTTGGACCAAATCCACTACTTCTCTTACGCTTTACTCTAGGTTTGTAATCATAGAGTTCGTCTTTCATTTGTTGACGAAGCTTTCTCTTGGCTCTTTCAATTTCTTTTAAAGCTTCTCTTTCATCATAACCCTGACTCTTTGGACCGAATGTTTGCTCCCATAGTTGTGGGTCATATCTTTTCATATCTGACTCACTGTCGTAGCCATTCAACATTTCTTGTCTCTTTAACCTAGCATCTTTCAATTGTCTTTCGGCTCTTGATAAGTCACCATAGATTTGAGATAAAACTATTTTTCTTACATCTTTATATAATGGAATGAATCCTGTGTTTCCTAAAAGTTCTAATGGAAGTCTTACATATCTTTCCATATTCTGTCTTTCAATTGCATCAGGTTCTTTTCTATTTGGCTCAGTTAATTTTTTAGTTAGCAAATCAGCCGTGCCTAAGATTGGTCCATAAGCTGCACCCATCTTCATTAAGAAATCAGTTATACTTGAACCTCTACCTTGTTTTGCTTTTGGTACTATATTGTATTGAATAGCATCTTTGTATGGGTCATAGTCTCCATCTCTTAAGAATTGTAAGTATTCCTCATTAAATTCTTCTATACCATAATTTATAATACTCTTAGTTGCATTACCAAAGTCTCTACCAAAGAGTAGTGATGTAAATGCTGATGCAAAAGATTGACCCAATCTTTTTTCAAATGATTTAAACTCAGGTTCATCATCCATAAATGCACCTGTGTTTGCTTTTATTTCAAACTCATCATCATCATCAAACAGTTCTGTCATACCCTCTGCTAACATCTGTCCTATCAAAGTATATAATACCATACGAGATGTTACACCTGCTAATAAAGCTGCTCCTTGTTTTTTACTAAGGTCACCCTTACCAATCATATTCATAATACCTGTACGAGCAGTAACATATTCAAAGATTAAGAACCTTGTCATAAAGTTATTGAACGCATTGAAAGCTTGTAATGATGCTGATTGATTTGGTTTACGAGTTCCCTTAAGCATACCCATAAAAGCATTGTCGGTTGCACCTGCCATAACAGACTTTCTGTCTGCTACTTCTGTAGATTCTTTTAGTGCTGCTGAATACTTTTCCATATAGGCTTTGTCATTAGCAGCGATTTTATCAAAGTCAGGTTTAACACCTGTGATAGCTTCAAACCTATTTGAAAATGCACCAAACCACATTGGTCTCATTACTAATTTATCAGGTGTAGATATTAGACCATCGGCTACAAACTCAACTCCTTTAATCCATCTTTGTCCGGACTTGTTCCACATCTTACTTAAGAAGTTTGAAACAGTTCCTTTAGCCTTACCACCTTTGACACCTTGTGCTTGATTAAGTATATTAACGTCAACCAACTTACCTGACAAATCTTCGTTAGGGAAAACTCTGTTGACCTGTTTACTACCTAGATTAGCCATAGCTGCAGGTGCTTTAGGAGAACCTATAATACCTCTAAGTTTACTACCTGCTATAAAACCTTTAGGGTCTACTATTAAAGCGAAGCTAATGTTAGATGTAAGTTCTGCAATAAACCTTCCTGTACCTGCAAGAATAGAACGGTAACCTTGTCTTTGTAAATACAGTGCGACATCATCTAATATAGATGTTTGTTGGAATGAATTAGTTAAAAGGTTTTCTACTGATTCTTCAAATGCCATATTGATAGCATTGAATATTTCTCTTTGTTTCTTTGGCATTCTCTTGCCACCCTCTAATTGTTTCTCTGCAACCTTTAATGTTCTACGAGCAGTTCTAATAGGTTCGGTTAAATGGAAATCCATTAAAGTATATTTTGCTCCTCTTTGAACTGATGCATAAATATCAAAGTTAAGTGGAGATACTTTACCTGTACGAGCAATTAAAGACTTGGCTCTTGTACTTGGTCTTAAGTTGTTGTTGTATGCTTCAACATCAGATGCAGATGAACCAACCTCGTTTGGATTAGTTTCTGCAATTACATTAAGGTGAACGTAATTATTAAGAGGATTAATTCTATCTCCTCTAATTACTGTAGAAGTATACACTGCTTTAGATTGTAGGCTATCGTTTATCTCTCTCATAACTTTAAGAGAATTTTTCTCAGCTTCGTTAAAAGAATCAAACAAAGCTTGGTTATCGAAGTTACCGTTCTCGTCAGTGTAAGTATCTAATATTTCCTGAAGCATAGCTGCATCAGCATCAGTATATCTTGTTGTTCCTTCATCAATTCTTTTTATTGTTTCTTTCAGGAAGTCTACAACACTATTAACTTGTTTGTTATTTGGGTTACTTAAAAATTCCTGCTGAATCATATAAGCCATTTGCTTATACTTAGACATTGTGAATTTATTAGGGTCTCTACCAAAAGATTTAAGAACTGCTTGTTCTGCCTTTTCTATTTTACCCTGAACTCCTTTAAGTTCATTTCTAAACTTAGCTACTGCTACTGCTGCTTTACCAAATAAAGAATTAAAAATTCTTTGAGTTTTAAAATCTCCAAAGATTTGGTCAATGTTAAACAAAGGATTTCTTCTTATCATTTCTTGTATAGCACCCTTTCTTGTAATGATAGATTTTATTCTAGAATAAATTTTAGACAATGGTAATGGTTTAGCTTCAGCAATAGCATCACCTAACACTGCTCCATCATTATTAGCTTCAATCTTTTCTACAATTAATTGTGCAAAGTGAGGAAGGTATCCGTTGTTTATATTATCAATTACTCTCAGAAGATTTGTCAAGTCTCTAGCAGAGAGTCCTTTTATACCATCTGTTTTTATTAGCTTTTTTAATCTTTTAACTAAGTCTCTTTCTTCTTGGCTTCCTAAGTTGTTGTCTTCATCTAAAGTTATTTCAGATTTCTGAACCTCATCAACAAGTGTATCAACCTCAGCTTGTATTTCAGCATCTGATTTCTGAACAGACTTAGGTTGTGGCATAATTTGAGACTTATACTTTTTCATCACCTCTGCTTCTGCATCAGTAATCTCACCTTCTTTAAGCATTTCTTTTATCGTGGCAGCGTAATCCACTTTGCCCTCATCATTCAATACTTTATTCTCTGAAGCTTCAAATCTATCAGCTAACTCAATAGCCATAGATTGTTCTTCATCTAATTGTTTTAATACCTGCTCTGCTTTTTTTGTAACTGTTTGAATATCTTCTAAAGACAAAACAGTTTTTCTAGGTTTGAACTGCTCAATTAAATCTAGGTAAACATCAAGTACACTATCAGGTATAAGACTTGGGTTTACAGAAAACAACCTTTGTAATTGAGGTACTAAACCATCTGCTATACCAATTTTGCTTCCAACATTTTTTAATGCACGACCTCTACCTGCGTTAGCTTGTGCAATCTTACCTGCATATTCTGCATCAGCCATAACCTTACCCATATAATCTACAAATCTTTCTATAGATATTGGATTAAACATATCCACTCTACTGAACCTTCTCATTATGTCAGCCATTTGTGTAGTAGATATTTGACCTGCTCTTACCATCTCAGTAATTTCTTTGGTAAGCATCTGACTTGCTCTTATAAATGCAGCCTTTGCAGTCTTTGCTCCGTCAGCTAAATCTTTGATTCTCTGATAGACCAATTGCTTTTCAGTCATTGTAATCTTCTTAGGGTCTTTAATACCTAAGAATTTTTTAATCTTTTTATTGTCTACTCTTTTTTCTTTTACACCAAACTCTTTACGCAAGTCTCTAATCATCATCTCACGTTGAACGTCTGTTGCATTTTCGTAGACCTTAGTTCCTTTTAAATAGTTGATTGCATTCTTTAGTTGTTCAGCTTGTTTTCTTCCACGCTTAATAGACTTCTCAACTATTCCTTTTATTTCTTTTTTAACTCTGTTATATCCCGGAGCAAAGTCTTCACTTACTTTGGTTCTTTGATTTGCTTTCCCTTTTGATTTCTTAAAGCCTTCAGCAATAACATCAGAAGATACACCCCGTCTTTTTAAGACGGTTCTAATTGCACCGTCAGCTATACCTTGTGCTCTAGCATTCCTGATAAATGAGCCAACATCATCGCCCAATGAAAACCTTGGCATAACATTATTAGCAGCTTCTTGTGCATTAAAGTCTGCACTCAATTCAACACCCCCAAATAAATCTGCAAGACCCGTATTAATAAACTCATCAAGACTCATATCCTGAATAGATTTTGTCTTGAGTTCTTTTGTTCCCACCATCTTTTGTTTGATGTATTTGAATGTAGCATTCATCCAATTTTGGAAACGAGATTTTTTAGCAGCATTAATTATGGTCTCACCTTTGGTAGCCATTAACTCTACTAAAGCTTCTTCTCTTGCAAGTTTATTATCACCATACTTTTCTATAGCTGCCTGTAGTTCAGGTGTACCCTCAACCAATCTCAAGCCTCTTTCTAAAAGTTTAGTTCCTTTTATACCACTTGCTTTGCTTCTTAGATAATCAATCCATATATGACCGAACTCGTGTATAGGTGTACCAAGCGATGCAACTTCAGGATTAATAAATACTTTACCATCTTTAGTTAAACCATATATTACCTTTCCTTTAGATTCTTTTGTTCTTACACCCGGTTGGTTTAGAACCTCATTAAACTCTTGTATAGTTGTAGTTACACTTACACCCGGAAATGCAAATCTTAATTTAGCTGAAAGAACTTGAAGGTCTGTCATCTTGGTATCGACCACTGCACCTTGAAAAGCTTTATCGTTAGCTGCAGTTCCCATCGTTTGGTCTGCAACCTTTTTGCTATCAGGCACTTTACCTGTCTTATCTTTTTTAAATACTCTGTTTGCTTTTGCTTTCCAAGCAGGGAATACATCTAAACCATTGACAGGATTTTTAATAAAAGATATTAGTCTACCCTTTGGTCCTGTTCCATAGTTTCTATGTTCAACATCTATAACTCCACCATTCTTTACATCAATACCAACAACTGCTACTACATCCCCCTTCTTGGTCTTCATCATTGAAGGTTCACCAATAGCATTATGGATAGTCTCCATATTAAATATGGATGTATTTGGATTTTCTACACCCTCATATAAAGCTTTAATAATTGGTTTTGTATTACCACCACTCTTATTTGGAGGAGACATTATATTACTAAACAGTAATGCTCTTTCATCTAAAGAAAGAGTTGACTTATTACCTTTTGCTCTTTCCTGTGATTGTTGTTGTACAAAATCAAAAAGCTGACCGAGTGTTTTTATATCGTTAGCTTTTATTCTTTTTAATATATTGTTTGCTTTCTTAGCTAGACCGGGAGACTTGGTACTTTGAACTTCCAAACCTTTAATGACTTCATTCATTGCATTGGTTTGATTCTCCTGTGACTGTGCTTTTACTTCAGGTGCTGCCCATCTAAATGCTGCTTCATTAGAATTAACTGCATCATTACCCATACGAATAATAGCCATTGGTATATGACCATCAGGAAGCTTACCTTCTTTCCAAAGCCTATCAAATAATGTTTTGTTTTTCTCGTAAGTCTTAAGTGCACCACGATACTGTGCCTCTGATTTAGCTACATCTACACCTGCCCAAGCTGCATCTTTATTTTTACCTCTAGTGTTATATCCAATACCACCATTTACTTCCATATCATTACCTCTAGAATCTTTTATAGTTCCTGAAGCAAGTATGTCAGAGATACCGGTAACCATAGGTATACCATCATAGTAGGACATTTCTCTATTCATATCATCTAGAGATTCAAACCCTAGTTCTTTTGCATCTTGTTCTGTAAACTCTACAGTAGAATTACTTTCGGCTATTGTATTTGTTTGTGTCTTTGAAGACACTGCAGGTGTAGTAAAATTAATTTCTTCTTCACCCAACTGATTCATTTCATCAGCTATTCTGTCTACCTCAACATCTGCACTAACATCATCTTCTTCTCTACCTTGTCTTTCTAATCCTTGACCCGGCATAAAGTTTAAAAGAGAGTTAGGTGTATTGGTATTTGCATCCTCATCACCTAAACTAAATCTAGTTTCATCTTGAGAACCAAACTCTAAATTTTGTACATCTTGCTCATAGTTATCTATAGCAAGTTGTCTATCTCCTTCTGCTGCCTCTAAATAAAAATCTTGCTCTGACTTGTCTAGCTTGTCAAATTCTTTTTCAGCTTCAAATGACACCCCTTCTGCTGCTGCATCTGCTCTTTCTTGTTCCATTTCTGCTTTGACTGCATCAAACGCTTCTTGTGTGTAAACATCAGAGTTACTTATTTCTTTTAATCTTGCAAGAACTTCTTCATCTGTAACCTCTGCAGATTGAACATCAGCATCTGTAGCCTCTTGAGTATTGGCATCAGTAAGTTCATTTATTTTTTTTCTTAACTCTGCTGCTCTCCTTTTACCAACTTCTGTTTTATTTCCTTCAAGCTTATTTAATTCTAATTGAAGAATAGCTATTTCTTCTATTTGGGAATCAGATAAATCAGCGTTGGCTTTCTTTAGTTCATCCTTTACGCTTAATTCTTCTATTCTATCTTGGAGTTTTTGAGCACGACCATCGTAATCATTATCAATTTGTATCTCTGCCTTTTGAATTTCTTCAAGAGTCATTGTTTCAATAAGGTTGTCAAGAGTCTCTGCGTTTACTCTTTCACCATTGACTTTATATTTAGGTGCACTAAATCTAGCTGAGACTAAATCTTTTACACCACCGGGAGTTTCTGCTAAACCTTCAAGAGCAATTTCAGAAACATCCATCTCTTGACCAATAACACCTCTAGCAGTTGCCTCGCCCACAGAACCACCTACTGCTTCTACTCCTGATGCTCCTGCAATAGATTTTAACACCTGTCCTCTTGTTGCTTGTTTAGCCGTTTGAGTTCCTCCTTTAGTTAATATCTTACCTGCAATTTTTCCACCTAGTTTACCTGTATATGCATCAATTGCTCCAATGGTAATACCTCTTGCGATTGCTTTATTTCTAATTCTAGTAAAAGCTTCTTCATCATTTAATACAGATTCAATTAAATCAGGTGTTAATTCTTTACCACCAACTTCTTCTTGTAATAACTCAGAGAATGTAGCACCCATTTCTAGTGCTGAACCTGCTGCTGCAAAAGCGTATGGCAATGCCGAAGCTGCACCGGCAACTGCACCCGGAATTGCTCCAACCCCACCGGCTGCTGCACCTGTAACTGCACCGTATGTTGCACCTGTTCCAATACCTGCACCAAACGCACCAAGTGCATCTGTGTTGGATGCCATAGACGTAAGTGAACTAACAATTAATTCAGGCAATATGGTGAGTCCTGATTTAGACAACCCCATAACAACACCCATAAAACCACTGCCATTATCTTCGTAAGTCTGTTGGTATTCCTGCATCTCTGCAGATGGTCCGTATTTTTGTGTATTCTTGTTGGCTTCTATATAGCTATATATATCTTCAGGTGAAGCTAACGAACCCCTTAATAAAAGGTCTGAGGCATTTTCTGCAGCGACACCTTGATAGTATCCACTTGCTACACTACGAGCCATATCGTCAATAAAATCACCCAATCCTGTGTGGGTAAAATCATCAAATCCTCTTAGTATATCTCCGAATGTTCCTGTAAAGTAATCTTCTTCTGTTGGTTCAGGTCGAATATCAATTGTTTCCAATTCTAAATCGCCCAATTCTGAGGTAGAACCAGCTTGGTTTTGTAACGATTTTTTTTTTAATCTACCGTCTGAAACAAAGGTGTTAAACTTTTGCTCACCATACTGATTTATTAATTCTTCTTGAGTTAGTTCATTTCCATTTGGAGTAACAAATATATCGTTAACTATTTCTCCTGATGCAGAAACATCTTCATCTCCAATCAAGGTTAATTTACCTTGATTTAAAAATTCCTGAAATTTTTCTGCACCATATTTACTAAGAAGTTGTTCTTCCGTTAATATATTTCCGTTGGGAGTTCTATACTTGTTCATATTTATAACCCATTTTCATCTGTTTCGTCAGCAGACCAATTGTTTTTCTCTGCTAATTTTTCGTTTAGACCTTCAATATTTTTAATAGATTGTCTTATATACTTTATAAGCTTTTTCATTTCGGTGTTTTTACCGTCTTTAGTATAGTTGTTACCATCTAATTTAATTGGGTCTAAGCCACTACCATCAATAGTTATTTCTACTATATTAGATGCACCACCCACAGGTGTTGCTGAGAGGAGGTCGCCAATTAACGGGTCGTTTGCAAATGCATTTGTAATTTCTTCAGCAAGTTTATCTTGCTTTTTACCAAAGTCTATGCTTGATGTCTTTTCTCTCAAGAAGCTATCTGTAGCTACTTTGTATGATTTCTCAGCATCGTCTTTCACATCTATACCTGACTCTACTGAAAGGTCGGTTTCATTAAACTCACCTTCTTCATTGTAGTTACCTCTTTCAAGTGCCTCATCAATGTTGCTTTCTCCCGTCAATAAAGGACCTGCAGACTTAATAAACTCTGATTGACTCTTACGCTTCTTAATTGTTTTTGGGTTAGTATCGCTTTCAGGTAGGCTAGAATCAAAATCAGGATTCTCAACATCAGTATAGAAACTAATGTCTCTTGTTTCAATTTCTCCTGCCTCATTCTTAAAGCTAACACTGATACCGTCAGCATTACGAACTACTTTTTGAATGTCAGGATTTTGGTCTCTAAAGTATTCTGTTGCTGCTTTTATATCATCATTTTCACCGTAGTATAAATTACCAATCATACTTACTTGACTATCTAAATCTTTTTCTCCCTTGGCTCTATCTCTGTCTGCCTTGTCTTTAGATGCACTTTTCTCAAACTTCATTCTTTCAGTTTCTCTCTCAACTTTCTTATCAACCTGAACACCTGTTTGAGATTTAAGAACTCTCTTTGCTACATTTCTTTGTTCTTCACTAAGGTCAGTTTTTGTTCTACCATTTTCGGTTTTTAGCAGAATAATATTTTCTGTGCCGGGGATTCTATCTCCGTCTTTACCATTTTTATAAACGTCAGCAGGATTGAATGTAGTTTTATATTGTTTACCATCAGGAGTAAATGAAGCAAAGTCCATCAATATAGATGCACCTGAAAAATCTTCATCACTAACTTGACCATCTGCCCAATTATTTTGTGCTTCTTGGAACAAGCTATAAGCTTTTAATTCGTTTGGTTTAACACCAAGTTCTGTCGCAAGTTTTGCTAACTCTGCAGGAGACATATCTTTGATACCACCTTCTCTAGAAGTAATATCTGTAACCTTTTTCATTACCCCTGCAGTATAAGTAGAACCCATACTTTCTACAGTCTGAATTACTTCTTCTCCTAATGTAGCAGTCCAAGCTTGTGCTGCACCCTCCACATCAAACTTAGTAATAGTGGTCTTAATTCTGTTTTTTAGATTTTGTACAGACACTAAATTGTTAGGGTCAGGGTCAGGGATTAAAGCACCATCAGGATTGTTAGGGTCTTTAATCATTTTAGCCATAGAGACAATACCTGTCTGTGGATTTATAACTAGCTTACCCTCATTAAAATTAGCAAACCCTTCTACGTTTGCCATAATTTCTAAATCTACTGCAGACAATTCACCTGCTTCATTTAGTTCCATTTTTTTGCTATACTCATCATTGTAGTCTTGAAGCAAACCAAAGCCTTGGTCTGTACCGTCTACAAGATTTTGTCTCATAATATTATATTGCCTTGGGTCTAACTGTCCTGACTTTAAAAGTGTTTCTTGCATTAACATTTGTTTTTGCAGGTCGTCTGCAAAACCTAAAGCAAAACCATTTAAGTCTGTGTTTTCTCCTTGAGGTACGTTGTTTAATACTTTTTGATAGTCTTGTGTAGCTTTGTCAATGGCAGCCTTTTTTTCTTCACGGACACGCATTTCCTCATTGAGCATATTGGAAAAATTCTTTCCAACTTCTGCCCAATTAATATTGTCCTCTGCTTTTCTTTCAACGTATCCTATTGCTGTTGCCATCTTTTATTTTTTAGTTAGTTGTACCTGTAGCTGAAGGAAGGTACACATTAAATGGGTTCTGATAATTCTGAACATAAGCTTGGCTTTGGAATATGCCTTGCTTTTGTTGTGGAGATAAGTTTCTTTTTATATTTCTAAAATCTCTGTTGCTTATATTTTCAAAGTCAATCATACCAAGAGTTTGTCCTTCAAATCTACCTCCTCCAACTGTTCCCATCATAGTGTCTCCCAACGACTTATCACCTACACTAGCACCCACTGCTGCTTTTTGTGCACCAATGTTTTGAGAATAAAGAGGAACAAAAGATGCTGCTTGACCTGCAACATCCATAACACCTTGAATACCTTGTTGCTTATACATTTCAGATGCTCTTTGTGCATCGGCAGCTTTTTGTTGTTGACCTGCAAGTTCTTCCATATCTAACGCAACATTTAAGTCTCTTAATCTTGAATCTTCTTCAATGATTGCATTTTCAATGTTTGTCATTTCATCAGCTTGTGCTGCTCTTACACCTGCTTGACCTGCTTGTTGTGCAGCATATACTCTACCTGCAGAAGCTGCTGAACCTCTTTCACTTTCAACACCTGCCTGTGTAGCCATTGCACCTTGAACTAACAATGCTTCTCTTTCAGCATCGTATGCTTCTTTTTTAATAGACATTTGTTCTGCAAAATTTACATCAAGTCTACCTCGTGCTTCAGCTAATGCTTTTTCTGCATCGAGTTCAGCTTGTTGCTGAATTTTTTTTTGTTTACTTGCTTGAGAGAAGGAATGAGCAGTTGTACCTATTGAAACTGCTAGTCCTGCTGCTGCTACTGCCGTTGCTGCTGCCATAATTATAAATTTTTTATCATTTCTAAAGTGTTAGAATCACCCGGAACATAACCTAATTGTTTAAATGTTCTTACAAGTGATTGGTTTTTAAGTAGTGAGTAACAATACTTTGCACCATTTCTTTCACTTAAGTTTGTTAATGTTTCAATCAAAAGTCCTAGAGCATTTTTACGTTCAAGTCTTTTTGTATATTTTTTGTTTGATACAATAAATTCTATCAGAGCCACTTTTGAATTAGTTAAATAAACATACCCTGCACATATAGGGGTATCTCCATCTAAAATCATCATTCCACCCTTACCATTATCAGGTAAAAAATCTTTTGGAGGTGGAGTCCATCCCCAATCTTTCCACCAATCTACAAGAATGGTGTCATAATCGTCTAATTCAAGTGGTCTAATATTAAATATCATTCAACTACAAAGATACTAAAATTAAGGAAATGATTTCATTGCTTCAGTTTCTACTGCAAACAATTCAACCTTCTCTGTATTACGGTTCTCTAAACTGAATACACCATAATGACCTAGTATGCCGTGAGATTCAGCAACTGAGTTCTTTATAAATAGAATATAATGAGTTCCGGCAGGTGGTGTTACTGCTCCTGCAATAGTATTATCTACTATAATATTGTTGATTCCTGCAGGTTTATTTACGTTTACTGACAACACCTGACCAAGCAATGAAGGTGTAGGTGCACCAAAGTATACCATATCGCCATCATCATTAAGTGGTGAGCCTGTAGATATTATGCTACCTATTTCCACATCTATAGAGAAGTTTACTTGGCTCTGACCCGGTACAGGAAAATCAACCTGAATACTATTAAGACTGTTTGCTATACCATTTAAAGAACGTAAAGCATATTCGTCTAGTTGTGCAGGAACACTTCCTGCATTTCTAATAAATGCAAAATATGCACCTTCTTTTTCTTCATACCAACTTGCTACGGTATTTTGTCCACCCCAAATAAATCCTGAATCTTGTTGGTCACTTACAATTAAAGTATCCCAACTATCGTCACCTTCTAAGTTTATGGTTTTGAATAACTTATTTTCTAAAGGTTGGTCGTTAAATACAGATTGAATCTTAGATGGATAATCCACACCATAATATCTGTTTCTTATTGGGTTTGTATTATGACGGTAAATATTACCTCCATTAAAAGTAAAAAAGTAATTATTCATACCAATCATCCAATCAGCATAGTATGAATAAAAAGATGGAAATCCTTTGACTCCATCGTCATAACTTAATGTATAGTTTTGTCCTTGTGTTACTTCGTTGCTCATATTTTATATTTTATGGACAGTGTGTTGTATCACCACAAGAGTAGCTTATTGCTCCGTGTTGTTGTGCGTTAACATCTGTTCCTGTTCCTAATGCAGTTATAGTACCACAATAAATTAATGGGTCTACTGTATTAGTAGTAAAGTTTACTCTCTTATATTGTATTACATCACCTACACTGTTTTGACTAAATCTATCGTTCATTGTATACAACTGACCGTTGGTACAATCTTGTACAGTAATTGTACTACAAGTGTCAAACTTTTGGTCTACTATACCATTTGTTGTGTGAACCACAAAACCACCCGGACATAAATAGTAGTTGTCAAATACTGCAGTTTGACCATTCTCATCAGTAAAAAGATAGTCGTGTAAGTTTACATTACCTTGAGTTGATTGACCGTTTACCGGAACGTGATAATATAGTTCAGTATCTGAAAATAGTCCTATACACGCACCTGTTTGAGTTGTCTTCATTACACCCAACATAGCAGGTATTTTTGTAGGACAATTTATTTCAGTACTCCAAACAGTTCCACCACACGGACCAACAATTGTCATTTCCATTAAAGATGGTTGTGCAGTAGGTTTTGGTATTACCATAATACAATCACCCGGTTGACCTGCAGTAAGTTGGTTATTATCACTTGTTATAACTTCTGTTACAGTGTTACCTGTAGGATTAAAACTTCCACCTACATACTCATATTCACTTAGGTTATATGTACCTTCTATTTGATTATTACTTCCACATCCACCTTGAGAACCTGTTGCTCCCACATAAGTTCTTGCTCCTTGAACCGGTGTTCCTGCATTGTTTTGTGCTTGTAACCAACCGAACTGTGGTGAACTTAACTTGTTATAAGTAGTACCATTATATTGTACACTTATTCCGTCAGGAACACCCACAGGGTCAAACTTTATAATTACTGCTCCTGTATCACTAGCAGTGCCACCAAGTTCAATGTTTAGTCTAAATATTCCATCTTGTTCACTTGCATTTAATTGATTTCCACAAGGCTCTGCACATTCAGGACAGGGTTGAACAGGATATAAAACACAAGTGTTACCATTGCATACTAATTGTCTAGCAATAACACCATCCGAATAATATCCCGGATTAGCGTATTGTGTTAAAGCTGCATCCATCCAAACTCCGTTTGAGTTTGAAAGTGTTGTTCCGTCTATATAAAATATTGCCATAATTAAATTTTTATTCCGGTGTTTGTATACAACAACAAGCAGTTAATATATCTTGTCCTGAACATAAATCTATTGTTGTTGGTTTTCTCAAATCCCATATTAAATACAAATAGTCTCCATCATTTCCATCATTTCCTGAAGGAACTGTAAAGTTACCTTTGTAATACTCACCCGGTGTAACCTCTACCGTTGCCATAGGAGTAGATGCACTTACAAGCTGCTGCATTGCAGGAGATGTTTGAGCATAATTTACACTTGTTCTTAGGTATCTAAATCTATTAGAGTTATTATCCCAAGTTGCCGTATCACCCTGCCATTTTGCCCAAACTAAATCTTGTTGGTCTCCTGTACTTGGTATTGCTCCCTGACCCTGCTCACCTGTTTGACTTGCATAGTAACTAAGTATTGGGTTACCTGCACCATCATCAAACTGTACAAACGTAGTTGTAAGTGGTGATTGATAGCCACCGGGGAAAGGTGGAGCATAAAATCTTTTCTGTGTATGTATGGTTTCAAATGCTTCGTTAGCACCTGTCAATACCACATCAACAACAGTTAATGTTTTAGCATCAGGACATTCAACAGATAATGTTAAGGTAGTTATAGAACTTCCAACAGGAGTTATCTTAACTGAAACCTCTGTTATACTTTGACTATTTTTATTTACAGTAATACTACCCGGTCCTGTTTGGTTGTCAGCATTTTGCGTAGTACCTGCGTAGGTAACCTCAACATCAAACATACCTGATGTTGTAACAGAACTCCAAGAAACATCTAAAGGTCCAATTGATGTACCCATTTCAAAACACACATCAAAACTTTGATTTGGTGTAATAGTTATTTCTTGTGTAATACCACAAGCCGTACAAGGTATTTCTATAGGAATTAATTGTTGGTTAGAGGTTAATACAAACTCATTCATATAAGGGTCAAACCCTCCTAGCTTTTGAGTTTCAAACTCTACATTAAATAAATCTCTAAACCAAGTTCTCATACCGTAACCTGAAATAGTTTCAAGGCTATCGTTTTGATAACTTGTACCACTTAGTTTTAATACCGAACCTCTTTTTGCATCTGTGAAATATTTATCCGGACCCCACTGTGCAAAGCTTTCAGGATTGTGGCTAATACCAAACTCCTCAATTCTTGCGATTTGTGTTCCTAATACTTCAGGTACTGATTGTAATAAGTTTCCTGTACCTGCATCCGATAACAAGTTCTTACCTGCTAATACATAAGATATTTTATCTTCTTGTAAAGTAAGTACGTCTGTCTCTCTAGCAAATAACTTTTGTATTGGTCCAAATGATTCTTCTAAGGCTTTAAAATTAAGTAAGCCAAAGTTGAACTCATTTAATTTATTTACGTTTGATTCATCATTAAATACACCACTGTATGTTATATCTGCAAATCTTCTTATTTCTTTGTAATCAATTGCTTGAGTTGATGTAACTCTGTTTCCTAATTGAAAGTCTTTTCCTAAAATACTATCACGAATCCTGTAACTCTCTACACCATTACCAAATGCATAACAATTAAAAAACTTGGTATCACATATAGCAGGTTGGCTATCTGTTTGGTTTTGGATGTTACCCAAGTGCAGACCCGGTGTTAAAGTTTGTTGACCAACATTTATATCTGAAGGGTCAACAGGTGGTGTAGTTGGGTTTAGTTGTGCACTACCACATTCGGCTACAAAAGTTACTGTAGTTCCTGAACCTGCAGTTCCTCTACCCAAAACAAGTATTTCTTGTGGTTGTCCATCTATGTCTATATAGTTAAACACTACATCGTTTATATCATCATTTTCAATAGTATATAAACAGTTGTTAGTTCCTTTGTTGATTTGGAATGACTCCTCACCCTCATACCATACGTCAGGTGAAGCATCTAATGGCTCACTTTCAAAAATACAAGTATTGTCTGCTCTAAATACAGTAATACACATACGAATTACAGACCTTCTCTTTTTACTACTACCACAGGCTCTAGTACCTCTACCCATAAACTTTAATTGGTTAGTAGTAGGGTTTCTATAAAAGCCAAAGTATATAATACAAAGATTACCGGGTAAGGTTTGATTAGCTTGTTCACCTAAATACTCAACCGTAAAGTCACAACCTGAACCGGGATTACCAATAGAACTCACACCTAAAGTTTCTAGTGCATCATCTATATTATCACCTTCAAACCAATCAAAAAAGTTGTCGTAGTCTTGAGATGCAGTAAGTGTTCTTTCAAAATCCCATCTTCTTCCCTCACACTTATTACCTGACCCTTTTCTTTCGACCTTAATATCAAAAACAATTCTTGAGTTTGCAGGTATTGTGTAATCTGTGTAAGATGAACCTGCTATGTTAGGGTCAGGTTGTTCTAGGTTTACAGGATATGTAACCAAAGGATAATCTCCTGAATCTTTTTCGGTAGTTTGTTTACACCCAAAATCTACAATAGCATTTTCTCCTTGCTCAGTACTAAATGAATTTGGTCTAATCTTCATATAAGTTCCTGAAGGAATAGGTATATTACCATCTTCATCACCACCCCCACCTTCAGCAGGTATATCTAAAAAGCCTTTTTCTTGTGCTTCTTTTTGTAAAACTGTTGCAAATACACATCCTGATGTAGGACCATCTGCATCTCTTTTTACAATTAGCCTTTGACCGTCTGTAATCTTTTGAGAGTTTTCTCCTTCTAATAAAAAGTAAGTCTCTTGTGTTTCAGGGTCATTAAAAAATATACTTGAAAATATAGTATCGTAAGATTCTCTGTCAGGTTTTATTGCAAACTTGTATCGTGTTGCCCACTCAGGTGCTAATTGTGACTCAGGAATATTTACATATATACTATTAGCAGTATCTGAATCATCACATATAAATTGTTGTGCGTTAAACTCACTAACCAATGCAGGAGTAGAACGACCAAACTCATCCATATATATCATACCAATCTCATAGCCTCTATTGCTATGTAAACTTTCACCTGAACCCAACTTACTATAGTCAGCTTCTGCAGATGCTATCTTAAAATACTCTGTGTTTATTTGAGTTGGTGTAGTTATATTATCAGCATACTGTACTGCAGGAAATGTAAAAGTAACTACACTTGAACCTGCAGTGCTATCAACTTGAATAGCTTGTTCGATTGCAGATATACCACTCTGATATATAAGTGCAGTTCCATCTAAGTCAGCTTTCCATATTCTGTTGTAAGCATCAGACATTGTAGAGCCTTCTTCCCTATCCACCATAGGTTGTATATTACCACCGGGAAGTGAAGTACCTATTTGTGCTACTGTTGCAGCATCGTTAATCCATTCAAAAACAGTATTGTAATCTTGAAGAATGGTAAATGTAAATTGTAAAGACTGTTCTTCGTTAGTCTCTGTCGGTGGGTTTGCACCTGAAAATTGGTCGTGTTCAAAATCTACAATTAAAGTAACTGTTGCACCTTCTACTAAATCTATTGCTCCAAAATCAAATTCTGCTTTAGACTCAGCTACATTGACAACTCCTTGAATTGTATACTCAGTTGTTTGTAAATCACTTTCTATATTAATAGCCTCAAAAGACTCTGTTACTTTTTCAGTGGTGAAGTCTAATCTTACAGGATTACCTAAATAATTTATTAAATCGTAACCCTCAACATAGTTACCGTACATCAAACGGTTACCCATTAAGGTTTGTGCTTGAGCAAACCTTGGAACATTATCATACAATCTGAGAATCTCAGCTTCAGATAAAATTGTAAATATTTTACTATTAGTAAATGAGTAAGTTACATTTTGAAAATCAGTATAACCTTGCTCACTTTTATTAAGCTTTTCAATAACTTTAATTACAGGACTGTTTGCCTCTTTAAATAACAAGTCAACACCTTTAACTAAAGGACCACCTGTATTGAAAGTAACAAGTGCAGTGTTGTATAGGTTAGTCATACCTTCATTTAGGTAACTCTCTCCTGAAAATAAAAATGTACCCGGTGAAAACGCAGGTCTAGTAAATATAGATGTAGCTGAATATTCGTCATCATCATATCTATATCTATAAGCAAAACATATAAATCTTTCTTCTAAAAAGTTTTCTTGACTCCCTGTTTGTATTAGTTGTATACCCGGTGGGGATAAAGGTGGTTTTTTAATAACCAATATGTCTTCAGCTAAGAATCCATCAACTCCACTACCATCAGGGTCAGGGTAATTCTTTTGTACATTTATTTTTCTAGGTGCGTTTAGGTTGTCTGTAAAAAATAAAAGTTTATTATCTACTAAATCTATACCTGTATGCAGATATAATTCATTGAAGTTAAGAGTGGTATTAACACCACCACCATCATCCATACTAATAAGATGATATACTACAATGTTATTGTTTGCATTCCAAGAAACTACAAGGTCTAATTTACCTGTATTACTACTTGTAAAGTTTGGGTCGTGAACCATCCAATAAATAGTTTCATTTGCACCATCTTCAAAAGCACCAATACATCTAGCTTGACTAGATAGTTCTTCCCCATTATATTGTAATGTCGTTACTTTAAGATTACCTTTTGAGTTTTCGATTACTCCTATTTCAGCACCTTCAGTAGAACCCATACGAACATTAAGTGCATCAACGTACTCGCCATTTGGCACGAGTCGTTCATCCACCATTTTGTTCATTTTACCTTGAGTAAAGTTCCTTGTTAAGTTTGCCATATTATTTAATCCACTTATCCTTTCCTCTCATATTCATTAAGAGTCTACCGGGATGTATATTACTAATTCTAATTTTTGCGTTTCTAAGTAAAGCTGCTCTTTTCTTTCTAGACCTCGCAACTATGTACTCTTGCACTCCAACCTTTGAACTTAATATTTCAAATTCAATTGCAGCATAGATGTATTTTTCAAATAGTTTATTTACAGTAACTAAACTGTCATCACCATTTTCCATACCATCTGAGACATACTCAAGAATACACAACTCACCTGCCATTCCTGAACTAAAATTAATAACACCACCTTTGGGATTTATTTTGAAAGTGGGATTAGCATTGGCAGTTTCTGTATTCAATCCGTAACGTGCTCCAATACCATATTCAAAGTACCAAGCACCATCAATACACCAACCTGCCCTACCGTAGTATTCAGAGTTTTGGTTTAAATAAATACTTTGCTTTTGACCTTTTATTCTATCGTAATCAATGTCTGAAAATTGAGGTGATAAAGCATTACCATCTAAATCAAATAAGATTCTACATTCATTATCTTGTAAGTACGCAGAAGACCAATTGGTCTGTATGTTTTCTGTAAGAGGCATTAATAAGCCATCTCTATACATAGAAACTCTAACCCAATTTACATAGTCAGATGGTAGCACATATCTTAATGTGTCACACACACTAAGTTCTAATATTTTTATTTCTTTAAAGGCATCGTAATTTAATTCTTGAATTGCACGTTTTGCGTGGAATAAAATCTTATACCTTTCTTCGTTATTTACAAGACTGTGGTTACCCTGATACATTAACATAAAATTGTTAACTATATCTTCCAAAGAAACATATTGGTATGAACCCCAATTTGCATTCTCAGGTGGGTTACCTGCATTCTCGTAATACTGATATTGACTTATATAACTCATAATTATTTCTCTGTTTGCATATTCTTAGCTTCCTCTGCTCCACCAAATTGTGCTGCAGACATTTCTCTAATTGACATACCTGCATACTGTAAAATTTTATTTACCAAGTTTGGCTCATCATCGTGAGGTAATTCAAAGTCTTGGTAATCTGAAGCACTCTGATTAAACGAAGGCTCACCACTTACAAGTTCTACATAAGTCCATTTAGGTTCTTTAGGGAATCTAATATATTGACACTCAACTGCTCCTAACTTATTAATAGATTCAGGAAACAAAGACAGTGTTGGTTCTTGATGGCTATATGCAGGGAACATAAGATTAGGTCTTGTTAACAAAGAGTTGTTAAGCATTGTAATCTTACTGTTGGTTACCTTCTCTGCTTCCTTAACAGGATTTTGAGCATAAACCAAATACTGCATCATTGGATTTATAAAAGTATCAAATGGATTTCCATTATAGTCAACTAATCCAAGTTCAGTGTCACTAACAACCTCACCTACATATCCAACTGCAGGTGGGTTAGATGATAAGTTCACTACTATATCACCAACCTGTACACCATCTGCAATAAATGTTGCAGTGTTATCTATTAAACTTGCTATCTGTAAAGCAGTGTTATTACCACTAGCTAGTTGCTTAGTATGCACTAATACTTTATTCAGTAGATAATAATCATCTTGAGTAGTTGTTACACTTGGTGTAAAAAACCTATTATTATATTGATGAAATAAAAATTTAGTTTCTGAAAACGTATTTATTACTTCCTCTAATCCCTTACTTATATCAGCATACTCAGTACCCGACTGTCTCGCATTTTCTTTTACAAGTTGATAGTTGTACGAATAAAAATAATTTTCAAATAAATCTAACTGTGCTTGTTTAGCAAATAAGTTAAAGTCAGATGGGGATATGTATCCGTAATTATTCTTATTCAGTACGGACATCACTGTTTGTCTAACTGAATTTATCATCTGTAATTCTTTTATACAAAGATAATGAAAAAAAAAGACCCCTTCATTTTTGAAGGAGTCTCTTAATTATGGTTAGTTTAATTCTAGTTTATGGTAGAACTGACATAGAAATTGCACTAATATATGTACCTGCTGCTAACATCTTAACAGGTATGATTAATGGTTTTGATACATCAACCCAAGGCTCTGTATAGTGCTCGACCATTGCTTTTTCAAATAAATCAATTACTCCCTGTTCTGCATCAAACTTAGCACCTTCAATTACAAGTCTATGTGTACCTCCTGTAAGGTGTACATATAGTTTTTCTGTAGGTGAAGTTGCATCGTACTCTAGATACATCCAAGTATCAATGCACATTAGTTTTGATGGAGCAGGTTCAGGCTTTTGTCCTGAAGCATCTACCATAGGAATCTCTAAATACTTTTTCATATTACTCATAAGGCAAAAAATTTATGGTTATTAAAGTACAAAGATAAGAATTAATCTAATAGTGTTTCTAAGTGTTTTAAAACCTCAATACCATCATCATCTTGTAGGAATTGTGCAACCATATCTAAAGGTTCAGCACCGAATGGTACATTAAGCATTTTGGTTTTATTAGTTGGTGTATTATACCAAACTTCTTTTCCACTCTTTCTAGTTTTTAATAATCCGTTTTCAAAGAATCTTTGAATAGTACCCATTAGTTTTAGTTCAGGGTCATTAATAACTTCTAAGAAATCTTGAGGATTATTTCTAGCGTACACTAATACATCTCTTTTAAGTTCTGCAGTAGACATATTTGATACATCTTTACCAAACAATACTCTACATACATTTTCAAGTTGGTCAAGAGTTAGCTTTTTAGCTTCTACCAATGCATCAGCTTCAACCATAAGGTCTTGTACTTCTTCTGCTGCATCTTTAGCTTTATCTACCTCAACAAACTTTTTACCGTTTAAAGGATGATAGTGTAAAAACTCTTGCAATACTTGATTTTCTTTTGGAACATATAAGAAACCATCTTCAAAGATGATTGGTTCAAGTAACGCATTTTTATCTTGCTCATCTACAAAACAAGATTTTTGGTTTCTTGCGTAACGTAACTCTCGGTTAGTTCCGGTTTTCTCATCAAAGTGTAATAGTGAAAATCTTTTTGTGTGTCTCACAGGTAGCATAAAGGAAAGAGGTGCTACTCCTCTTGTCAATTTGTAACTCTTAGATACAAACTGAATTGTTTTTGCTTTCGCCATTTTATTTATAATTTAATTAAAGTTAAAAAAAGGAGGAGTGTCTTTGAAGACACTCCCCCAATATAGTCATCTTACTCTTGGAACAAGAAGAAGTTATTAGCACCTAAAGTACATACTGCTCTTTCAGATAAGAAGTGAACCTCCATAGCATCTAAGCTAGAAGTTTCTGCTCCACCTGCAGAACCTGTAATCCAAGTTTTATATCTTCTATCTTCTGTTTCAGAAGCACGGTATCTAACGTGTAAGAAAGGTCTCTTAGCGTTTTTACCTAAGATTTGGTCATATACTGATGTAGAACCTGCAGGAACTAAAAGTCCGTTAACTCTACCTGACCCTGCACCTGTAGGTAATCCACCTCTCATTGTTGGGTCGTTTAAGTATTTCCAATCAGACTTATAGAAGTCGTAACCTCTCCTAAATCCTGTAAATCCTAAGTTCAATGCCATTTCTCTTTCGTTGTCAAATAGACCGTAAGAAACACCACCTGCTGCATTGCTTGATTGTTTAGCCAACATATCGTCAATGTCAAAAGAGAAATCTCTATCAACAAAAACTACGTTTTCTTCAATCGCACCTTGCTTGTCAAGTCTTGAAATAACAGTATCCCACTCAGCTAGAGTAGTTGGGTTACCACCACCCCATACGTTTCCTCTGTTTTCTACAACGTAGAAGATACCTTCAGAACCTTTGTTACCTACATCTTCAGCACCTGCTACTGTTTGAGTAGCAACACCACCTGCTGCTGCAGCAGGAACTGCTTCAATCATTGCAGTTTCTAGGTAATCATCGAATCTAAGTCTAGTTTCGTGCTCAGACTTTAAATACCATAGGTATCCGTTTGCTCCGTTTTCAGTTGTAATTTCTACCCAACCGATTTGAGCCATATCTGAACCTGATACTGCATACTTATCTTTAATGATAATTGGTGAATTTTCAAAGATGAAGTCATCAGCTTCTAAAGAATTTTTCATTCCTTCAGTTCCTTTTTTAAATTCAGAACCATAAATGAAAACAGTAAACTTCGCACCTGCACCTGCAACAGGAATACCTGTATCAGGATAAGTTGCAACTTTGAAAGTTTTAGCTGCATAATCTACTTCAGTTACGATACACTTTACTGAACCACCACCTGCATTATCAGATACCATTACAGTTTGTCCAACTCTAATAGCGATAGAGTTACTAGCAGTGAAAGCAGGGTTACCTGCATCGTTTACTGCTAATGTAAACTCGATGTCATTGATAGCTGCTGCAGTAGTACAGTCAACATATTTCGTATGTAATCTACCTTGTTCTGCCCATTTGATAAGGTCAGAGTTTGAAGGCATTTCTGCTCCTACCATTCTTAAGAATGAGGAGATTGTTCTATTTCCATATCTCTCAAATTCCTTCTCATAAGTATCAGGAAGATACTGATTAAGAAAGTCAAAGTTAGCTATGTAGTTTGACTTCAACGGCACTCTCTGTGCACTTGGTTGTAAGTCGAAACCGGGTACGGCTTGTACACTCATAATAATTTACTTTTTAAATTTTAAACATTTATTTATTTCTACTCCTAATCTTTAAACCTCGACCTGAGTCAGGACTTAAAGACTTAATTTGCAACCCACTGTTTGACTTAGTAACTTCAGGAGCATTTCTAGTTGACATATTTACATTTTTCAACTTCTTCATAGTTTCATCTGCTGCTGCAGATTTCCCTTGCTCATAAAAAAACTTCGCAAACTTTTCAGGATGCATCGCCATCGCTAGTGACTTATGGTATCCTGCTGCATCATTAATTAAACCATCTTCATCTAAAAACTTTTTTATAAAGTTAGTAGGGTCTGATTGAGTTTTCTTTAACTCTGCTGCATCACCGGGTGAAAAATAAACTTTGTTGTCTTCAATCGTAAACTCAAAACCTTTGAACTCACTAAACACATCGTCAGTTTTCTTTAAGAACACTTCACTCTTTCGAGCATTTTGTTCTTGAACTGTCTTCGCTTCAGCTATATATTGTCTATAAGCTTCGTACTCTTTCTCATCTTCTCTAGGAGATGAATCCCTTCTCGACTCAAGAGGAACTCTATACTTCTCCTGTTGTTCAGTGAAATAGTCTTTTGCTTTAGCAATAGTCTTTTTCTTTTTTAACTTAATTTTCTTTACTTGCTTTTCATCATCTATGTCTTCATCGTAAGCAAAGTCTTCCATTAAGTCTTCAATATCTTCTGCATCTAAACCTTTTTCAGTTGCAGTTAGATATTCTCTTAAAAGTTGGTCGCCATCCATTTCATCATAGTTTCTTTGCATTTTAGCAAAGTCATCGAATCCACGACCTGTTTCTTTTTTATATTGTAGATACTTTGAAACATCTTCAGGTAGAGGTTCTTCCTCTCTCTGTTGTTGTAATTCGTCAAGAGATTTAATCTCTCTACCGTATCTATTACCGATAAATTTAAGAACGTCTTCCTCTTTTAACTCTGAGGATTGAGTTTTAATTTCTTCTTTTTCAACCTTTGGTTCTTCAGCCTTTGGTTCTTCTTTTATAGTTGTCTCCTCTTGTACTTGTACTTTAGGAGTTTCTTTTTGTTCCGGCTCTGTGCCTTCGACTTTTTGCTCGTGTTTGTCAAGCAATTCTTGTTCCACTTGTTGTACAGACTTTTCTTCAGTCGCACCAACTGCTCTTACTTTTATTTCCATATTATATTGAATTTAATTTTATACAAAGTTACACAAAAATTATTACACATTTAGACGAGTTATCTTGGGTTAAACTCAGCTAAATCAAAACCATCTAAACTATCCTCATTAGATTCAAAGTTCTTTGGAGGTAGATTATTTTTTCTTTGGTTTATTAACTGTGATTGTTCTGTGTTCTGTTGAGATATTCTTTCTGATTTTGCTTTCTCTCTTTTATCTTCTCTAGAAGATAGTTGTTGTGCATCCATTGCCCTTAATTGTAAATTAAGTTCAAACTCTTGCTGCATCAATCGAGATTTTAAATCAGCTTCGGCTTTTAGTTTTTCAATTTCAAACGCAATATCAGCTTGTCTATATTGCATCTTAGCTTGAGTTTCCATTTGCAATTTTTGCATAGCAACTTGTGCAGCCATTTCTTGAGACTTCAATTGAGATTGTTGCTGCATAGCTTGTTGTTGCATTTGCATCTTTTCCTCTCTATCTTGCTTAGAAACTCTTTTTAATTTTAAAAGTTGGTTAGCAAGTTTTAGATTTTTAATCTCACGAATATCTATAGCATCTTCTAAGTTAATATCATTCTTAGATAATGCCATTTGTATGTTAGCTTCTAGTTGTTGTTTTTGTTCCTCATCAGGAGACAACTCAATAAAAATACCAAAATCATATATATACAAATCTGAAATGTCTCCAAGTATAGAGACGTTGTACTTTCCTATTTGATTTATAAACTCATCTTTAAAGTCTGAATATTCCAAAATGTCTGCGACCCTATAAGTTAAGGCTTCAGCTAAAGTTCTGTATATATAAAGACTTCCATCTAGTAT
>Ga0164313_10000893_pt1 | contig 25338 bp, 23 predicted proteins | sample GuaBasSedimGuay4_FD_113735 | JGI IMG/M metagenome (GOLD analysis project Ga0164313, IMG submission 113735) | Subseafloor sediment microbial communities from Guaymas Basin, Gulf of California, Mexico - Guay4, Core 4569-4, 0-3 cm | ecosystem: Environmental > Aquatic > Marine > Hydrothermal vents... | reverse complement strand
TCGGTGACTGTGGCGGTTCGGCATTCTGGAATCTCGTCTCGCGTAACGGCCAGGAGGTCGTCAGCGGGATTTACCTGTACTCCGTGGAATCGGCGGATCCGGCATTTGACCGGGTCGTTGGCCGCTTCGTGATCGTTCGCTGACGCGGATACGTAGTTTGGTCGGGCCCACAGGGCCCGCATGATCGCTCGAGAGAGCGGAGGTTTGGCGATGATGCTGCGCAAGACCCTCTTTATCCTGGTGGCCGGGGCACTGCTTGTCGCGGGTCCGTTCGGTCAGCTCGGGCTGGTCGATCAGGCCAGCGCCGCGGAGATCTTCCCGAAGGTCGGGACCTACGGGGCCCAGTTCCTCAAGCTTGGTCCCACAGCGCGCGCGACAGGCATGGGTTCGGCCTACACGGCCGTGGCCGACAATGTCGAGAGCGTGTACTGGAACCCAGCGGGGATCGTGAGCGTTAGGGGCAATCAGGTTCTGGTGTCGCAGACCGAATGGACTGCGGACATCAACCTGAGCTTCTTCGCGATGGTCTTCAACCCACGCTCCATCGACGGGACATTCGCGATCAGTGCGCGCGCCCTGTGGATGGACTCGCAGCTGGTGCGGACGGCGACCGAGCCTGACGGCAACGGGCAGCTCTTCGACAGCGGAAGCCAGACCGTGGGCCTGACCTACTCGCGCTTCTTTACGGACAAGTTCTCTGCCGGCGCAACGCTGCATTACCTGCATAGTTCGCTGGCCGACTTCGATGTGAACACCGCAGTGGCCGACATCGGTATCCTCTACCGGATCGGCATCCGCGGCATGAAGATCGGCATGTCGATCCAGAGCCTCGGCGCCGAGGTCACCTACGATGAGCGTCCGGCCCGAATGCCGACGATGTTCAAGGTTGGCTTCGCCATGGATGCGGTTCGCGTGGGCCGCCAGCGCTTGATTGCCGCGACGGAGTTCGAGCACCCGGTGGACAACACCGAGCGGGCGAACTTCGGTGCGGAGTACAACATGGGCTTCGACAGCGGCGCGTTCTTCCTGCGCGGCGGTTACAGCCTGGAGTACGACACGCAGGGCCTGTCGGCTGGCGCAGGTTTCCGGGTCAACACCGGTAACAGCAGCGCCGTCGACCTCGACTACAGCTGGGTCGATATGGCCGCACTGGGCTTCGTTCACCGCGTGGGGCTGATGATCGGCTTCTGATCGTCGGTCTGATTCGCAGCATCTGGACCCGGCCGGCGAGCGTTCATCGTCGGCCGGTCCCATATACGGCGGTTCCCTGTCCGTCGAGGCCTGCAGCAACAGGAGGATCAATATGAAACCGGGTGTCACCGGGCTTGCGCTGCTCGCATGTCTGGCATCTCTGGCAGCCTCGTTGCCGGCACCGGCCGGCCTTGTGAGCCCGCTGCGTGGTGTTGGCGAGCTGGCCTTCACCGCCGATATGCCGGTGTTCTTCGATGATCACGGCAGTTCCCATGTCCATCTTGCCGCGCGTGTGTTCGAGCGCGACCTGGTGCGCCCGGCGAGCGGTGTCACCAAGCGGCTGTCCCTGCACATGAAACTGGCGCGTGCGGGCTTCACCGCCGTCGACACGGTGGCGACGATCGAGTTCGTGTCCTCGGATCTGGCAGATCTCGGCGCGGGTTCATGGACTGAACCATTCCGCCTGATAGAGATCAGGTCGCCGATCGAGCCCGGTACCTGGGCCGTGACACTTGAACTGCGGGATCGGGACGGCGGTACTGCCGTCGCCACGGGAGTGCTGGAGGTCGGCCCGGCACTGGCGCCGCGCCTCAGCGATCCGGAATTCCAGCTCAGCACCCGCAATGGCACGCTGCCTTGGCCGGACCGCGTTTACGGGATCAACCAGGATACGCTGGAGGTTTACTTCGAGGTCGAAGGGCTGACAGGCCCGCAGACTTTCCGCTTCGAGGTCCACGATCCACGCTACGGCCTGCTGGACGACCAGAACCTCACGCTGGACCTGCAGTCCGGTCGCAGCGCCACGCTGTGGAAGTTGCCCGTGGGCGACTACCCCGAGGGCAGCTATGGCCTTCGAATCGTGCCACCCTTCGCGGCCGAAGAAATGCCGATGAAGGAGTTCTCGATTTCCTGGCGCATCGACCGCGCGCTCGAAGGTGGCGACGAGCTGCTGGTGGAGTCCGAACTCGCGATGCTGCCAAAAGACCATGATCGCCTGCTCAGGCTGTCCCGCGCGCGGCAGATCGAGTTGCTGCAGGAGTTCTGGAATATCGTCGACCCCACGCCCGGGAGCGAGCGTAACGAGACCCGGGACAAGTTCGTCGCCCGCATCGAGGACGCCAACCGGATCTACCAGTCCCGCCGTGGCCCGGGCGCCCTGAGTGACCGTGGGCGGGTTTATGTTCAATTTGGACGGCCACGCGAGGTTGATGTCGAGGTCATGCCGCGCAATGGCGACGAGCTGGAGATCGCTATCCAGAGCCTGCATGACATCTACTCGCCGGAAGTGGAGGGCGTGATGGCCCGTGGGGATATCTACGGCGATATCGGCACCGGGCCCCGGACCACCCCGATCAACCTGCCCGGGGCCCATGCCCAGGGTGCGACGACGGACTTTTCCAGCGAGACGGCGAGCGACCTGCGGCGCAATGCAGCCCGTGTAGGCCGGGAGGGCGGATTCGAGGTCTGGAAGTACGAGTACAACGGCGAACCCCTGCTGGCGCATCACAGGCCCGGTCTGGCCGAGCAGCAGCATATCCGGTTTATCTTCGTGGATCGCCGGGGGGTGGGGGACTTCCGCCTCGAATACAGCAATCTTCCGACCCGTCGTTAGGCTCGCTCTTGCCTCCTGACGGGGTCTGTTCGTACATTGCGACGGTCGGTTTTTCGCCGGGCGGGCGGCTCCAGCAAGAGCAACCTGCCAGCATGCAGACGGGCTTGCGCAAGTTTCCTGAGTTGGAGGAACTCGCCTGTCGTCAAAGGCTTCGGCGGAGGTTGACAGTCCAAAAACGGGCTGGATATAATGCCGCCTGTTTTGCAAGCGGGGGACCGCGGAAAGCCACGGCGGGTGGCCGCTGCTGTCCCACGGTTGGCTCCACAGTGGAAGTACCCGGACTGCTGAAGAGTTGGCCGGAATTCCAGCGGGTTCCGCCCTCCTCGCCGGGGGCTCCGTGACTTAGCTAGGATGTCAACGTTGTCTAACGCAGACAACGCAGACAACACGGGACCGTATCTACATCTCGAGAAAAGGACGAGGCCAAACCATGGCTCGCAATGGTCTGTTCGCACGCGCCCTCTTCGTGGCGCTGTTCATGATCCAGTTCACCGCCGTTCCGGTATTTGCCCAGGACGCTGCCACAGACGCCGCCGCCCAGGAGGCTGCGGGAGAATCTGTGGAAGAAGGCGCCCTGGATTACGAAGGCATCATGAACACCTCCGATTCACTGGCGTGGTCAACGTCGGATTCGATCGACGAAATGGTTGTCGTGCCTGAGAAGGCCGCCGGCATCATGGGTTGGTTCGAGGGCACGATGCTCGGCAAGAGCGGCGCGGGCAAGCTGTTCATCGCCGGCGGAAACTTCATGGTGTTTCTGCTCATCGCTGCCATTGTCGCCATCGCGATCATCATCGAGCGCGCGTGGACGCTGGCCAAGGCCCGCACCAACACGCGGCGCCTCATCGGTACGGTGATCACGACGATCCGCAGCGAGGGTGTGACTGAAGCCGCGCAGGTGTGCGAGCGCACGCGCGGGCCGATCGCAGCAATTCTGCACAGCGGGTTGTTACGCGCCGATCGAGGTCCGGAGGCCGTGGAGAAAGCGATCGAGACTTCGGGCACCATCGAGATGGCCTTCCTCGAGCGCGGGCTCGTGGCCCTCTCCTCGGTGGCCAACGTGGCTCCGCTGCTCGGCTTCCTTGGTACGGTGTCCGGTATGATTTCGGCCTTCGAGGCCATCGCCAACGCCGACAACGTGAACGCCAAGCTCGTGGCCAGCGGCATCTCCGAGGCCCTGATCACCACCGCATCCGGACTGGTGGTCGCCATCCCGGCTTCGCTCGGTCACAGTTTCTTCCTTTCGGTCATTGACCGTTTCATCATCGAGATGGAGGAGACTTCGGCCGAACTGGTCGAGGAACTCACCTCCATCGGTCACCGCTAGGCTGATTCTCTCCAAGGGGGTCGCACGATGGCGGTCAAGATCAAGAAGTACAGGAGACCGGTGCAGGACATGGAGATGTCCTCCATCTCCGACATTGTCTTCCTGTTGCTGATCTACTTCATGGTGGTTGCGGTGTTCCAGCAGGACATCGGCATGCCATTCGTTCTGCCAGCCGCGGACAGCAACCAGGACCAGGTCGTAAAGATCAAGGAATCGAACATCGCCGATCTGACGATCGACGCCAACGACCTGATCTTCCTGGACGACATTCCGTTGCAGGTGAATCAGATCAAGAAGCGCCTGGAGCAGAGGTTGACCGAGAACCCCAAGCTCGTGGTGATGGTCAACAATCACCCGACTGCGGGATACGGTACCTTTGCAGCCGTGCTCGACGAAATACGCCTGGCCAAGTGCCGGCGCGTGGCGATCAAGATGCAGGATGGCTAGGGATAGGATGGTCAGGGAATGAAATTCGAACGTAATCTCAAGACCAAAGCCGCGGTGCCCACCGCCTCGATGGGGGACATCGTATTCCTGCTGTTGATCTTCTTCATGGTGACGACCGTATTCAAGAGCGAGGACGGTTTGCCCGTGGAGCTGCCGCGCGCGGAAAGCGGTATCGAGGTCAAGCGGGACAACATCACGCGAGTCTATGTGGATGCGCTCGGCCGCATCTCGGTCGACGATCACATCGTGACGCCAGCGCTTGCCGCGCAGTTCATGTTGCAGCGCACCGAGGAGAATCCGATGAACATCGTTGGATTCGAGGGTGACGTGAACGCTGACTACAAGTACATGGACCAGATCATGGAAGAGCTCAAGAAGGTCAATGCAGTCCGGATCTCGTTTAACAACAAGGTCGACAGCGCGCAGCCGAAGTACTAGGAGCGAGCGGGTTGAACACTCCTGATGCAACAATGGGCGAATCCTGGGAAGGGATTGCGCTCGGAACAGCAAACGACCGCTTCAAGGCGAAGTACGGGCAGTACCTATCCGTGGCACTGCTGCTTTCGCTCGTGATCTGGACGAATATCTTCCTGTTCACGCCGGAGCTGGAGATCGAGGCCTACCGGCTCAAGGAAGACTCGATCGAGGTCATCGACATTCCCGATGTGATCGATATCCCGCCGCCGCCGCAGGAGCTGCCCAAGCCGCAGGTGCCGATCGAGGCCGCGCCGGACGCCGAGGTCGAGGACGACGTCGAAATCGCCGAGACGATGCCCGAGGAGTTCGACTTCAGCATGCCCACCGGAGACGGTGGTGCCGGTGCGGCGCAGAACTTCCAGGCCTTCGACACCAAGCCCGAGCTGGTGAAGTTTGTTGCGCCGGTCTATTCGGAATTCGCGCGCGAGGCCGGTTTCTCCGGTGTGGTCTATGTCGATGTCCTGGTCGGCACAGACGGCCGGGTCAAGCAGGTCCGCCTGCAGCGTGGCGTTCACCCGCTGCTGGACAAGTCCGCCCTGGCGGCTGCGCAGAGGGCCCAGTTCACACCGGGCAAGCAACGCGATATCCCGGTCGAGGTCTGGGTGACACTTCCTTACGGGTTCATCTTGAACTGAGCTCGTCCTGATCGGGTGATGAATCTGGTGCCGGTCCCTTCTGGGGCCGGCACTATCATTATCAGCCCTATCCGGGATTCGTGAGAACCCTGTAACATCCGCCTGCGTCCAGCGTAGAGTGCTTGTCCGTGTCCCCACCCCTGCGGGGCCGGCACTTCCGACTACAGGAGGAAGAGATGAATCGCATGCGCAGCCGCGTGCTCCTGCCCGTGACCAGTTTGATCCCCGCAGTGATCCTGGGGCTGACCCTGGGAATGTTGCTCGTTGGTGCTGAGGCCATGGCCCAGCTGGAGACCAGGCTCGTTGCCCTGGACCAGGTTCTGCCGCAGCTCTATGACGGCCAACCGGTCACCCTGAGCGAGTGCCTGGAAGTAGGCGAGGTGGCCTCGATGGACCTGGCCGGGTTCAGCGAGGACGTTGGAGTCGCCGAGCGCGACAAGACCGCCGCCTGGATGCAGTGGCTGCCAACGCTGAGCGTCAGCGCGAACTGGCAGCGCTCTGAGCGCACGGATCAGGACGTGCCCGGGATCAACCCGGGCGACCCGTTGACGGACGTTACGTCCCGCTTCCGCAGCGATGGCCAGCGTGCCGACGCTTCCTGGACGGTCTTCGACGGCTTTGACCGGCTCTGGGAGGGCAAGCAGGCCGCGGCGGCCCTCAACTCGGTCGAGTCCAACTACGAGTACCAGCGCCGCCTCGTGCGCGAGCGCATCTCCGATGCCTACTTCGACCTGCAACGCGCCTATGGGCGTGTGGCAGTAGCAGCGGAGGCCGAGGGACTCGCGGCCCAGGAACTCGAGCGCACCGAGACCTACTTCGAGCTCGGCATCAGCACCAAGAGCGATGTCCTGCAGGCCAAGGTTCGCCACCAGCAGACCAAGCTCGATGGCGTGCGCGAACGTACGGGCGAGCGTCGCGCCTTCATCCTCCTTGCCTTTTCCATGAACATCCCCGGCGCGGACATGTTTCGGCTCATGGAGGAGCTGCCGGCCGTCGATCGCATCGAGGTGCACTCGCTTGACGAGCTCATCACGCGCGCCGACCAGGACCGGCTGGACATCACCGCTGCCGAGTTCTCGCTCGAGGCCAGCCGCGACGGCGTTACCAGGGCGCGCTCCCGCTACTACCCGCAGGTGTCGATCTTCGGTTCGATGAACCGCTCGTCCAGCGACAGCCCGCAGGCACTGCGCTTTGGTGCCCAGATCAACACCTCGGTCGCCTGGGGAGTTCAGGGGCGCTGGGATCTGTTCGACGGCTGGCGCCGCGAGCAGCAGTACCGCCGGGCGGTCGCCACCCGGCGCAAGGCCGAGTATGGTCTGCGCAAGACGCGCCTCGAGGTCGAGCTGCAGGTCGTGAACATCTACTCCAACCTGATCGACGCCGTGGAGAGCTATGACGTCTCCAGCTTCACGGTCGAACAGTCGGTGGAAGACCTCAGATTGGCCGAGGAACGATTCCGGGTGGGCGCGGGCACGCAGCTCGATGTCATCACCGCCCAGGTCAACCTGGCCACCGCGCGCCGCGATCTCGTCGACGCACAGGTCAACTACGCCAAATTCATCAACCAGATGCGTCGGGCCGTCGGTGGCGACGTAGTGGCGCTGCACTGATCGCTGGCCGGCGCGAAGCCGGCTGCTGGTCGAGTCGGCATGATCCAGGGATGGCGACGAAGCCGCGCGGTACATCGCGCGGCTTCGTCTGTCTTGCCCCCGGCGCCGCCAGCGCGCACTATGCAGGCAGGTGCCGATTCTGGACCGGGCCCGGGCCCGCTATTCCGTCTCGCGGAGGCCTCTTGTCGCGTCTGCTCACAATCGGGCTGTTGCTCGTCGCCCTCGTCGCGCTGGTCGCGCTCGCCGCTTGCTCGCCGCAACCGACCACGCGCTCACTCTTCCCGGACTCGGACTGGTTCGAGACCGACGTCCTGCTGGGCATCGCCGAGACCGGCCACCCGGTGGCCACGATTACCGTCTCGGTGCCCTTTCGGCGTCTGGTTTTCTACCGGGCCGCCGATGGCTACCGTGCCCCATACCGACTGAGGGCGATTGTTCGCAGTGCCGGCGATGCGATGCAGATGCAGGAGTGGAGCGGTGACGCCTGGGCCGAAGACTATGCAGGCACACGCGGCGAGCTGGCGCTGCAGCGAACGGTGACCATGACATTGACTGACGCCGCCGTCGGGCCGGCTGCAGTACTCGAATTGCGCATCCTCGTCGACGGCACGGCGCGCGAGGGCATTGCGCGCGTACCGATCCAGATGGGCCGTTTCAGTGGCGGAGGCCTGGTGCTTGGCGAACTGGCGCTGTACCGCCTGCGCGAGCGTGATGCAGCGATGCCGACGGATCTCGAGGTACTGGACGACGCCCTGCCCGACCCCGATCACTTCGTGCGCCGCAACAGCGCGAGCTTCGATTTCGCCACGGGTGAGCCCTGGGTACTGATGCGTGTCTTCGACCTGCGCGAGCAGCCCGAGAGCAACGCGCTGCAAATGCGGGTGTTGGGCTTCGCGGAGGACGCAGAGGAACCGAACTGGCAACGGGATCTCGAGATCCAGCGCGCGGGCTACGAGACCTCGATCTTCCTGCAGCTGCCGCGTGAGGCACTGGTCTTTGGTCGCAATCGAGTCGAGGTCCGGATGGCCGGGGCCGATGCGGTGAGCGCCTTTGTGGAAAACCTCGGGCTGGATCTCGAGGATACGCCGAGCTGGAAGGCGAACCTGAGACAGGTGGAGGTCCTGGCCAGCGAGGAAGAGTTTGCCCGGCTGGAGCAGGCGGCAGCGGAGGATCGCTCAAGCCTTTGGGCGCAGTTCTGGCAGCGGCGCGACCCGGACCCGTCCACGCCCGAGAACGAGCGGCTGGACATCCACTACGACCGGGTGGCCTACGCGCGCGCCTTCCTGCGCGACGGTTTTGCCGATGGGGCGCTCAGCGATCGGGGCCGGGTCTGGCTGCTGCACGGCCGGCCGGACTCGATCGACAATTCCAGCCCGGGTTTTGAGAACTACGGAAACTACGAAGTCTGGCGATACAGGGATGCCTCTCTGGCCTACTACTTCCGCGACGTCGATGGTCTCGGGCGTTTTCGCCTGGTCTGGCAGGAGGGGGTCTGACGATGCTCGACCGTGCGCTGGACGAAGCAACGCGTGAGCGCGCGTCGGCGAGCGGCATCGACTGGCGTAATGCCTGGGCCGGCACAGACAGCGGGGGCACGCTGCGGGCCTGGCCCGAAGCTGCAGCGGTGGCGCTCGACGTCCCGCAACTCGTCCAGTCACTCGTCCCGTCTCAGTGGCTGACCCCGTCGACCCTGCTCGAACCGATGCGCCGCGATCCTGCACACAACAGCGAGATGATCAGCGAGGTGTTGGGTGGCGAGCGCTTGCGTGCATTGCTGCGGCGCGAACAGTGGTGGCTCGTGGCCGGCTCCGACGGTTATGTCGGCTGGGTGCATGACTGGGTGCTCCAGGACGCGCCTTCGAATCCAACCGAGCGAGCGACCTTCCGCTATGGCCGGCCACATGGCACGCTCTGGCTCTCGGACAACCGGGCCGCCTGTCCGCTATGGCTGGGCATGGAACTCTTTGCCGTGCAGGGGCCATTGGGGGAACGTGGTGGCAATCACCTGTTGCGTACGTCGACGGGTCAGGAGGGCTGGATCCCGGCTGACGAACTCATGCCGCCCGGACCCTTGCCCGACATGCGCGCACTCATGAATGTACTGCGGTCGCTGACCGGAATTCCTTACCGCTGGGGTGGGCGCAGCCCGATGGGCTTTGACTGCAGCGGGTTCGTTCAGTTCGCTGCGGGCCTGTGTGGTGTGACGCTCGAGCGCGATGCGGCACAACAGGCCGGCTACGGTGAAGCGGTCGGGCTGGAGCCCGACCAGTGGCGTGCGGGCGATCTGATCTTTTTCGGCCAGCCTGCCGACCACGTTGCCTTCCTGGATGCCCGTGACGGGTTGTTGCACTGCCAGGGCCAGGTGCGGCAGGACCGCCTCGAGGGCCATCCGCTGCAGGCGCGAATCAGTGGCGTACGCCGCTGGTGGAGTGCGCCCGGCGCCTGACCGCGACCTGCTTGACCGCGACCTGAGGCACGCTCCGGCCGCTCGAACTCAGCGCCCGATCAGCTCCTGGTGCAGGCTGGCGAGCCAGTCCCGGCCCTCGCGGTCACCGACCATGAAAGCCCTGTGACGAGGGCCGGAGAAGCTCACCATGGGCGGTCCGAGCCTCTGGGCCACGGCGTCGATCGCGAGCTGCACGCGGCGGCTGGTCACACCGCGGCCGACCAGCGTGACACGGCGCTGCCGTCGTTCCAGCTGGAAGCTGATCTGTCTCTCTTCTCTCAGGTAATCCTGCAGTTGTTCGAGCAGCACCGGGCCTTCGAGATCCGGGAGCATGATGTTCATGGCGAGCCCGCTGCGACTGTCGGTCTTTTGCACTGCGCCATCGAGCTTTAGGTCGGTGCGGTCGAGCAGTCGCATGACCCTGGCGATCATGGGCACATCGTGTGGCAGCGAGTCGATGGAGATCACGCTGACCGGATTGCTCAGCATTACCATCCAGACTGGGGGGATCGCGGCGCCACAGTCTGCGGCCACACGTGTGCTGTCACTGTGGCTGCCCATCCCGCGCAACTCGAACGCGATCTGGTGGGCGCGAGCCATCTCCAGCGCCTGCGGGTGGATCAAAGGCGCACCGGCGTGGGCGAGGTCGATCATCGACTGGTAGTCCAGGCGCTCGAGTCTGTAGCTCAGTGGCAGCATGCGTGGGTCGGCGCTGCGCACGCCCTCGACGTTGCGCAGCATCACGATGCGGTCTGCCGCATGGGCCACTCCGAGCGCTACCGCCGAGAGGTCCGAGCCGCCGCGCCCTAGCGTGGTCACGCGCCCGTCGTCGGTCGCTCCCTGGAAGCCAGCTACGACAGGGATCTCGGATGCGGCCAGGGCGGCCGTTACGGGACTGGAGTTCAGGTGACGCAGGCGGGCGCGCCCGAAGTTGCCATCCGTCAACAGGCCGGCCTCGCTGCCGGAGAACGAGCGCGCACTCACGCCACGGTGACGCAGGGCGATGGCGAGGAGGCTTGCGGTCTGCATCTCTCCGGTCGCCAGCAGGCGGTCGAGTTCCTCGGCTGGCGGGTCGTGGTGCAGTTGACGCCCGAGCGCCAGCAGCTGGTCGGTGACGCCAGCCATGGCCGCGACCACGACGAGCGGGTGCACGCCTGCCTGCAGCGTCTCGAGCACACGGTCGGCTGCCGATTCGATCCGGTCGATTCCGGCGAGCGAAGTCCCGCCGAATTTCAATATCCTTACCCGCACCTGCCTGCCTCCCGGGACGATGGCTGTCCAGAACACGGACGTAACGGACACCATAAACCGTGCCATTGGCGCTGTACCCCACGAATTCGACCGTCAATCGCGATTTGGCTGTTGCTGCCACGGGGGGGCTCTGCTATCCTGCCGCCGCGATCTGGCTGTAGGTGATTGGCGGACAAGGGTTTAGGCCAATCCACGCAGCGGTCGGTCGTGGCCTGCGGCTCGTTCTCCCGTGTCGAGCTATGCACCTGGACCAGATGCCAGCGGAGGATCGTCCGCGCGAACGATGCCACCGCCTCGGGGTACATTCCCTGTCGGCGGTGGAACTCCTTGCCCTCGTACTCGGGGGTGGTGGACGGCATGGCGGCTCGCTGGAAGTGGCGCGCGCTGTGCTGGCGCACTTCAGTGCCCTGGACCGGCTCGGGCGCGCGCGTGCGGCCGAACTCATGGTGGTGCCCTCGATGGGCGTCGCCCGGTCATCGGCACTGGCTGCGGCCTTCGAGCTCGGTCGGCGGGCGCGACGCCAGCAGGGTCAGAACGGGAGCGCGGTTGAGCTGGTGGAGGGGCCCGAAGATGCCCACGCCATCTTCGCCTCGTTGCTGGAAGAGCTTGATCAGGAAGCAGTGGCCGTGCTTTGTCTGGGCGCGCGGCATCAGCCACTGCACGCGGGGATCGTTGCCCTGGGTTCGCTGAACTCGGCGGCGGTGCATCCGCGGGAAGTTTTCCGGACTGCGGTCGCTGTGAATGCGGCAGCCGTGGTCCTTGCCCACAATCATCCGTCGGGAGATCCCGAACCCAGCGAGGATGATGTCCGGCTCACGCGGCGCCTGCAGCGCTGTGGCGAGACACTGGGCATCGAGCTGCTCGACCACCTGGTGGTCGCCAGCCATGGCTGGGTGAGTCTCCGCGAACGGCGCGTACTCTAGTACCTGAAACGAGGACTTTCGGGCATGCCTGCCGGAAAAGCGAAGAAAGCGGGCCTTTGGGAACGCTTCAGCAACCTGTTTATCAACGATATCGCCATCGATCTCGGCACCGCCAATACCCTGGTCTACATCAAGGGCAAGGGGATCGTACTCAACGAGCCCAGTGTGGTCGCCGTCGACAGATACACGCGCAAGGTGCATGCGGTCGGGCACGCGGCCAAGGCCATGCTGGGCAAGACGCCCGAGGCCATCGAGGCCATACGTCCGCTCAAGGACGGCGTGATCGCCGATTTCGATGTTACCGAACACATGCTGCGCGAATTCATCCAGATGGCGCAGAAGAAACGCCACTTCATCGCGCCGCGCATCATCATCTGCGTGCCCTCGGGTATCACCGAAGTCGAGAAGCGCGCGGTGCGTGACTCGGCCAAGCATGCCGGTGCGCGTGAGGTCTTCCTGGTGGCCGAACCGATCGCAGCCGCGATCGGTGTGGGCCTTCCGGTCGATCAGCCAAGCGGCAACATGATCATCGACATCGGTGGTGGCACGAGCGAGATCGCCGTCATCGCGCTCAACGGAATCGTCTGTGATACATCGATCCGCGTGGGTGGTGATGAACTCGATGAGGCGATCGTCAGCCACCTCAAGAAGAACTACAACCTGCTGATCGGCGACCAGACGGCCGAGCACATCAAGAAGGAAATCGGGTCGGCCTACAAGCTGGATGAAGAACTTGAGATGGAGGTCAAGGGTCGCGACCTCGTTGCCGGGATCCCCAAGACGCTGAAGATCAGCTCGCAGGAGATCCGCGGTGCGCTGACCGAACCCCTGGGCCAGATGGTCGACGCCCTCAAGCATTCGCTGGAGCAGACGCCACCCGAGCTGGCGGCCGACATCGTCGATCGCGGCATCGTGATGACCGGTGGCGGTGCGTTGCTGCGAGGCCTGAGTGATCTGTTCCGCGAAGCGACGAACCTGCCGATCAACACCGTCGATGATCCCCTCTTTTGTGTGGTCCTGGGCACGGGCAAGATCCTGGACAGCGTCACGGCATACGAGGACGTGATCATGCACAGCAGCAGGGACTGAGATGGCCGAACGCCCGGAGGCCCTGGCGCGGCTGGCCGACAAGCTGGTGCTCGCGCTCTGCGTCATCCTGGCCGTCTGGATGATGAGCTGGGACGAACCGTTGCGGGTGGCCCGCGGCAGCGCTTGGGCACATCGCCTGACTTCGCCGATGGAGCGTGCCACGCAGGTCGTCGGTGAGCTGCGCGCCACGCACGCTGAAAACGAAGGACTGCGCGCAGAGATTGCGGCGCTGCGCATGGACCTCGATTATCTGGCCGCTGTGCGCGGCAGGATCGAGGAACTGGAGAGCCGGGCCGGTTTCTACGAACGCGACCATGGCCGCCTGGTGCCGGCCACGGTGCTCGAACTGATCGTCAGCAGGGTCCCGGTGCAGGCCAAGATCCGCAGCCTGACCGGCGACAGCCTCAAGGCCTGGATGCCTGTGGTTAACGAGCACGGCCTCGTCGGCCGGATCCGCCAGGTGCTTGGTCCTGACGAGGCCCTCGTGCAGTTACTCACCGAGGAAGACTCGCGCATTTCCGTGGAGGTCGCGCGCACCGGTGTGACAGGTCTTTTGCGTTACGACGGCCGGCGTTTCTTCATCGACCACGTACCGCAGGGTGAACCGGTGGCCGTCGGCGATCCGGTGATGAGTTCGGGCCTGGGCGGGACGGTTCCGCGTGGTCTGAATATCGGGACGGTCAAGGACGTCCGGGCCGACAGCAGCGAACTCTTCCAGGTGGTGGAGGTGGCCAGCGAGGTGCGCTTCAGCGCGATCCGTAATGTCTTCGTCGTGATTGATGATGGTCCCTGGTATTCGAGTGAGAATGATTTTGCGCCGCTCGAACCGGAAGACGCTGCAGAAGCGCAGGGGCCGACGCCATGAACGGAGCACGCCTGGCCCTCTTTACCATCTTCACGTTGATCGCTCAGGTCGCCCTGGTGCCGAGCATCGCCATCGCTGGCGTCAGGCCCGACCTCACGGTCCTGCTCGTGGTGATCGCGGGCCTGCGCGGCGGGCCCATCGTGGGCACGCTGACCGGCTTCGCCATAGGTCTGCTACAGGATCTGCTGACCCCGGAAACACTCGGCATGAATGCGCTGGCCAAGTCCATTGTCGGCTGGCAGGTGGGCAAGATCAGCGGGCAGCTGGCGCTGGAGGGGCCGCCACTTTACCTGGGTCTGGTCTCGGCCGCCGTGCTGGCGCACGACTTCATCTACCTGCTCGCGCTGACGCGCCTGGATATCGTTCGCTTCCTGCTGACCTTCGTCACGCACGCCATCCCGGCCGCGATCTACACGGGCATCGTGGCCCTGTTGATGGCGATGCTGGCGCTCGTGCTGGGGCAGGGAGCGCTGGCGCGACCGCAAGGGGGGCGCAATGGATGAACACGCGAGGGCCTGGCGGGCGCGCGTGTTGCTCCTGGTCGTGGCGCTGGGATTCTTCACGCTGGCCACGAAGCTTTTCTCGATGCAGGTACTTGCCCACGCGGAGTATGCGCGCATGGCGCGAGAGAACCGGCAGTTCGTGCGCCGCGTTCTCGCACCGCGAGGCGTCATCAGCGATCGTGCCGGCCTGAACCTGGCCCATAACGTCTATCTTGCGCGCGTCACCTACCCACGTTCCTTCGCAGTGCAGGGCGATTCCACGTTGGACCGCCTGATCGAGCTTCTGGACCTCGATGAAGCGAGCGTACTGAAGCGAATTGATCGTGCTCCACCAGGTGATCGCGTGACCATCGTGCGACGGGCCACGCCGCAGCAAGTGGCGGTGGTCGAGGAGCACCGCGTCCAGTTGCCCAATGTGCAGCTGATCGTGCAGCCGCGGCGGCACTATCGCTACGGCTCGCTGGCGGCGCACCTGATGGGATACGTCGGCGAGGTGCGGCCCGAGGAGACCGGCTCGGGACAGGCCGACTACCTGCCGGGCGATCTGATCGGGCGCAGCGGAGTGGAGGCCTGGGCAGAGGGGCTGTTGCGCGGCGAGCCAGGTCGGGAAGTTATCGAGGTCAATGCGGCGGGGCATGTGGTGGGTTCTATCAGCGAGGGCGGTGAGCCAGCCTTGCCCGGCGCCGAGGTCTTCCTCACGCTGCATGCCGGCTTGCAACAGACTCTCGAGCGCCTGCTCGACGGGAAGGTGGGCTCGGGTGTCTGCGTGGAGGTTGGTACCGGCGACATCCTGGCCGCGGCCAGCAGCCCCACCTTCGACCCCAACGAGTTCACTGCCGGCATCAGTCAGGTGCGCCTGGACGAGTTGCGCTCGGACCGTCGCAAGCCGGAGTTCAACCGTGCCATGCGCGGGACCTACCCGCCAGGCAGTCCCTTCAAGCTGATGACAGCAGCGGCGGCACTCGATGCCGGCCACGTGCGTCCAGAGACGCGTTTTGAACCCTGCCGCGGCGGCTATATGTACGGCGATCGCTACTTTCGCTGTTGGGAGCTGGCGGGGCATGGCTCACTCGATCTGATGGGGGCCATCGTCCAGAGCTGCGATGTCTATTTCTACCAGCTCATCTCGCTGCTCACCGTCGACGAACTGGCGGCGGCGGCGCGCCGCTTCGGGTTGGGGGCGGCCACGGGCCTGCCCGCCCTGCGCGACCACGCCGGCCTGGTCCCGACCAGCGCCTGGTACGACGAGCGCTTCGGGCGCGGAGGCTGGACTTCCGGTGTCAAATTGAACCTCGCGATCGGTCAGGGCGAACTGCTCGTCACGCCACTGCAGATGGCCAGGGCCTTTGCCGCGCTCGGCGGTGACGGTTTACTCGATCGCCCGCACCTGGTCCTGGCCCACACGCGATCTCTCGGTGTGCACGAAGAGCGCAGTGTCCTGCGTAGCACGCAACCGGTCTGCCAGCCGCGCACGCGCCAAATCCTTCAGCGGGCGTTGCGTCTGGTGGTCGCGCATGAGGAAGGTACCGGTGGTCTGGCCCGTGTCGCGGGCGTCGCGGTCGCGGGCAAGACGGGCACCGCAGAGAATCCCTTTGGCGAGGACCATGCGTGGTTCGTGGCCTATGCCCCGGCCGAGGCGCCGCAGGTTGCCGTGGCCGTGATCGTGGAGAATTCCGGCCACGGTGGCTCGATCGCGGCCCCGCTGGTGGGCGAGTTCCTGGAGGCTTACTTCTCGCTCAGCGGCAGCGATACCGCATCGGGGGCGCGTCGATGAACCCGCTGTTTGCAATCCTCGGACGCATAGATGTGCCGGCCTTTCTGGCCTGGGCCGGCCTTGTCGTCTTCGGGCTGGCGGCAGTCTACAGCTGTACCGTGGACTATCAGGCAGCCGACGAGATCGTGGCCTCTACGGTGCCGCGTGCCGTGTTCACAGGCCAACTGGTCTGGGCACTGCTCGGCACGCTGGTAATGTTGCTGACCGTGCTGATTCCCTACCGGCACTTCGAGACCTTTGCCTATGTCGCCTACGCGCTCTCGCTGGTGCTGCTGGTGCTGGTGTTGCTGGTAGGCGCGGAGGCCGGTGGAGGCCGCCGCTGGTTGAGTTTCGCGGGCCTGAGCGTGCAGCCTTCGGAGCTGGCCAAGGTGGCATACATATTCGCATTGGCGCGCCTGCTTGCCGGTCGATCGAGCCGCTCACCCCTGCTGATGGTTTCCGGGGCCTTGTTGCTCATGATCGGCCCGGTGATGCTCGTGGCACGCGAGCCGGATCTCGGCACGAGCCTGGTTTTTATCGCCCTGAGCGTACCCATGCTCTTCTTCGCCGGCGTATCCGCACGCCTGATACTTGCGCTGGCCTCACCGGCGATCAGCGCGCTGGTGATATTCTCCAGCCAGCAGGTACTCGACGCGGTCTGGCCCTGGGTCGCATACGTGATCGTGTTGATGGGCGTGCTCTATGCCTCGCGCCTGTACATCGTGCAGAGCATGGTGTTGATGGGCGCCAACGTCATGGTCGGCCTGGCTGTGCCCCTGGTGTGGACACGCCTGCAGCCCTACCAGCAGGCGCGCATCCTGAGTTTCTTCGACCCCACTGAGTCCGACCGCCTCAACTACGGCTACCAGACCTTCCAGTCAAAGGTCGCGATCGGCTCCGGCGGGCTTCTGGGCAAGGGATACCTGGAGGGTAGCCAGAAGGGTCTGGCCTTCCTGCCCGAACGCCACACGGACTTCGTGTTCTCGGTCATCGGCGAGGAATTCGGGCTGATTGGTGTGTGGCTGGTCCTTGCTCTCTTCCTGCTGTTGATCGCGCGCAGCTTGCGTGCGGCGCGTATAAGCCGGCGCAGTTTTGGCGCCATGCTGGCGGTTGGCGTTGCCAGCTACTTCACCTTCCAGGTGCTGGTGAACATCGCCATCACCGTCGGTTTGCTGCCGGTGACCGGCCTGCCTCTGCCGTTGCTCAGCAAGGGTGGCAGCTCGATGCTCGTGAGTTGCATGATGGTGGGTCTGGTGCTGAACGTGTCGGCACGCTGGTCGGAGGTCTGAGTGTACTTCGATGGTGAGCGCCTGGTGGACGGAGCGGGTGCACCACTCGATTGGCCGGCACTGTCCGTGATCGGTGATCCCGTTGCCCACTCGCTCAGCCCCGCACTGCACGCTGCGGCCTTGCAGGCGCGCGACATCCAGTCCAGATACGAAGCGATCCGTGTCGCCGGCCCTTCCCTGGCGCTCGCGCTGGAGGCCGCGCGTGCGGCCGGCGTACGTGGTTTGAACCTCACCTTGCCATTGAAAGAGGCGGTCCTCGAACTGGGGGTTGCGAGAACGGACGAGTGCGAGAGGATCGGTGCTGCGAACACGCTGGTCCTGCGGCGCGGTGACTGGATGGCGCATAACACGGACGCGCGTGGCCTCGCCATGGCCTTGCAGCGCGCGCTGGGCGCCTCGCTGGGTGCTGCCCTGCGGCGTTGCGTGATCCTGGGAGCAGGTGGTGCTGCGCGCGCCACGGCGCACGCCCTGCAGGGTCTCGGCGCGGGTGAGGTGCTGATCGCTGCGCGCGAGGTGAGTCGCGCCGACTGGGCGCGTGACTTTGGCGGACGGAGCTGTGTGCTCGGTGACCTCGATACTTCCCGGGCAACTCTGGTCATCAATTGCACGCCGCTGGGCCTGGACCCCGCCGACCCGCCGCCGATCGATCCGGGTGCACTCGATCCGGACGCACATCTGATGGATCTCACATATGGCGATCAGCCGTCGGCTTTGCTGTCGCAGTTCGCTGGCCGCGGCCAGGACGGACGGGCCATGCTGGTGGCCCAGGCGGCGTTGTCATTTTCGGTGTGGTACGGTGCCCTGCCACCCCTGCCGCAGATGGCGGCGGCGATCGGGATGGACTGGTAGCCGACCTCCCGGACCGGTGGCGCCATGTGGCGCGGACTCCTGGACCTTCTCTGGCCTTCTCCCTGTCCGGTCTGTGACCGCGAGAGCGAGGCGCTGGTTCATGCTTCCTGTCTGGCCAGCATGGGGATTGTACGGCGGACGCCCGGTCAGGCGCAGTCGGCGGCGCAGGTGCACAGCCGTTTCGAGGACGGACCTGGCTGGTTCCGCTTGCTGCACCAGTGGAAGTACGGAGGGCGCGCCCGGCTGGCAGCGATCGTCGCAATGGAGATGGCCCGTGATCCGATACCAGGGATCAGGCAGGCCGTACTGGTGCCCATGCCCGACGATAGCGAGCGCCAGAGACAGCGCGGATACAGCCCGGTCGGTGATCTGGCACGTGAACTGGCCGGCATGAGCGGTGCGCGACTGGACCCGCGCTTGCTGCGACGGCGGCGAGCGGCCCGATCGCAGACTGCCTGTACCAATGATTCCGAGCGAGCCCGCAATGTCGACCAGGTCTTCGCTGTTGGTGACCTTGCCCGTTGGCCCGTCGCGTGCGAGCTGATCCTGGTCGATGATCAGGTTACAAGCGGGGCGTCACTGAGGGCAGCCGCCGTGCTGCTCGGCGCGCGCGGTAATCCGGTGCGCGCCTGGTGTGCGGCGAGGGCCGCACGGGCGCCGCTGCGCCTTTCTTGACGGTCTGGCGGCTGCTCACTAGACTTCGCCCGCTGCGGGGCCAGGCCGGCGCCTTCCGGGCTCTTGTCAGCCTGCGGGCGGCCCGCATGCCGCTTCGCTCGACCGCCCCGTCCACCCGCTTCCGGGACCATCCCGGGAAGGTCTGCCCATGACGAAGCTCTCCGTGCAGGACCTCGATCTTGCAGGCCGACGCGTGCTGATTCGCACGGACTTCAATGTTCCGATCAATGCTGCCGGCGCGATCACCGACGACACGCGGATCCGCGCGTCGCTGGCCACGCTGCGGCTGCTGCTGGACGCTGGCGCCCTGCCGGTGATCATGAGCCACCTGGGACGACCCGGCGGCCAGGTGAAGCCGGAGTTCAGCCTCGCACCGGTTGCGGCCCGGCTCGCAGAACTGCTCGGCCAGAAGGTGCACCTTGCGGCTGATTGCGTCGGCAAGGACGCGGCCCAGACCGTGGGTAACGCCAGGGCCGGCGAGCTGGTATTGCTCGAGAACCTGCGTTTCCACGCCGGCGAGACGGCCAACGATCCTGATTTCGCGCGCCAGCTGGCTGCCTCCGGTCAGGTCTACGTGAATGACGCCTTCGGTACCGCGCACCGGGCCCATGCCTCGACAGCGGGCGTGGCCGCCCACTTCGAGCAGTGCGCGGCCGGCCTTCTGATGGGGCAGGAACTCGAGCGGCTGAGTGCTTTGCTGCAGCGGCCGCGTCGGCCCTTCGTGGCCATCCTCGGCGGGGCCAAGGTCTCCGGCAAGATCGAGGTCGTCGACAATCTCATTGGCCTGGTGGAGGAGGTGCTGATCGGCGGCGGGATGGCCTTCACCTTCTTCCGTGCCATGGGGCTGGAGGTCGGCTCGAGCCTGGTCGAGGAGAAGCTCGTCGACCAGGTCGCGGTTATGATCGAGCGGGCGCGCGAATCCCGGACGCGCATCACACTGCCCGAGGACGTAATCATCGCCGATCAGTTCTCCGAAGATGCCCAGAAGAAGGAGGTCCTGGTCACCGACATCGAGTCAGGCTGGATGGGACTGGACATCGGTTCACGGACGATCAAGCGCTACAGCAACACGATCGGGGCCGCGGGCACGATCTTCTGGAACGGCCCGATGGGCGTCTTCGAAATGGACTCGTTCGCCCGTGGTACCCGCGCGGTGGCCAGGGCAGTGGCCCGCGCCACCGACGAAGGGGCACACTCGGTCGTCGGCGGCGGGGACTCGGTGGCCGCGCTCGGCCGCGCGGGACTGGCCAACAAGATCACTCACGTGTCGACCGGTGGCGGGGCATCGCTGGAGTTCATGGCTGGCAAGGAGCTGCCCGGTGTGCAGGCGCTCAGCGAAGCAGCCGGGGAGGTGCAACAATGAGCCGGCCCAGCCTGATCATGGGCAACTGGAAGATGAGTCTCTCGCAGGTGGCGGCCATGGAGCTGGCGCGCGAGCTGGTCCGTGATCTGGCCGATGCCGAGTCTGCCAATGACGCAGTGCGTGTCGTGCTCTGTCCTTCGCCCGTGCACATTGCTCCGGTCGCGACGATCATCGCCGGCAGCGCACTGGAACTCGGAGCCCAGGATTGTACACCCCATCCACCGGGGGCATTCACCGGCGGGACCAGCACCGGCCAACTGGGTGAACTGGGCGTGAGTTGGGTGCTGGTCGGCCATTCCGAGCGGCGCGCGGTCTTTGGCGAGGATGATGCCCTGCTGGCGCAGAAATTCGCCGCCGTCCTCGCCGCGGGCCTGCGGCCGGTACTCTGCGTGGGCGAAACGCTGGCCGAGCGAGAGGCCGGCCAGACCGCCGCGCGCATCTCCAGCCAGATCGATTCGGTGCTGCCGGAGGCGGCAGCCGCAGAATTCGCGGTGGCCTACGAACCCGTTTGGGCAATCGGGACGGGGGTCAATGCCAGGCTGGAGGACGTCGTCGAGGTCCACGCATTGATCCGGGAGCGCCTGGACGCACGCGGGGCGGCCGGCCTCGGCGAGCGGACACCGATCCTTTATGGAGGCAGCGTGAACGAGACGAATGCGGCGGAGTACTTCGGCCAGGATGAGGTCGACGGCGCCCTGGTCGGGGGCGCCAGCCTGGACGCCGTGCGCTTCGGTGCTATCTGCTCAGAAGCGGTCTGAAGGCCAATTTGACACCCGGACGGGCCATGAGTAGCTTTGCCCCTCGTCCTTCGCAACGGCTGCGGTCGTTCCGCATTCCAGGGAAATCCTGATGTACTACCTGTTCCTGAGCCTCCACCTGCTGATCGCGCTCCTGCTCGGCGTGATCGTCCTGCTGCAGCGCAGCAAGGGCAACGGGCTGGCTGGCGCCTTCGGTGGCGTGGGCGCCGGTGAGGCCATGTTTGGCTCGCACGGCGTGACCACGATGCTGCACAAGGCCACGATCTATCTCGCGATCGCATTCATGCTCACCAGCCTCTCGCTCGTTTACCTGACCACGCAGCGCCATGGTGGCGGTGACGACGGTCCGGTGCGTCGCACGGGCGGAGCGGTTCTGCCGGTCGGCTCGGGCGATGTTGCAGCGCCAGATGCACCGGTCGGGCTGCCCCAGGAGGGTGTTGCCGATGACACGGTTCCCGGCGCAGCTGGCGATGATTCCATCGTTCCGGCGGCTGAGGGTGACGCTTCGCAGGCTGTTGATGAGCCCGCCGGGACTGCCGGCTCGGGTGAGGAAGAAGAGAGCGAAGGCAGTAACGAGTCCAGTAATGAGGGCAACCGCTGATCGCGAATGGGTGATCAGAACATCCGTGCTCGGGTGGTGGAATTGGTAGACACGCCGTCTTGAGGGGGCGGTGGCGCAAGCTGTGCGGGTTCGAATCCCGCCCCGAGCACCATACATTCAAGCAGTCACGGCCCGCATTTTTATGCGGGCCGTTTCTGTTTTCGGCTTCAACGCCCGGATTCAGACAGCAAATAGATGGTCCATAGACTGATTTTTTTGTTTGACAGGGATTCGGCCCGTTCGAATAATGCCGGCGGATTGTCCGGAGGGTATGGAGTTTGCTCCGCGCAGCGGAACGCTCCATAGACCGGACATCAGTTGTGTCATGACGGTCTTCCGTTTCTGACACGACTCAGGCTGCACCAATCAAGCGAGGCTGTAACGATGGAAGACGGAATCAAGATCCTGGCGGCGGCCAAGAAGAAGTCCGCCGCAAAGAAGAAGAAGAAGGCCGCGACCAAGCGGAAGAAGAAGGCGACGACGAAGAAGAAGAAGACGACCGCCAAGCGCAAGAAGAAGACCGCCGCCAAGCGCAAGAAGAAGACGACGACGAAGCGGAAGAAGAAGACCGCTACGAAGCGCAAGAAGAAGACGGCGACCAAGCGCAAGAAGAAGACCGCCGCCAAGCGCAAGAAGAAGGCGACGACCAAGCGCAAGAAGAAGACGACCGCCAAGCGGAAGAAGAAGACCGCGACCAAGCGGAAGAAGAAGACGACCGCCAAGCGGAAGAAGAAGACCACGGCCAAGCGCAAGAAGAAGACGACCGCGAAGCGCAAGAAGGCCCCGGCCCGCAAGAAGCGCTAGCAGCGCGAACGGGCTGGCCAGCTGGTCGGAACGCAACGGGCGGCGAGGTTATCCTCGCCGCCCGTTTCATTTGTCTGTCTGTGAGCGGGGTCTGGCCGGCCGGGTCAGCCCTGGCCGGCGTCGCCTTGGCCTTCGTCCGCCGCGGGGGCTTCCTCGCCGGGCAGCAGGTCGTCAAAATCATCCTCGATGACCTCGTCGGGCACCATGTAGCGCCAGGTCAGGCCGGCCGAGAGCTCCGGGAAGACCAGCGTCTCGTCCAGGTCGACCTCCTCGGTCTCCCAGACGTAGAAGCGCAGGCCCGCCTCGATGAAGCCGCGGAAGGACCCGTAGACCGGGAAGCCCAGGCCCAGGCCAACGTTCCAGGTCAGCGCGCTGACATCATCGGTGTCGGTGAACTGGTTGAGGATTCCGCCGATACCCAGCGTCACGAAGGGGCGGGTGTTGTGCTTCCGCTCGGCCAGAATGTGGTAAATGATCCCGGCCTCGCCGGCCCAGGTCGTCATCGTCGCGCGGTCGATTTCCGAGCGCGGATGCAGCACCTCGACGTCGATCGTCCCGTTGGGATCGCTCGGATCGGGTTCCTCGACGATTTCCAGGATCTCCCCGGTAAACGTCGCATCGGCCTTCCCGTAGGAGCCCGTGAGCGCGATACCGAAGTTCGGCGTCAGGTAGAAGACCGTAGACATGCCTGCCTGCCAGCCCGGCTCGATCTCCTTGATTGGAGCGAGTACCGTGGAGTTCGGGCCCAACGGCCGTGGCACCTCGCCACTGAAATCGAGGATATTGTTGGCGGCGGTGTCGTTGGTCAGGGGCGTGAGCGGCGCCGGCAGATCGAGATAGGTAACGCCACCCAGCCAGGAGCCGAAGACGCTGATCTCGATCCGCTGCACACGGAAGAGGGCTTCCTCCTCCGAATCTGTCCCTTGCTGCGCGCGTGCAGGACCCGGAAGGGCTGCGCAGAGCATGGAGGCCAGGAGCAGGACAGGAGCGCCGGTTCTGCGCAAAAGCTCGTCAAGTCGAGTCATCACAGGAACTTTCGAGAGGTGGCTACAGAGATGGCGACAAAGGTGCCTGGAAAAGATACCTGGAACACGAAGCTGGGTGCGGTGCCCCGGGCGAGGGGGGTCAGATGCACGACAGCGGGTGAATTTGGCCCAGCCCGGTCCGGCGTGTCAAGGTCCGGCCGGCGGGGCAATCCCGGGCCAATATAAGGACAGTCACCCGCAGGCGGAAAGGGGCGGATCTGAGTGGGCCCGGCGTTGTGGAAGTGTCGCATCGCGTTGACAGCGCAGAATTTGCGGTGATATTTTGGCCGATCCCGGTTCCTCCACGCCCCAGCTGCGGAAAACCGGGCCCGAGAAGGGGTCGCCAGACATGCGGCCCGATGAGTGCGTCCTCCCGATCCGGGTCCGATATGACCGCCCCTTGCCCCAGTCCAAGTCAACTCCAGGAGCAGCTACCGTGAAATCCTACGCACCCGAACACATCCGGAATATCGCCCTGGTTTCGCACCAGGGCGCCGGCAAAACCACGCTGGCCGAGGCCGTCCTGTTCAAGACGGGTGCGATCGGGCGCATGGGGAGCGTCGACGAGGGGACCAGCAACCTCGACTACCACCAGTCCGAGATCGAGCACAAGACCAGTATCTTTACCGCCATCGGTTCCTGCGAGTACGAGGAGACCAAGTTCAACCTGGTAGACACGCCGGGCTTCGAGGACTTCCGGGGCGAGGCCATCGCCGCGCTGTCCGTAGTCGAATCGGCGATGGTCAGCGTGCGTGCCGACGGTGGTGTCGAGGTTGGCACCGAGGCGGTCTGGCAACTGGTCGAGGACAATGATCTGCCGGCCATCATCGTGGTAACGAAGATGGACAAGGAGCACGCGAACTTCGAGCAGGTCTACGCCCAGATCCGCGAGCGGCTCAGTGCCAAGGCGATCCCCGTGCAGTTGCCGATCGGCGAAGGCGAGAACTTCCATGGCCTGGTGGACGTGGCTCTCGGCAAGGCCTTCCTCTACGACGCCTCGGGTAAGGCGACGGAGGCGGAGATTCCCGAGGAGATGCGCGAGGCTTACGAGGAGGCGCGCGAGGAGCTCTTCAACGCCGCAGCCGAACACGACGATGCCCTGGTCGAGAAATTCCTCGAGGAGGGCGAGCTGAGCTACGAGGAGATCACGCGGGGCATCCAGATCGGCGTGCGCGACCGGACCTTCTTCCCGGTCTGTGCGGTGTCCACGACCGGCGGTGGCGTGGGCATGCGCCCGCTGCTGCACTGCATCAAGGAATACCTGCCGGCCAGCAATGTTCGCGAGACCCTGACGGGCTTGAAGGGCGAGGAGCTGGTCGAGCTGAAGACAGGCACGGAGGCGCCGACGCTGGCCCGCGTGTTCAAGATCTCGATCGAGAAGGACGCCGGCGAGTTCTCGCTGATGCGCTGCTATGCTGGCAGCGTCGAGGCCGGCAGCGAGATCCAGAACGTGAGCCAGGAAAAGACCGAGCGGGTCAGCCAGCTGTTCAGCCTCGAGGGCAAGAACCGCGAGAAGATCGAGCGCATCACCGCCGGCGATCTCGGTGCCGCCGTCAAACTCAAGGACACGCACTGTGGCGATACGCTGGGTGCGCGTGGTGTCGACGCCACGCTGCCGAAGATCGCCTATCCCGTGCCGAACAGCCGCGTCACGCTGCGTCCGGCAAAGGATGGAGACGACGACAAGGTTGCCCAGGGCCTGCATCGCCTGCACGAAGAAGACCCCACCTTCCTCGTCCACAATGACCCCGAGACGCACGAGATGGTCCTGGAGGGCATGGGGGAGATGCACTTCGAGATCATCCTCGAGCGACTGGCGCGTCGCTACTCCGTGGAGGTGACCCG
>Ga0164313_10000892_pt1 | contig 25364 bp, 24 predicted proteins | sample GuaBasSedimGuay4_FD_113735 | JGI IMG/M metagenome (GOLD analysis project Ga0164313, IMG submission 113735) | Subseafloor sediment microbial communities from Guaymas Basin, Gulf of California, Mexico - Guay4, Core 4569-4, 0-3 cm | ecosystem: Environmental > Aquatic > Marine > Hydrothermal vents... | reverse complement strand
TCCGATCCGCGGCGACATGGGGGGTAAACCCCCAGAGACACGCCATAAACCCGTCCATGGGGGCTCGGTCGCGACATCCCTGTCGCTCACGGTCTCTGGGAGTACACCCCCCATATCCCCGCTCAGTTTTGTGGATTCTTGTTGATCGAAACCCCACACCTGCTGACCACTGGTTTCCATAAGTGGCACCGTCATCCCGGGCTTGACCCGGGACCCATTTGCTCTTGTTTTGTGTTTTTCAAAGGGCAAAATGGATCCCGGGTCAAGCCCGGGATGACGTGTGCTATTTTTTGCCTGAAGAGGGCAGGTACCCCGTGTCGCCGCGGAACAGATGGCACCGGCCTCAAAAACTTCCTGGGTTGACGCGCGTATCTCTGCTCAGTTCTATGGATTATTTGTCAAAAATCTAAAAACTGCGTCGTACCAATTCCCATTTCTTCCAGCAACACAGGAATATCATCCTGGACCGGATAAATAACCTTGTTATCTTCGGTGATCAACGCTTCTTGCAGAGAGTCCTGAACGTTTTCGCCCCCGACGTATAAAACCTCAGCTTGAGCAATCGCCGCATTCAGTTTTTCCAGTTTTTCAGGGCCAAGAGCGATCAGCGGGGTTTTGCTGACAGGGCAGCAAAGTATTTCAAGTAATTTTCCATCAACAGGCATGGCAGAATCCAGTTTGTAGTTTGAGCATATTGTATCAGGCATGCTGCAGTTGAAGAATACCGGAGTAGTGTGCTCGCTGAGCCTGCGTTATAGGGCTGACACTACTCTAACCCTGTTTGCTTATCGCACACACTGGTACAATAGAATGCTTTCGCGCGGAGAGTGAAACGTGTCAAACGAACAAGCACTGGTTGGCCTGATCATGGGCTCTAAATCAGATTGGGCAACCATGCAGAATGCAGCTGATACCCTTTTGGCCCTGGGTGTACCCCACGAGGTCAGGGTAGTGTCGGCCCACCGTACACCGGATTTGATGTTTGAGTATGCGGAATCAGCAATTGAACGTGGACTTGAAGTAATTATTGCAGGTGCCGGTGGTGCAGCCCATTTACCTGGTATGGTCGCGGCCAAAACCTCGTTGCCTGTACTGGGCGTGCCGGTAAAATCACGCGCTTTAAATGGTGTGGATTCCCTGCTTTCCATTGCACAGATGCCAGCGGGTATCCCGGTGGCCACGCTTGCAATAGGTGATGCCGGCGCAACCAATGCCGCGTTACTGGCAGCTTCGATTCTTGGTATAAAATATCCTCAAATACGCAAGGCACTGGAAGAATTCCGCCGTGCACGTACTGAAGCAGTCTTGAGCGAGCCCGACCCGGGTGCTCCTGCAGCATGATTAGCCAACTGTATCCGTAATCATCATGCTGAAGGCACACTAGTGGTGGTTAAGAAAACAGGCATTTTGGGTGGCGGCCAGTTGGGCCGGATGCTGGCACAGGCCGGTCATCCAATGGGTCTGGAGTTCATTTTTCTTGATCCCGCAGAAGATGCCTGTGCGGCAGAATTTGGTGACCACCTCCATGCCGGCTGGGATGATGAAGAGGCCCTGGCTGAGCTTGGTCAGCGTTCCGATGTTGTTACCTTCGATTTTGAAAATGTTCCGGAATCCTCAGCGAGCCTGATTGAATCGTTGTGCCCGGTATACCCGCCACCAATAGCACTTTTTACCAGCCAGGACAGGATGCGTGAGAAATCGTTGATGCAGGAGCTGGATATTCCGGTTGCACCGTTTTATCCGGTTTCATCACGACCGGAATTGATGGCTGCAGTCGAGCAGATGGGGCTTCCCTGTGTATTGAAAACCAGGCGCTTTGGTTATGACGGCAAGGGCCAGATGGTATTACGCTTGCAGGAGGATCTGGAGCGTGCCTGGCAGCAATTGGGAGATCAGGAACTCATATGTGAAGGTTTTGTCCCTTTTGATGCTGAATGCTCCATCATTGCAGCGAGGGGCAGGGATGGCAGTACGGTTTTCTGGCCATTGACACTCAACCTCCATCGCGATGGTGTCCTGGCCATCAGCATGGCACCTGTTTTTGATGAAAAGATGCAAGCCCGCGCCGAGGTGCTGATCCAGCGCCTTCTGGATCATCTTGACTACACAGGTGTGATGGCGCTCGAATTGTTTCTGAAAGGTGGTGAACTGCTGGCCAACGAGTTTGCGCCCCGGGTGCATAATTCGGGTCACTGGACCATTGACGGGGCCCTGACTTCACAGTTTGAAAATCATTTGCGGGCTATCTGCGGCTTACCGCTGGGTGACACAGCATGCCGGTCAAAGTCGATGATGTTTAATTTGCTCGGAAAATTCCCCGCTGCTGCTGATCAATCCAGTGCGGCCGGGAGTTGGCAAGGTGAAGTGTATTGGCATGACTATCACAAGACCGCCCGGGAGGGTCGCAAAATCGGCCATGTAACGGTTACTGCGCAAAGCGACACCGGACTGAGGGCAAAAGCTGCACAATTGGCAGCTGAGTTGGGTGTCGCGGCCGAAATCAACCTTGAAAACATACTGTTGAGCCTGGACAGGGTGCGTGGATAACAACAGTATTGAACTGGGTCTGTTTGCCAGCAGGGTTGGCGCAATTTGTGAAGAAATGGGTGCGCTGCTGGGTCGGGTAGCCTTCTCACCCAATATTCGTGACCGCCTGGATTATTCCTGCGCTCTTTTCAATCACCGTGGCTATTTGCTCGGGCAGGCTACGCACATCCCCGTGCATCTTGGCAGTATGGCCTATGCGATGGTTGACCTGGTCAAGAGCCGTCAGTGGCAGGCTGGCGATATGCTGATTCTCAACGACCCCTATAAAGGCGGCACTCATTTACCGGATATAACCCTGGTGGCGCCCGTATTTTCCGGGCTTGAGCTTGTCGGGTTTTGTGCGAACCGGGCCCACCACGCGGATATCGGTTCGGACGCACCCGGTTCAATGCCAGTCAGTAGTTTGCTGGCTGAAGAAGGCCTGCTCATTCCGCCAACTTTGTTGGTGAAAAACAACCTTGTGGAAGATGATTTTCTACAATCAATTTTACAAAAACTGACCAGTCCGGATACCTCCAGGGGGGACTTTAATGCGCAGATTGCAGCAAACCTGTTAGGCGTACAGCGCTTGCAGGCCCTGGTCGAAGCGTCAGGCTTGACTGAATTTGAACGACTGGAGGACGGCCTGCAAAGCTGGGCTCAAACGCTGGCAAGAACCAGCCTGGCATCTATTCCGGATGGTGTTTATCAATTTGAAGATTATCTTGATGATGATGGCTATGGACAGACAGACATCGTTATCAAAGTAACCATCAGTATCCGTGATGGTGGTGTAGATATTGACTTCAAGGGCACGGCTGCGCAGGTAAGCGGCAATCTCAATTGTCCGATGCCGGTTACCGCTGCCGCGGTGATTTATGTATTTCGTTGCCTGATGCCAGCGCATCTGCCAGCTTGTCATGGTGCATTTCAGGGTATCCGCATCACGGCTCCAAAGAGCTGCCTGGTAAATGCCACAGCACCCGCTGCAGTAGCCGCCGGCAACGTCGAAACCAGTAGCCGGATAGTTGACGTGGTTTGCGGTGCCTTGTCAAAGGCAATACCTGAGCAGATCCCTGCGGCCAGCCAGGGGACCATGAATAACCTCGCTATGGGCAGTCGTGGTGAGAATGGCTGGGATTATTATGAAACCCTGGCCGGCGGTATGGGTGCTGCGTTTGACAGTCATGGCTGCTCAGCCCGTCACAGCCATATGACCAATACGCTGAACACACCAATCGAGGTGCTGGAACTGAATTACCCGTTGAGAATTACCCGCTATGCAATCAGAAAGAATTCGGGTGGCGATGGGGAGTATCGGGGTGGGGACGGGGTTGTACGCCAGTACCGGTTTCTTGCCAATGCCGAGGTTTCTTTACTGACAGAGCGCCGTCGTTTAGAAGCCTGGGGATTAAAAGGTGGAAAACCTGGTCTGTGTGGGGTCAACCAACTGGATGGGGAAGAAATTCCAGCGAAGATTTGTTTTAATGCTGTCAGTGGGCAGGTCCTCACCATCACAACCCCGGGTGGTGGGGGTTACGGTGCAAAGGGTAGTGGCCCCTAGCTAATTGCCTCGAAACGATTTTTATTGCGGTTTTTGCGCACTTTCTGCGGGTCCCAGATGCAACCGTTCATGGTAATCCATGCGCCCGGTGGTAGTGATTGAACGGCACCGACGGCGCAACCGATGTTAAACACAGCGTCTGAATCACGAAACCTCGCCGGGTTAAGCGCGCCGGTCAGCACCATGGTTTTACCCTGTATGTCCTTCAGCATCAGGGCCGTCTTGACCATGGTATCCGTTCCATGTGTGATCAACACGTGGGTGGCGTCGCTGGCGGAAATCGTTGCATGGATCGCCTGTCTGTCCTCATCGCTGAAATGCAGGCTGTCCTTGCGCATGACTGCTTTAATTTCAAAATCAAAGCCAACCTGCATGTGCTCAAGTATTTGTCCGATCTGCGGATCACCAATCTGGTAGTCACTCATATCGTCGAAATAAATTTTATCGATGGTACCGCCGGTCGTAACAATTAGCAGTTTGTTCATGATTGTCCGCCTGAATTCATTGCCGCTGTCTTATTGCAACAGGTAGTATAGCCTGCAAGCAACAATACAAAACAAAGCGCTGACAAACCTGATGAATATGAATGCCCTTATGGGTGGCAATGATAAAACCCGCTATGCCATTGGCAAATGGCTTGCTGCACTGGTTTGCCTGTTGCTCATGCCCTGGTCCTCCCGGGCAACGGCACAGGAAGAGGCAGCGGTGGAAGAAACGCCGACGCAGACAGTTGAGTTGCTGGTTACTTTGCCAACCAGCAGGCAGATGGCCCTGGCGTTGATCAACCCTTTGTCGCGTAATGAAGTCCTGCTTGACCTTGCGGCCGCACAGAGTGTGATCGACTATGCTCAGCAGCATACCGCAAGCGGCAGCGCGATCCTGGCACAAAAGTTTATCGATGACCGGGGTTGGCTGGCGAGACTGGTTGAGCATTACGGTTGGGCTCAGCCACGAAGTGCGGTTCTGGACCCTGCAGCCTGGCTGGTGCTTGAAGAGCTTCAACAGCATGATCTGCAGGCCATGGCACTGGTTTACCCGGATCAGACACCAACCGCAGTGTTAATTTACCAGGTGTTTCAGCGTTCGGGTGAACGCCTTGCAGCGGCTAACCTGCCGATACTATTACTCAGGCTTGAGGCGGAAGTTATCATGCTGTGGGGTGATTTTCTGCAACTGACAGGGTCCAATGGCCAGCCGGATGCAGTATGGAAGGAAGTGGAAACCCAGTGGTATACCCCGCGGCATTTTCCGTCTCCATTTGAACCCTATGCAGATAATCAAGCTGAAGAGGATGTGGATGGTCAGCAGACGGAGCGGTTCAGTGTGGAAAGTTTGCAGGCCCTGTCACAACTGGCATTAAGCGCGGTCGATGCCCGCCCACCGGATATTCGACAGCTGTCAGATCTGCGGTTTTCCCTGCTCAGCCATAATAGCCCGGAAATGAACCTTCAGGCGGCTTCTGATTTAGAGCAGAGCAGGGTTATGTTGTATCTTGCCAGCCTTGTGGATGGTCTGCAGGATGATCATTATTTTGAGTTTGTACAGGGTGTGCTGGCCATTACGACCGGGTTATTGGAGGGCTCTGAAGCGACTGCAGAACCGCCTTTACTGGCAAGTTGGTTATTAGCTGAGTTGCCCGCAATTTCCGCTCATTATGCCGTTGATTTTGCGGCAGTAGACCCGGGCCTTAATGCGGCAATGGCGGGTGCATACAAGGTATTGCAGTTTATTTCGAATCCGGCTGCTGATGTTGCAAATACTCCCTGGAGGATACTTGCCGACGCAGTCGCGCAGTTGGCCCTGTTGATTCCAGACATGGGCTATTATTTCAACACCCCCGTCCGGGCACCTGTTGTTGAAGAGATCAACGTGTGTACGAGTATCGCTGCCAGCCGGAACGACGATGGTTATCCTGCTATCACGCGCAGCCAGTTTGATGCCTGTATTGAAAACCTTTTACGCCTGGCGGACGAGGAAACACGCATGCCAGAGTTGTCGGGTAACTTCAACGGGCCGTTCACCAGCGATTCATTACGACGGGAACTGCGGGCGACGCCTGAGCAGAGAATTAACTACGGTATCGGCTATCTGCATAACCGCTACTCAACAGCTTGCCCCCCACCGGCGACGGCACTGCCAAACCCGCTTGAATGGGCTGTACTTGCCACAACCATGGCATGGTTTGCGGAACACTTCCCTGAGTTTTTTATAACACCTGAAAATGAATCCCGGCTTGCAAGCATGCGCGTTATTGGTGAGCAGTTGATACTCGGGCTTGCTGAGCAGGCAAGTTGTTTCGCAGGTGCAGATATTCATGACCCGGTATACCGCAGCATGGTGGATTATGAGACTGCCTTGCGAGCTCTGAATACCGGAACAGTCAAGGCAGACGCTGATTTTCGCACAGAGAGGCTCAGGCCGGGAGCCGATATTGTGCTGGACCATGATGCCAGCCAACCCACCGGTTACAGACCCGATAACCTGGCTATCGAACCCTGCAATCTACAACGTGTATGCGAAATGTCTGCCAGCCTTACTACTACCCGTGCATTGATTGGACTGTTTCCGGAGGAATATTTGCTGGCGGAACAGAGTGGAATGGGAAATATTGAAATCTGTTATCGCAACATGGAATGGGTTGACCGGCGTTCGGAACTGGTACGGCCGGATGATGAAAATGTGGCCAATTATTTCGGTCATCTCGGCTTTGACCTGGTCGGGCGATATATTGAGAATGACCGGGCCAGCGATTTGTTTGCTTTCCGTTTTACCAGTCCCGAAGAGTACCACTACCTGTTCGCGCAGGCGTCCGGAGAGGTTCTGCAGGACAGCTGTCCGATGGAATGGGTTGGCACACGTGTCATTACACCGTTACGCATAGACAGGGGCGGTATAGTTCCGGACCGCCTGACCTACCTTGCAGCATCAAGGACATTGCCATCCCGGTTATTGCAGGGTAACTGGGAAAATGGTGCGGAATGGCGTGACTGGTTTGTGACAGGTATCGGCGTAACCCCAATAGAGTTAGCATCCATTCCGGATATCAGTTCCCGGCTGAATCAGCATTTGCAGTCTCTTTACCAGGCGGAACAAGCACAAATCTATTCGCGGATGCTGCTGCCAAACGTCCGCAACTCAAAAGGCGATGATGTTTCACTTTTTGAAGAGATGTCTCGTGTTTCGATCGCCAAGGCATCTTTACATATGCAAATGATGTTGTTTTATCCGGAATCCATGTTTAATTCCGACTCAATTCGAAAGGCAATCGCCGGTGAAGAGGGTTTGCTCGAACGACGCAGTTTACGTCGTTTTCGGGAAGATAATATCGCTCTGACATCCGTGAACCGGCTTGCCGCCAACCGTTTAAGGGACTTACAAAAAGCCTGGTCGCAGCAACCAGTGGCGGTGCGTCGAGAGGGATCCATATCAGCCAGTCTGACACACGCAATGACGAGAATTAATATCCTTTACAAGCAATTCTTTACATCCAGGCCTGAACCCCTGGAGGAAATCCAGGTGCAGGCTCAAAAGCAAGATCTGGCGGTGCTTGCACCAGATGGTTAGGGCAGCTGTTTAGGGGCCCTCTGAGGCCTCGGTCTTACCGGCCTTAATGCGTTCCCTGAATGCAAATATATACACGATAGCGAGTACGACCTGGACCAGCGCCGGCCATCGATGGGCAGCGTTGGTCCAGGCCTCGGTTATGCCAATGGTGAAGTACAACAGCAATAACATGCCCGCCCAAATCATGCTGCGGTGCTGCTTACGCAGCAGGCCGACGATTGGAATCAACAGGGGCAGACAGGCAAAGCCAGCCAGCCACAGATTACGCGGGCCGGCAGGAGACGGTAACAGGCCGATCCAGATGATCTGCCAGGCCAAGGTACCAAAATAGGTGAATAACATCACCTGTGTCCAACGCTTCATAGCCAACACTTCATGATTTGGCAGCGTCTTAGTTCAGAGTATTTCAAGTACCGATTCGGGCGGGCGGCCTATTGATGCTTTGCCATTCGCCAGTACGATCGGTCGCTCTATCAGGATGGGTGCTGTACGCATGGCGGCAATCAGCTCTTCATCACTGAGTTGCGTATTGTCCAACCCCATTTGCTTGTACTCGGACTGCCCATTGCGTATCAGGTCGCGGGGTTGCATATCGAGTTTCTTCAGGATTGAAATTAGCTGGTCGGTATCGGGTGGCGCGTCCTGGTAGAGGATAATTTCCGGTTCGATGCCTTCGTTCTTGAGTACTTCGAGTGTGGCACGGGATTTCGAGCAACGTGGATTATGCAGAATTTGAACTTTCAAGCTGTTAACCTTCATGTGTGAGTGAATGAATTTCCGTTGACACATATTACAGGACATCACCCGGATGAACGTACTGGAATCTTTCAGCAGCCTTCCCCGCGTTAAGCGCTTGGCGAGTCATGTCTGGCGTCACTTTGGAGAAGACAGGCTTTTTGATGAAGCTGCGTCCTTAAGCTACACCAGTTTGCTCTCCATGGTGCCGTTGCTGGCGGTGGTGTTTGGTGTTGCATCTGCCTTTCCGGTTTTTCAGCAATGGAGCGATAAACTGCAGACATTTGTGTTCGAAAACTTTGTGCCGGCCTCCGGAGAACAAGTGCAGGAGTACGTGGAAGGTTTCCTGGCCAGCGTGAGCCAGCTTACCTTGCCCGGTATGCTGGTATTGATACTGACAGCATTATTGTTGATGGTCAGAATCGAGCGGGCGTTTAACTTGATCTGGCGTGTACCGACAGCCCGCAGTGTACGTAACAGGGTCATCATGTATTGGGCGGTGCTTACACTCGGACCGCTGGCGCTGGGTGCCGCCATAGCGCTCAGCGCACAGCCGATTTTTGCAAGTGTGCCGATGGCTGCCGACGGTGATTCAATTTTTCGGGCGCTGGGTATATTTTCTTTGTTCTGGGGAGCGTTCACTTTGATGTTCTTGCTGGTGCCCAACCGCAGTGTGCCGGTTACCCACGCCCTGATCGGGGCTTTTGTTTCAGCACTGTTATTTGGTTTTGCCAAAAAGGTATTTGTCGCTTTTGTGGCCAATGCGAGTTTCAATGTCATTTACGGCACACTGGCCGCGATTCCTATTTTCCTGTTTTGGCTATACCTTGTATGGATTGTCATTTTACTCGGGGCATCACTGGCTGCTTCCCTGACCACTTTCAAAGACCGGAGAACGGACTGGGGCTGGCCTGCCAAATGGGAGTTTCTGTTTGTATTCCGCCTGGTCGGTTACCTTTGGGAGGCACAATCAAGGGGCAAGGCGTTATCGACAGAATCCCTGTTGGAATCACTGGAGGGTTCGACGGAGACCGCACTGGCGCGCGAACTTGGCTTGTTATACGACGCGGGTATGGTGACCCGTGACGAAGATGGGAACTGGTTGTTGTCGCGGGATCTGGATTCTGTCAGCCTGCTGGATCTTTATCGTGCAGGACACTATTACCTGCCAGTTAACGAAAAACTGGAAATCCCCAGTGAAAGTGAATGGGATGATGCCTTTTTCAGGTCTGTTACGTCAGGTGTATTGGACATGGAGCAATCTTTGAAAAATATGTATAGCTCCGCCTGAAAATAAATGGAAATTGTAAGAGATTAAAAATGATAAGAATTTTGAGTTCAGTGGTTCTGGTTTTGATGCTGACCGGGTCATCGTTGGCGGCAACCTATGAGAGTGATGAACCGGTCGATTTCACTTTGAAGAGATTGCATGGCGAAGACCTCAGTCTGAGCGAGTTCAGAGGCAAATGGGTGGTGGTGAATTACTGGGCAACCTGGTGTGCGCCGTGCCGCAAGGAGATTCCGGATCTTTCTGCGCTCAATACTGCGCGGGAAGATATTGTGGTGTTGGGCCTGGCCTTTGAGGATACGGATATCGAGAATTTTGACGAGTTTCTGAAGGAATTCCACCCCAGTTACCCACTGTTACTGGTGGATGTTTACAACCCCCCGGAGCCATTTGGTGCACCGAGGGTTTTGCCAACCACTATCATCCTCAATCCGCAAGGATACCCGGTCAAGACTTTCCTGGGGCCGGTGACGAGGGAAGCTATAGAAACATTTATAGACTAACGCCGGGCTTTGCGTACCGGTGCAAATGACTGGCGATGAATTTCACAGGGCCCAAGCGCATTCAGGCGTTCAAGGTGAAGGGCCGTGGGGTAACCTTTGTGACGATCAAAACCGTATCCCGGATATTTCTCGTGAAATTTCAACATTAGCCGGTCTCGATAAACCTTTGCCAATACCGAAGCTGCAGAGATGGACGGAATCAGGCCGTCACCGCCAATTACCGTTTTTACTTCACAGCTCAAGGGCGGTGCTCGATTGCCGTCGATCATGGCTCGTACGGGCGCTGGCGACAGTTTTTCGACTGCTCTTTGCATCCCGTTCATGGTCGCCTGAAGAATATTGACGCGGTCGATCTCCTGCGCTGTCACGTACTCAACTGACCAGGCGATGGCCTGGGCTTCAATCTGCGGTAATAATCGCTCCCGTTTCAACGCGCTTAGCCGCTTTGAATCATCCAGGCAGGCCAAATCGTATTCCAGTGGAAGAATGACCGCGGCCACTACTACCGGACCTGCCAGCGGTCCGCGCCCGGCTTCATCTACTCCTGCGATGAGGGCGGTCTCAAGTGCCATCATTGTTGTTTGGTGTTGATGTGCTGTAACACGGCCCGGGCAGCCGTGGCTGCTGCATCTGTTCTCAATTCTCTGTGCAGTTGGTCAAAACGTTTTGTAAGTGCAATACGCAGCTCAGATTGTTCGAGCCAGCGGGACGTTTCGTGTGCAATACGCTCACCGGTCACTTCCTGTTGTAATAATTCAGGCACCAACGGCTCGGAGGCGAGGATATTTGGCAATGCAAAAAAACGACTTTTGACCAGCCTGAATGTTTTTGCCACTGCATATGTTGATGCAGCCAGGCGGTAACAAACCACCATCGGGCGGTTGATCAGCATCACTTCAAGCGTGGCCGTGCCCGAGGCGCAGACGACGACATCCGCCGCGGCCATGACGGCTTTTCCATTGTTGTTGAACAACTGACAATCTACCGTCGGGTGCTTATGCAACTCACCCTCAAGATAGCTGCTGATAGCTGTGGATGCTGCCGGTACGATAAACTTCATATCCGGGTTTTTGTTTGTGAGGATTTGAGCAGCTTCCAGCATGGCTGCGGTCAGTTTTTCAACTTCACCCATCCGGCTGCCAGGCAACAAGCCAATGATTGGGCCTTTGCTGCTGATACCGAGCGATTGACGTGCGGTATTGGCATCATTTTGCAATGGGATGTGATCGGCCATGGGGTGGCCGGTATAGTCAGTCTGCACGTCCTGGTCGCGGTAATAGCGGGGCTCAAAAGGGAACAGGCATAGTACCCGCTCGGTTGCCCTGGCGATGGTCTTGACGCGTCCGGGTCGCCAGGCCCATACCGTTGGACTGACGTAGTGGATGACGGGGATTGATCTGCGCTTGAGTCTCTTCTCCACCCCGAGATTAAAATCTGGTGCATCAATACCAATGTAAACATCCGGCCGCAGGTCGAGTACACGTTCGATGAGTTGGCGGCGTAACTTGAGCAGACGTGGCACGTGCCTGATAACCTCGAACAGGCCCATCACCGACAACTCGCTAACTTCCCACCAGCAATCCATGCCTTCCGCCTGCATCAGCGGGCCGCCAATGCCGGTAAAGCGCGTATCGGGATGCTGTGTAAGAACTGCGCGAATCAGCGCCGCTCCAAGTTGATCACCCGAGGCTTCGCCTGCAACCAGCGTGATTTTCATCGGAGTTTTGGAACCTCTGAGCTCCTCATGGACGAAGTATATTGTGAGCTAAAATGTTCAGATTCAAGGCGCGAACCGCAGGTAATAGCTGGCTATTGGCAAGGTTTGCAACGAAGAAGCTGGGCATTTTAGGTGCAAGATACGAGTGCATGAGGAGTTCAGAGGTTCCCCATTAACGAATGATACCGCGCTCAGCCAGTTTGAGAAAATCAACCATGGGCTGAACTTCAGGGGAGTTTTCTGCCATTTCTGACAGTATTACCTTGGCTTCTTCCAGCGGTTTGCCTTCCCGATACAATGCCTTGTAGGCGCGGCGAATCTGGCTGATTTGCTCAGAACTGTAACCGCGGCGCTTCAGACCTTCCGTGTTAACACCCTTTACCTTTGCTTTTTCACCCGCAACGGTTACATAAGGTGGGATGCTTTGGTTTACGTGACTGGCGAAAGAAGTAAAGCTGTGTTCGCCAACGGTGCAGAACTGGTGGATCAGGGAATAGCCGGACAGGATTGCATGGTTGCCGACAGTCACGTGACCGGCCAGCGATGCATTGTTGGCCATGATGATGTCATCACCGAGAGTGCAGTCGTGGGCAATATGCACACAGGCCATGATCCAGTTTCTGTTGCCAATACGGGTAATACCACCACCCTGCATGGATCCGCGACTGAAAGTACATAATTCCCGGATGGTGTTGTCATCACCAATGATTAATTCGGTGTCTTCACCGGCATACTTCTTGTCCTGTGGTTGTTCGCCGATCGATGTGAACTGAAAAATGTGGTTGTTTTTACCGATGGTGGTGCGGCCGGTAATAACGGCATGTGGTCCGACTTTTGTACCGCTGTCAATACGTACTTTGGCATCAACGATCGAGAAAGCACCGACTTCTACATCATCGGCGAGATCCGCTTTGGGGTCAATCAGGGCGGTGGGATGAATCATGATGTTTACTCTCTCAGTTTATTCTAGCAGTTTAACCTTCGGAACAAAGGACTTCACAACTGGCCGTACGCTCGCCATTAACCGTTGCCCGGCATTCATATTTACCGAGTCCGCGCATCACCCGTGCCTGCTTTACTTCCATTACCAACTGGTCACCCGGTATGACTTTGCGGTTGAACCTGGCCTTGTCTATTTTTACCAGGAAAAACTGGGTGGCATCATCCTGTGATGTGGCCAGTGCAACGTTTGCAAGTAATCCGCAAGCCTGTGCCATGGCTTCAAGTATCAGTACGCCGGGCATAATCGGGTTTTGCGGAAAATGACCATTAAAGAATGGCTCATTGACGCTCACGTTCTTAATCGCTGTCAGTACTATTTCCGGCTCAAGCGAATAATCAATTACCCGGTCAACCAAAAGGAGCGGATAGCGGTGTGGAATCAACTTTTTGATTTGATTGATTTCGATTGGCAGATCAAATATTTTTTCAGTCATTCTTTTCGGTTTCCCGGTTTGATTTTTCAAGTTTCAAGACGCGTCGTGCAAGCTTCTCCAGCTTACGCAAGTGGGCGACAGAGCGGTTCCAGTCGCGTAATGGTTGTGCTGGTAACGCAGCGCTCCAAACCGTTCCCGGCTCCGTAATCGTCTTGGTGATCACGCTACAGAAACTAACAGTCGTCCGGTCCGCCACCCGGATATGCCCGACAGTGCCTGAAGAGCCTGCAAACATACAGTATTTTCCAATTTGTGTGCTGCCGGATATTCCAACGCGACCGGCCATCGCCGTATGCGCACCTATATGTACATTGTGGCCAATTTGAATCTGATTATCGAGTCTTACATCGTCTTCCAGCACGGTGTCGCCGATGGCGCCCCGGTCAATGGTTGTATTGGCTCCAATCTCACAGTCATCACCGATCCTGACTGTTCCCAATTGCGGTATTTTAACCCAATGGTCCTGATCAAATGCCAGGCCAAAACCATCTGCACCAATCACGGCACCGGGGTGGACAATAGATCGTTTACCTATTTCAACACCATCACAGAGTGTGACATTGGCTTGCAGGCGGCAGGCGGTGTCCAGTTTGCAGTCTGCTGTCAGTACGCAACCCGGGCCAATCTCGACCGCGTCTGCAATGATACAACCGGGCCCGATCACGGCATTTGCGCCCACATGAATGTCGCTGCCCAGTGATGCATCGGGATCTATGCTTGCACTGGGATGAATGCCTGGATTCAATGGGCGCCTCGGGTCAAAACGTGCAGCGATTTTTGCGTAGCTGACATAGGGATCTTCGGCAACCAGGCTGTTAACGGGGCAATGTTCCACATCACTGGCTGAGATCAGCACGGCAGCTGCCCCGGTGGTAGCCAGTTGATCGCGGTAAGCGGGATTGGAAAGAAAGCTCAGCTGAGATCCGGTCGCATCAGACAGGGTGCCGACACCATCGATCAGCGTGTCACCGTCACCATGGAATTGCAGATCGAATTGTTCAGCTAGCTCGGAAAGTTTGAGCCTGCGGGAAGGATCAACCAAACCAGTACTCCTTCGATTTGATCACCACGCACTCAGCGAAGTGGTCGTTCACGTAAATCCGCTTCATACTCCAGTTTTAGCTGATCCAATATAAGCTGGGTAATATCCAGGGAAGGGTCAGCGTAGACAACCGGGCTTGAAAGGATCAGGTCGTAGCCATTGTTATTGGCAATGACCTGTACGGCCTGGTTGATCTGGTCTTCCAGTTTCTGGACCTCTTCTGTACGACGGAAGGATAGCTCATCACGCAGATCTTCCTTTTGCCGGTTAACATTGCGGCGCATTTCACGCAGATCGCGTTCAAGACGAATTCGCGCATCTTCGGCGATGTCGCCCAACTGCAAGCGATCTTCCATAGATTGCACCTGGCGTTCCTGAAATTCAATGGCCTCATTACGTGGCCTGAATTCAAGATCCAGTTGATCGCGACCCGCCAGAACCTGCGGTGCGCTATCAAGAACACGTTTCATGTCTACATAGCCCACACTCAGTTGCTGGGCGGTCACCGGCAAGGCGACCACCAACAAAAACATCAGCAATATGGGCAATATACGCTTCATAACCCCTAATTGTACCCTCTTTAAGCTTATGAATTAAGTGTCGAGCGTAAACTAGTGCTTAAAATGAAGTTCCAAAAGAGAATTGCAGGCTTTCGGTGCGGTCGCCATGGAACTCTTTGAGTGGGAATGCGTAGTTCATGATGATAGGGCCGATGGGTGCCTGCCAGGTAATCGAAATACCGGTCGATGCCCTGAACAGACCGGCATCAAAGGCATCCAGGTTTTCATAGACATTGCCCACATCTACGAACAGGGCAATACGTGAACCGCCACCCTTGGTAAACGGTGTTGGAATTGCTACTTCAATGCCACCGGAAACCTTCAGGTCGCCACCGACAGCACGGCAACTGGGGTCTTTGGGTCCAAGTGTATTGTCTTCAAAACCGCGAATATCCCGCACACCACCGCCATAAAAATGCTCAAAGAATGGCAGGCCGGTATCAAGCCCAATCACTTCCTCTTCCAGGCAGTCACGTTCAAAGCCCGGTGGCAATTCCGTGTTAACGGGCGTGGCCAATGAGGTTGCGTCGTAGTTATCGTAGGCATCACCATAACCAATATCACCGCGGTATGAGAATACCAGGTCAGCCCAAATTGGGATGTACTTGGCATAGCGATAGAATAATTTATAGTATTCGCGACTACTTCCCGGAGTGGAGGCTTCAAGGCTCAGTCGCTGTATCGAACCGCGCGTAGGATTCAGGAAGTGGTTACGGGTGTCGCGTGACCAGGAAGCAGTGAAATCGATGACATTAAACTCACGTTCATCGTTATCCAGTTGACCATCACCGTTGTGGTCGAGAGATTGCGATAATGGGTCAAACGGAGAGGGGATAAAATACTCTTCGGGGCAAATGCCGTTTTCATTGAGGTCATTGCAGAGGATAGTATCCGGGTCATCAGGGTCAATAAACTCAACTTCCCGAATATAAGAACCAATATTCAGATCCGTCTGCCTGATACCAAATCCCGCGCGGACATAATCAACCTCGGTTAGTGGAACGCCGAAATTAATGCCGGCTGCCGCTTCGGTACTGGTAAAGGTTGAAATATTGGCACCGGCCCGGTCAAACTCGGAATACCGGGCATAAAAACCTCGACTGACCTGGTTCTCGGTCCAGTAAGGGTTTTCGTAGCTCACACTGAAGCTACTGACGATGCTACTGTGCGATAAAGAAATGCCGACGCGTTTGCCACTGCCGAGGAAATTATCTTGCTGGATACTCAATGATGCGATCAGCCCCTGGATCTGTGAGTAACCGAGTCCAACAGAGAAGCTGCCGGCGGCTCGTTCTGCAACAGTTACTACCACATCTATCTGGTCGTCGGTGCCCGGTACTGGCGGCGTCTCAATATTGACAGATTCAAAGTAGGTCAGACGTTGCAGGCGGATCCTGGAGCGATCAATCGCGGCCTGCGAGAACCAGCCACCTTCGAACTGGCGCATTTCACGCCGCAATACTTCATCCTTTGTGCCACTGTTGCCGACAAAGGTAATCTGGCGGACATACACACGTTTTCCAGGGTCTACGAAATAGTTGATCGTAACCAGGCGGTTTTCACGGTCAATTTGCGGAATGGGGTTCACATTGGCAAACGCATAACCGACATTTGCAAGCAACGCGGTGATGTTCTCTACGCTTTGTTCCATCTTCTTGCGTGAGAATACATCGTTTTCCTGAGTCATGATCAGGCGTCTCAAGGTCGCTTCTTCGATCACCAGGTCACCGGTCACCTGTATTTTATCAACACTGTATTGCTCACCTTCAATGATATTGGCAGTGATATAAATATCCTGTTTTTCGGGGCTGATAGCGACCTGCGTTGACTCCACATTGGCGTCGATATAGCCACGATCCTGGTAGTAGGAGCGTATTTTCTCGAGATCGCCGGAAAGTTTTTCACGGGAATACTGGTCATCTTTTGACCATACCTTCCAGAATGGCGGGATCTTGGATTCGAATTCTTTCTTGATTTCCTTATCGGTGTAGAGCGTATTGCCGACAATATTGATGTGTTTGATTTCTGCGGTATCACCTTCTTTGATGATGATGGATATACGCACCCGGTTCCGGTCCAGTTCCACAACCCGGCTCTCAACCGATACAGCGTAACGTCCCTGGCTGAAATATTGCCTTACCAGTTCCTGTTTTATGCGATCGAGTGATTGGGGCTGATAAACTTCACCTTCCGCCAGGCCGATATCGGCCAGCACCGGAAACATATCTTCATCTTTGATGGCCTTGTTACCGGTTAACGATATCTTTGCAATGGCGGGACGCTCAGCAACATTGATCACCAGGATGTTGCCTTCACGTTCAAGATCAATGGAGTTGAAGAAACCGGTTTTAAACAGGGCACGGATGGCCTGGCGACCTGAAGCGGCTGTCAGTACATCACCGGCATCCACGGTCAGGTAATTGAACACCGTTCCTTCGGAGATACGTTGTAAACCCTCGACCCTGATGTCAGAGATGGTAAACGGATCAAGTGCTTGGGCTGACTGTATGGTGAACAAGCCAAACAGCAGGACGACCAGCACTCTATCGACCTTATAAAACAGGCTCAGCGAGCTCACAAGCTGTGTTCTGCAAGGCAGTGGTTCGAAGACATAGTGGTGCTACTTCGAGAAACGCTAACGTAGCAGAATGCAGCTTGTGAGTTCGCCCTGCGGGTGGTTACCAGAATGCCCATCACAGCGTTACATTCGCTTGACGTAGCACCACTATACCTACGCGAATGTGCCTTGTGCTGCACATTCTGGTAATCACTGATCCTGATTTATAAGGTCGATAGAGCGCTCGAATTCTTCTCATTTAAACAGATTCTTTTTTTAAAGGCGTGAAGTCTATCCGACCAGCCGTAAAATATCGTTAAAAAATGCTACACCCATCAAGCCAAACAACGCTAAAAGCCCGACATACTGGCCATTTGCTTGTACTTGCTCAGACACTGGGCTTCCTTTGACTAATTCTATCAGGTAATAGAGCAAATGCCCCCCATCAAGTACGGGAATTGGCAGTAAATTCAGAATTCCCAGGCTGAGACTGATCGCACCGAGAAAAAACAGGAAGCTGGACAAGCCTGCATTGGCAGAACGATTGGCAAAACTGGCAATACTAATAGGCCCGGACAGGTTCTTCACAGAAGCGCTACCAGTCAACATGCGGCCCAGTAAACCCAGTGTGGAACGGGTCAGGCGCGCCATTTCCGATGCGGCTGCGGTGAAACCATCGACCAGGCCAAATTGGTGCATGAAATAGGCGCGCTCGACCTGGGCCTGCAAGCGGGCGTCCGGTGGCCGATTTGTAACGCCCAGGATCAGGCGGCTGGAAAATGTGCCGCTGCTTGTTTTCTCCGGCCTGACACTCAGATCCAGGTTGCCGCCCGCACGTTCAACCGTCACCTTCAGTGGCTCATTTGCAACACCATGCTTTTGTACCAGTGCACCTACCCACGCCCAGTCCGGGACCGCTTCTTCACCCACGCGGATGATGCGGTCATCGGGTTTGAAGCCTGCACGATAAGCCGGGCTATCCATCGAAACTTCACCCACTATCGCTGGAAGGGTTGCACGCCAGGGCGTTATACCAACTTCCTGCAAGGTCTGCTCCTCCTTGAAATCACTACCCAGTTGGCTTAGGTCAAGCGAGATTTCGCGCTGATTCCCATCGCTTGTTTCAACTACAAGCTGGACTTTTTCGCGATCAAGTGCCGGTGTGATCAAGCCCAGAATGGCGTGTGACCAGGTTTCTGTAGAATCCCCGTTTATGGACATGATCCGGTCGTCGGGTTCAATACCTGCACTGGCTGCAATGCCGCTGACTTCTCCTATCACGGGTCTGGATTCAGGCATGCCGACGAGAAACATCAACCAGAAAGCGAGCAGCGTAAATATCAGGTTAAAGACGGGGCCGGCAATGACAATTGCGATACGCGCCCAAACTGATTTTCGATTGAAGGCCTGGTCGAGATCACAGTCATCGACCTCGCCCTCCCGTTCATCGAGCATTTTGACATAGCCACCCAGTGGTATGGCTGCAATGACATATTCGGTGCCGCTGCGTCCCGTTCTCGACCATATTTTCCGGCCAAAACCAACCGAAAACTTGAGCACGCGAACCCCCATCCGGCGTGCAACCCAGAAGTGGCCGAACTCGTGAAATGTAATCAATAGTCCGAGTGCGACCAGTAACCACCAGATTGAGCCAAGAAATTCAGACATATTCGTTTTGTAATCCGTTCAGACCAGTGAGTTTACGCATTGAACGGCCGCTTCACGTGCCACGCGGTCAAATTCAAGCACTTCATCAATACTGCCTATTTTACCCTGTTTACAGCGCTCCATTGCAGCTGAAACGACGGAAGCAATTTGCAGGAAGCCAATACGATGATGAAGAAAAGCATCCACCGCAACTTCATTGGCAGCGTTAAATGTAACCGGTGCATTGCCACCTGCTTCCAGAACCTGGAATGCAAGCCCCAGCCCTGGAAAGCGCTCAAGGTCAGGTTGATAAAATTCGAGTTTGTGCACGTCAGCCAGGTTGAGGCGCTCGACGCCGGCTTCAATGCGATCGGGCCAGGCCAATGCGTATGCTATCGGCGTTCGCATATCGGGCATACCCATTTGGGCCAGCACCGAGCCGTCGCGATAGGCGACCATGGAATGTACGATGCTTTGCGGGTGAACAATGACCGCGATTTGTTCGGGTCGGGCATTGAACAACCAGCGCGCCTCGATAATTTCCAGGCCCTTGTTCATCAAGGTGGCCGAGTCGACAGAAATTTTCCGGCCCATATCCCAATTGGGATGCTTGCAGGCTTGCTCCGGTGTTATGTTTTCCAGTTCCGCACGTTCAGTGTGCAAAAATGGGCCGCCGGACGCTGTCAGAATCAATTGCTCAACACCGACCTGGGATAAACCCTTGTCAAAATTTTTCGGAAGCACCTGGAACAAAGCATTATGTTCGGAATCGACGGGAATGATGGTCGCGCCACTTTCAGCGGCGGCTTTACGGAACAACTCACCGGCAATCACCATGGATTCCTTATTGGCCAGTAACAGGCGTTTGCCACTTTCCACGGCACGCAGGGTAGATTCAAGGCCTGCTGCGCCGACAATGGCAGCCATCACCACCTCTGTTTCGTCCAGGCAAGCCGCTTCGCTTAAAGCATTGTGTCCCGCCAGTACCTCGGCAGAACAGCCATGGGCATCGAGTGCAGCGCGTAGCTGATTTGCTTTATCTTTGTCACTGATAACGGCATAACGGGCCCGGTGCTGTTTGCATTGCTCTGCCAGTCGTTCAAAATTGCTATGAGCGCTCAGGGCAATGACGTGATAACGGTCGGGGTGCAATGCGAGCACTTTCAACGTGCTCTCGCCAATTGACCCGGTAGAGCCCAAAACTGTTATGCCCTGGCTGGTCAATACTCTATCCTGCCAACAACAGGCCGAGAGCAAAAAACGGGCCCGCGGCCAGCAGGCTGTCTATACGATCCAGAATTCCACCATGACCAGGCAGCAGCTTGCCGGAGTCTTTATGGCCACTGGTGCGTTTATGCAGGGAAATCAGCAAGTCGCCACCGACCGATACCAGCGCCGTGACCAGCACCAGTGGTATCAATAAGCCCGGGTTATAACCTGCAACCGGCATTAAATAGACTGCCAAAAAGGCGACCAGCGGTGCTGCGATTAAGCCGCCTAAAAGTCCGGCAATGGTTTTGCCGGGGCTGATATGCGGTACCAATTTTCTTTTGCCAAAAGTTTTTCCGGCAAAATATGCGCCGGTATCTGCTGACCAGACGATCAGCAGCAATAGCAATATCAGCCAGGAGCCTTCAGGTTGGCTTCGAATCCAGCTCAACGCCAACCACCCGGTTGTGAGGGATACAATGGCTGTCAGGGAGGAAACTGCGCGATAAGCCCCGTCAATGGGGGTGTCTGACCGAAACAGGGCCAGCCGAATAAACATCAGCAACCAGAGGATACAGCTTGTGGCCAGAATCACTGAAATTTGATTGTTCCATTGATCGTGGAACTGGAACAGCACGAAAAAAATGGCCGCTTGCAAAACAACCAGAATGTTTGAAGCGGTTCTGCCCGAAAGGCCTGCGAGCCGGGTGTACTCGCGGCTACCACCTATCATGATGACGGCCAACAGCAGCAGGAACCACTTTACAGGCAATGCAAAAATAGCAGCCAGGACCAGCGGTAGCAGTAATAGTGCCGTCAGAACGCGTTGCTTAAGCACCTGCATTGCTCCTGGCTTGTTCGCCCTTGATTTGCTCACCAGTGCGCCCGAAACGTCGTTCGCGGGATTGAAATACAGTGATGGCCAGATCAAGTGAATCAGCACCGAAATCAGGCCACAGTGTTTCTGTGAAATAGAACTCGGCATAGGCGGATTGCCACAACAGGAAATTGCTGATGCGCATTTCGCCACCGGTGCGGATAAACAGATCCGGGTCCGGAGAGCCGGCAAGGGCAAGCCTGGCGGTTAACTGGTTTTCATCAATATCATCGGGAGACAGCTTGCCGCCTGCAATGCTCTGCGCAAGTTGCCTGGCAGCCTGTGTGATATCCCAGCGACCACCGTAATTGACCGCGATATTAACAACCATACTTTTGTTATTGCCTGTCAGCGCCTCGGCTTCAGACATTTTTGTTTGTAAAGCGGGTTTAAAAGCCAATTTGTCACCGATAAAGCGTATGCAGATGTCGTTCTTATGCAATTCGCCGGTTTCCTTATCAAGCGCTCTGAGGAAAAGGTCCATCAGGCGGGCGACCTCGCCCGCTGGCCGGTTCCAGTTTTCACTGGAAAATGCAAATACGGTCAGGGTGCCGATACCGAGTCGGCGACATTGCTCTATGGTGGCCCGCAATGCCTTCACCCCGGCCTGGTGACCCATTTTGCGTGGTCTGTTCTTCTTCCTGGCCCAGCGACCATTGCCATCCATCACAATAGCGATATGGCCGGGTAAGGCAGTCACTTAGCGCACCTCTGGATCAAAACTCCATCAGTTCCTTTTCTTTGACTGCAACGATCTCATCTGCACTTTTAACATGTGTATCGGTAATCTGCTGGACGTCCTGTTCGGCACGACGGTCATCATCTTCGGAAATGTCTTTGCTCTTCAACAGTTCCTTGATGTGATGGTTGGCGTCCCGCCGGATATTGCGGATTGCGATCTTGGTATTCTCACCTTCATTGTGCACGACTTTGCCGAGCGATATCCTGCGCTCTTCGGTCAGGGCGGGCAGGGGTATGCGGATAATGGTGCCGGCCGAGATAGGATTAAGGCCAAGGTCAGAGCTCATGATGGCTTTCTCGATTGCCGCCACCATGGTCTTGTCCCAGGCGGTTACGGCCAACGTACGGGCATCTTCAACCGAAACGTTGGCGGCCTGACTAATGGGAACTTCACTGCCGTAATAATCTACGTGTACATGTTCCAGCAAACTTGGGTGCGCGCGTCCGGTTCGTATCTTGGCCAGTTCGGTACGTAAAGAATCCAGGCTCTTGCCCATGCGGATGCGTGTATCTTTTTTGATATCTTCGATCATTTCTCTTTCGCCTCTGACCATTTATGGATGGTGATTACCAGCGCGTGGTCGTTACCTGTGAACGGGTAATTTTAACAGCAAAACGGAAAGGAGTTGGTGGATCAATCAGTAATTTATTCGTTACTACACACGAGTGTGCCGACTTTCTCACCCTTGACGATTTTCATCAGGTTGCCGCTACCGAATACGTTGAAAACCCGGATAGGCATCCCCTGGTCACGGCACAACACGATCGCGTTGGCATCCATGACTCCCAGCTTGCCTTCAATTACCCGGTCGTAATTGAGCGTGTCGAACATTTTTGCATCTTTCACGATATTGGGATCAGCAGAGTAAACACCGTCTACCTTGGTTGCCTTCAGCACGATATCCGCACCGATTTCAATTGCGCGCAGGGCAGCGGCGGTATCGGTGGTAAAAAACGGGTTGCCCGTACCGCCGGCGATGATGACCACACGGCCTTTCTCAAGGTGCCGGGTTGCGCGGCGACGTATGTAATCCTCGCAGACATCATGAACCGAAACTGCCGACATCACCCGGGCATCTACACCGATTCTTTCCATTGCATCCTGTAGTGCAAGTGAATTCATCACCGTGGCCAGCATGCCCATGTGATCACCGGTAACGCGATCAATTCCGGACTGGGCAAGACCTGCACCCCGGAAGATATTACCGCCACCAATGACGATGGCTATCTGTACACCGGTATTAAGGACTTCCTGAATTTCACGGGCAATCCGGGTAATGATGACCGGATCAATGCCATAGTCCTCATCGCCCAGCAGTGCTTCACCGCTGAGCTTCAGGAGAATGCGTTGGTAAGTGGCTTCAGCCACCCTTCACCTGTTGCATGACTTCTTCGGCAAAGTTATCTACCTTTTTCTCGATGCCTTCACCGACAGCCATCCTGGTGTAGCCCTTCACGCTGGCTCCGTTCTGACCTAGCAGTTTGGCAACGGTAACATCACCGTCTTTCACAAAAGGTTGACCCAGCAAGGTGATACCCGCCAGGTGTTTGCGCATACGCCCGCTGACCATCTTTTCGATAATGTCTGCAGGTTTTCCACTGTCTGCTGCCTGTGAAATAAGGAATTGCTTTTCCTTTTCCAGTACATCGGCGGGAACGGCGTTTTCATCAAGGTATTCCGGGTTCAGTGCGGCAACATGCATGGCGATATCACGTGCAAGTTCATTGTCACCACCATCAAGTTCAACCAGAACACCGATACGGCCACCGTGCACATAAGCGCCAATGTTGCCACTGGATGCCATGCGCGTAATGCGTCGAACCTGGATGTTCTCACCGATTTTCGATATCAGTGCCTGGCGTGCAACTTCAAGGCTTGTGCCATTTGAGTCTGATTCCATCAATGCATTGACATCGGTTCCCTGCGCTGCAAGGGCGTTGTTCGCAACCGCTTTGGCGAATGCCAGGAAGTTTGCATCTTTGGCAACAAAATCGGTCTCACTGTTGACTTCAACCAGAACCGCTTCCGTATTGTCGTCATTGGATGCCAGCATAACCTGGCCATCAGCGGCAACACGGGAAGCTTTCTTATCTGCTTGTGCAAGACCGGATTTGCGCAAAAATTCTATCGCGGCTTCCAGATCACCATTGGTTTCAACCAGTGCTTTTTTGCACTCCATCATGCCAGCGCCTGTGCGCTCGCGAAGTTCTTTTACCATTGCGGCAGTTACTGCCATCGTACTATTCCTTCTTCAATTCGGTTTATCGGTCCGGTATCAGTGCCGGAATGCCGCCCCGCATTTCACGGGGCCGGCGCTTCGTATGTTATTGCTCAGTCTTCAGCTGCTTTTTTAGCGACTTTTTTCTTGGTCGTCTTCTTCTTTGCAACTTTCTTCTTCGCAACTTTCTTTTTGGTGACGGCTGCCTCGACTTTTTCAGTCAGCTCTTCGGCTACCGCTTTAACTTTCTCAACGGCCTCGGCAGCTTTCTCTTCTACTTTTTCAACAACCTCGGCAGTCTCGGCTTTTACTTTCTCAGCAACTTCAGCCGCTTCAGTTTTTACCTTCTCAACAACTTCCTCGGCTTTTGCTTCTACTTTTTCGGCAACTTCGGCAGCTCCAGTTTTAACCTTCTCAACAACTTCCTCGGCTTTTGCTTCTACTTTTTCGGCAACTTCGGCAGCTCCAGTTTTAACCTTCTCAACAACTTCCTCGGCTTTTGCTTCTACTTTTTCGGCAATTTCGGCAGCTTCAGTTTTAACCTTCTCAACAACTTCCTCGGCTTTTGCTTCTACTTTTTCGGCAACTACAGCAGCTTCAGCCTTTACTTTCTCAACAGCTTCAGCTGCTTTTTTAACGACTACTTTCTTGGCCACTTTCTTCTTGGCAGGTGCCTTGGAAGCTCGTTTTACCGGGTTACCGTATTCATCCAGCTCTACAAATTCGTCACGATCTTCCACGTGCGGAACCGAGGCGCGACCTTCCAGTACGGCATCGGCAGCCAACTGGGTGTAGAGACGAATGGAACGGATGGCGTCATCATTACCTGGAATAACGTAATCAATGTTATTTGGAGAACAGTTGGTGTCGATCACAGCGATGACCGGGATACCCAGTTTGCGGGCTTCTTTCACCGCGATGTCTTCATGGCCAACATCGACTACAAACATGACATCAGGCAGACCTTTCATGTCCTTGATGCCACCGAGGCTCTTTTCGAGCTTGTCACGTTCGCGTGTCAGTTGCAGAACCTCTTTCTTGACCAGGCGTGCAAAGCTGCCGTCTTCTTCCATTTTCTCAATCTGGCGCAAACGCTTGATGGACTGGCGAATGGTGCGGAAGTTGGTCAGCATGCCACCGAGCCAACGATGGGATACATATGGCATACCGCAACGCTGT
>Ga0164313_10000891_pt1 | contig 25370 bp, 21 predicted proteins | sample GuaBasSedimGuay4_FD_113735 | JGI IMG/M metagenome (GOLD analysis project Ga0164313, IMG submission 113735) | Subseafloor sediment microbial communities from Guaymas Basin, Gulf of California, Mexico - Guay4, Core 4569-4, 0-3 cm | ecosystem: Environmental > Aquatic > Marine > Hydrothermal vents... | reverse complement strand
TCACCGTCGGCGGCCTCGGTGTTGTCGCTCAGGAGGCCCTTGCCCATGACGTCGTCGTCCGTGTAGTCGTCCGCGGCCTGGCTGAAGGTCACGCCGCCGAGGAGGAACTTCGCGAGCAACTGTTGAAGGTCGACACCGCTCTCGGTGACGTGAACGGGGAGCGCTTCGCCCGCCGGGCTGAGCCGGTCGGTGCCGATGGCACGGGCGATGGCGTTGGCCTCGATGGTGCCGAACATGGCACGGACGAAGTCGGTCGGATTGCCGATGCCGCCTCCATTGGCTGCGATGGCCGGGTCGTTCCAGCCGGCGAACTCCGTCGCCCAGTCGCGGTGATCCGTCGCCGTATCGTTGCCGGCGAGCTTCGCAATCAGATTCGCCCCGGAGATGTCGCCGTAGGTCGTCTGGAGGGCGGCGGGCTCGACGCTGAGGAGGATCGGGTCGGACGCCCGGTCCGAGCCGTCGAGGCTGAAGAAGTACTCGAGGCGCGCGACGACGTCGCCTTCAGTCGGGGCGAAGGTGCCGGTGTCGATCTCCTCGGTGATGCCGCCGACGTGCTTGGTCAGGTCGAGGATGAGGACCTGGCGAGCCGTCTGGCCCGAGTGGGAAACGCTGTCGATCCCCGCCTCGAAGCGGCTCTCGTAGTCGTAAGCCTCGGGCACGACCGAAGGGGCGACCTCTTCGGTGCAGCCCCCGAGAACCAGGGCGAGGCCTAGGAGGCCTAGGGAAAGCGTGCGGGCTGGCATTTCCATCATTTCATCCATCTGCTGATAATGAGATTGATTCTTATTACCAATCAGAGTAGACTTAGGTCAATTGAAAATGACATTCAACTTCAAATTCCTCAGAGGACTCCAGTGGGGCCGGGGGCAGCGGGTGAAAACAGGTTCCCGAGCCCGACGCCTGCTCCGGGGCCTCCGAAACCTCGGACTCCTCGTCCTCGCGAGCTGGGGCACGGCGCACGGAGCCAGCTGCGCGACGCCGACGACGGAGTTTGGGGTCGACCCGGTCGAGGCCCGGCGCATCCTCGATAGCATCGCCAACCTCGTGGTCCTCCCCACCCTCGAGGCCACCGCCACGGCGATGGGAGAGCTCGAGACGGCGACCGCGGCCTTCGCCGGCTCCGCCGTCGAGGACGACCGCCTCGCGAGCCAGGAGGCATGGCGGACGGCGATGCGGTCCTGGGAGCGCGTCGAGGTCCTGCAGATCGGACCGACGGGGCCCCACACCTCCCCGGGCGGCATGGACATCCGCGACGAGGTCTACTCGTGGCCGCTGACCAACCGCTGCCGCATCGACCAGGAGTTGGTGGCCGAGTCCTATACCGACCCAGCGGCCTTCGCCGCCGAGCTCGTCAACGTCCGCGGCCTCGACACGATGGAGTACCTGCTCTTCGTCGACGTCCCGTCGAACGCATGCTCCGAGCTCAGCCCGATCAACGCAGATGGCACCTGGGCGGCCCTCGGCGAGGACGTGGTCCGCGCACGCCGCGCCGCCTACGCCGCATCCGTCGCGACCCTCGTCGCCGAAGAGGCGACCGAGCTCCGCGCCGCCTGGAGCCCCGCGGGCGGCGCCTTCGCCGACGACCTCGCGAACGCCGGGCTCTCGAGCTCTACCTACGCAACGACCCAGCAGGCCCTCGACGAGGTGATCCGCGCCATGTTCTACGTCGACCTCCTGACCAAGGACGTCAAGCTCGGCCAGCCCCTCGGCATGGGCGCCTGCGCGACGGCCACCTGCCCCGGCCTCGTCGAGTCCCGGGAGGCCGCCGCATCCAAGGAGCACATCGCACAGAACCTCCGGGCGTTTCAGCAGCTCTACCTCGGCGGACCAGATGCGGACGCCGGGGCGGGCTTCGATGAGCTCCTCGTTGGCGTCGGTGAAGACGTCCTCGCCGAGCGAATGGCGACCAACATCGAGGCGGCAATCGCTGCGGTCGAGGCCATCGACGGCTCGCTGCAGACGGCGGTCGACGCCGATAACCTTGGGGTGGTCGACGCCCTGGCGGCGGTTCAGCTCATGACCAGCGACCTCAAGGGCCCGATGGTGACGGCCCTGAGCTTGCGCATTCCGGCCGAGGGCGCCGGGGACGCAGACTGAGCGATGGATAATCTAACGCAGTGGCTGAGCGAGGTATTCGGCGGACTCGTCGCCGACACCTTTGGCATGGTCGTCGACCCGGCCCGACGAATCTTTCTCCCGGGCCTCGCCGTCACCCTGGTTCTCGCGGTCGCGGTGACGATGCATACCCACAGGTCCGAGGGATTCACCGGGGCACTCCGGCGCTGCTTCACGAAGCGCGTCTGGCTCCATGGCTCATCGCGCCTCGACGTGAAGCTGATCTTCGCCAACTCGTTCTTCCGATTGATTCTGGTGGTGCCCTTCGGGGTGACGGCCTTTGGCCTAGCGAACGGGGTCGTGACCTGGCTGGACGGCGTTCGGGGGATCCCGAACGGCAGCGGCTGGTCGGACCTGACGGTGGCGGGGGTGTACACGGTGGTGCTCTTCGTCTGCTGGGACCTGAGCCGCTACGTGTTGCATCGGCTAGCGCACGAAGTTCCGTTTCTGTGGGACCTGCACAAAGTGCATCACTCGGCGGAGGTGATGACACCGCTGACGCTCTACCGTGTGCACCCGATCGAGCGGATCCTCTTCTGGACCCGGGGGATCGTGGTGACGGGTGTGATTACCGGTGTGTTCTTCCACTTCTTCCGAGACCGCTCGGTGCAGTTGGAGCTCCTCGGGATCAACGCGTTCGGATTTCTCTTCAACGCCCTCGGGGCGAATCTGCGCCATACCCACGTCTGGCTGAGCTACGGGCGCTTCGTCGAGCACGTCTTGCTGAGCCCAGCCCAGCACCAGGTGCACCACAGCGTCGAGGTCGACCATCAGCAGTCGAACTACGGGGTGTGCCTCGCCATCTGGGACTTCCTCTTCGGCTCGCTCCTGACGACGACGTCGAAGTCGATGGGCCTCCGCTTCGGCCTCGCCCCCGAGGACCAAAACCACGATCCCCGGAGCCTCGTCTCGGCGCTCCTCGAGCCCCTCTCGGGGCGCGAGGCGGTCGATGCGGCCCCGGCGGAGGCAGCAGCGGAGCGCTGAAAGAGCCCGCGGGGGGCGCCGAAGAGGTCTGAGTTGATCCTTGACCAACCGAAGCCGAAAACGCAACTGGTAACGATTTCCGTTATCAACAAGCCAAACATGAGGAGTGAATTGTGGACATCCAGGAACGACTGACAGCCTTCGCCATGCTCGGAGCGTCGTGGGTCATGTGGCTACTGGTCGCGCTTTCGGTCGTCGTCCTGGCGATCGTCCTCGAGCGGGCCTACTATCTCTTCGTTTCCCGCGATGACATCGCGGGTCTCAAGCGCGATCTCATCGACCGGCTACGCATCGGCGATACCCTGGGGACCGAAAAGCGCCTCGCCGAGAGCAAGTCGTGGGAAGCGCGGATCGCCCTGGCGGGGCTCAACGCCGCCGAAGACGGTGCCGCGAGTGCCGAAGAACAGATGACCGGTGAGGCGGGCCTCGCCAAGCTCGCCATGGAGCGCAACCTGGCGTTCATCGGGACCGTCGGCAACAACGCCCCCTTCGTCGGATTGCTCGGGACGGTCATCGGGATCATCCAGGCATTCCACGAGCTCGATACGAGCGGAGGCCAGGTCTCGGCTGGGCTCATGGGCCGGGTCGGCGAAGCGCTCGTGGCCACGGCAATAGGCCTGCTCGTCGCGCTCCCCGCGGTCGCGGCCTTCAACTACTTCACTCGCGTCATCCGCGCCCGCGTCGCCCGGGGCAACGCCCTCGGTGCCAGTGTTCTCGCCTACCTGAAGAGCACGCGCTTCTCTACGTCTCCGGTGGACGTGCCGCTGGCGGGGGAGTGAGCCGATGGCGAGCCGCACCCCCCTCGACGACGACATCATCACGGACATCAACATCACACCGCTGGTGGATATCGTGTTGGTCCTGCTGATCATCCTCATGGTCACGTCGAACTACATCTCTTCGCAGAGCATCCCGATGGAGCTCCCCGCGGCGTCGACCGCGGAGGCCGTGCCGCCCGAACCGCTCACCGTATCGATCGACGCGGACGGCCAGCTCTTCGTCCAGGCCGAAGAGGCGACCTGGGAGGAGCTGAGCACGAGGGCCCAGGCCTTTGCCGAGAGCCAGAGCGAGCCCCGGGCCGTGATCGCCGCCGATCACAGCGTCAGCCACGGCCAGTTCATTCGCATCGTCGACCTGCTCCGGGAGGTCGGCATAACGCGCTACGCGATCAACGTCGCCGCTCGCGAGTCGGAAAACCAAGGCAGCTGACGCCCGCGCCTAGAGCGACGAACCGTTTGAATGCCGCGTGATCTCGCGCCGATAGCGGCCCGCTGACCGGCCCTCGGTCCCTCGAAAGGGGATCGACCCTGTCATCGTTCCCTCGACCCTCCCAACGAACCCCTCTCGCCACGATTTCATCGCCCCTCCAAACGGATCGCCGCTCTGAACACCCCTCAGGAGAGGCCGAGGCCTGCGAGCAGATAGCCAACATCAACCAGGAGGGCTGTGAAGGGGTGACAGCCGTCGTCTATTCCGCGTCGCCCACGTCCAGGTTCAAGCGCTGGGCCAGGACATAGGGCTGGACGATCACGAAGAGGAATCGGGCCCCCTCCTCCGCTGTCCACGCATCCACGTCGTCGCCGGTCGGACGCGCTATGTGAGCCGCGTCGAGCCAACCCTTCACCGCGTCGGTTCGGTCCTCGGCCATCGCCAAGGCGACATCGACCAACTCGACCGCCACATCGACGATGAAGAGGGCGCCCCGGCGGTGGTGGCCTTCGATGGCCCGCCAGTGTATCGGCGCAATCTCAGAGGCCAGTGTGTCGCGGAGGTTCGTGGGCGAGGTCATGGAAGCGGCGAGACGCTGTCGCGGAGGGGCGCCTGTGTCAACTACCGCAGGAGCTCCGGCTCTCCGTCTTCGCCGGCGTCGCCCTCTGCTCCTTCTGCTCCTGGAACGGCCTCGACCGACGCGCCGAGGAAGATGGCCCGGGGCACGCCGACCTCGAGGGCGATCGCTTGCCACTCCTCGGAAAGCTCGCCACACACCCCCGTCGGTGCGCCCCAGCCGCCCCCGCAGCCCGACGAAGTTCCAAAACCGCGGCCGTACATGCCGTTGAAGCCCGGGGTGAAGCTGTAGATGCCGCGCTCGCACGCCGAGACCAGCTCTTCTTCGGTCACCCCATCGCAGCGCGCTTCGAGGATGCGCAAGATGTCGGTCGAGTCCGCGGCGAAGAGCCCCCGGGGCGCGTAGACGAGCACGTCGATGAGCCCGGCGAGGGCGAGCCCCGATTCGGGCCCCCGGTCGAGGCGCGCGACCAGGGTTTCCGGGGCGTGGGGGGGCCACTGTTCTTCGAACGAGGAGAGCTTTTGGAGGAGGTCGACCTCGAGGGGCGCGTCCCAATCATCGACGGCGTCCATGAGCCGAGCGGCGACGGTGCGTCGGAGAACGGGCTGTTGCCGGGCCGAGCTATGCCGAGAGACGAGCCCCGCAAAAGAGACGGCATCTTCGACCGCCATCTGCCGCACCTCGTCGCCGAGCTCGGTGACGAACATGCCTCGCTGGACCATTTCGACGAGCACGCGCCAGCGCTCCCACTCCCGGGCCTCGGCTTCGTCTTCGTCCTCGTCTTCGGCGCTCTCCCCCGCATCTCGGAGAAGGTCGAGGACTAGGTCGGGCTCGATGTTCGAGAGCAAGGCCCTCGAAATGTCACTCGCCACCCTGGCACATCCCTCCGCCTCGGCGCGCTCGAGGAGGGCCTGGCCCCGGGACATCGTCTCCTCGGACCAGCCGACGACGGCGAGCTCCCGCACCACGTCGACGGGTCCGTCAAAGCCCTCGGCGCGGGCGATGACGCGGTAGGTCCCCGGGTCGAGGTCCTGGATCCCGCCCAAGGCCGCCGCCTGGGCAGGCCAGATCTCGCGAGGCCCGTCGCCGCGGAGGCTCCCAGCAACATAGGCGTAGCGCTCCTGCCAGGAGCCATCCCCTTGGAGGGCCTCGACGCGCATCACGGGGAACGCACACCAACCGCCCTCGCAACCGACAGACGCCATCTCTTCGGAGGCGTTCTCGAGGGACCAATCGATGGTGGCGCCCGCCGCGATCTCGCCTACGAGGCGCAGCGCCCCGTTCGCATCGCCGGCGCCGGGGGCTACGCCTCCAACCTGGCCGAGGCACCCCGATATGGGAACCGTCACGAAGAGCAGGAAGAGCAGGAGGGCGGTGACTTCCGAGACGCGCATGGGAGGTGGACACTCCAAGGGCGCCGAAGTTCCGGGGCATTTTCCCCTGGCGCCGGGGTCCGCCACCTTGACGGGCGAGGCGATCGGCCGAGATGCTGGCGCCGTGCAACCTTCCTCCATGCCGAACTTCGGTCTCTTCACGGTCTTGCCGTTCTTCGCGGCGGCTTCACTCTTCGCCGCCTGCGGTGGTTCGTCTGCGCCCGCGGCCGAGGCCCCGACGGTGACCTCGACTTCTAGCGCGGCCCCGGCTGCCGAGGACGACCTCCGCGGCCAGGAACTGCTCGACGCCGCCGGTGACGAGGGCGCGGCCACGGTCTTCTTCCACCCTCGCCACTGGTCCGTGCTCCTCGGAGTCGCGACGTCGGTCGCCGGTGACATGATGCCCGACGAGCTCCGGGATATCCTCGGCGCGGCGGGCCCCTGGGAAGCGCTGCGCACCGCCGCTCGAGGGGAAGGGCTGCAACTGCCGCCGAGCCTCGCTGGATGGGATGACAGCCGCCCGTTGGTCGTGTCTCTCTTCGAAGCGCCCGAGATGTCGGTCGACGCGCTGCTCGACCAGACCGGGAACTTAGAGCCGCCCGAGGTCTTCTCCCACCGCGCCGTCATCCCCGCGACCGACCCCAATGCGCTCTTGCTCTCTCTCCTGGCGGTGGCGCGAACCGTCGGCTGTCAGCCGTTGCCCGCTTCCGTCGCTGGCGCATTTCCGGGGCCCGCGGGAGCCGCCGGGGCCCTCCGTTGCGACGACGTGACCGTGATCTTCGACACCGGCGACGGCTGGGTGCGCATGCGAGTGGCAGAAGGAGAGGTCGCTGCCCTCGGCACCGGGCCCCTCGCTCGGGACCTGGGAGGTGCCGTCGCCATCACGCCTGCGCGCCGCTGGGCCATGACCGGCCCCGTCGTCATCGGAGCTCACTTCCGCCCCTCCCGGATCCAGCGAGCCCTCCTGGCCGAGAGCTCCACCAGAGTCGGGGGGGCGCTCCACTACGCGGACCCGGCCGAACGCCCGCGCATGATCGCCTTCGCACGCACGGAAATCCTCGGCGCCCTCCTGCGAACTTCCCCGGTCGGGGCGGAGGTGGACGACATCGCCGTTGGCCTGGTTACCGGACTGCGGCCGTCCTTCACGGTCGTCCAGGGGCTCACCGCCGTCGGCACGGCGGCCTACGATGCAGGCCTCGAAGCACCCGCCCCGCCCGAGGGACCGCCGGATGCCCCCTTCGTGATCCAGACCCGAGTCAACATCGACGCGATGCAGGCCGCCGCGGGGGTGCCTTTCGGATGGGCTGGCGCGTCCGATCCGGACGCCATCGAAACGCTCCTCGTGGATTGCCCTGCCCCCTGCGTGGCGCAGCTGCTCACCTCCCGAATCTTCGGCCTCGGCGCCCTGGCCGACCAGATCGGGCTCCGGGCCACCCTCGAAGATGAAGTGGGTCCCCTCTTTCGTTTTGCACCCGCGGACCTCTCGCCGGGCGTGACCATGACCATGACCTTCGACCTCCCGGAGCTCGCCGAACGCCTAGACGAGGACATCATCACGCGGCGTATCGCCGAGTCTCTTGGGGTCGTACACGTCGTCCAGGCTCGCGAAGGCCGTACGGTGATGACCAACGTGAGGCTCGGAGAGGCCCCGTCCCTGCCCGAGCCGGCGCCCTACACTCAGGGCGACCCGGGCCCGACCGACACGCCGCTGGTGCGCACGGAGAGCGCCACCTGCGTCGAAAACACTGCACTACTGGTCGAAGGAGTGGTGAGTGCGCTGCGCATGAGTTCGGTTTCGAACCGGGACGAGATCATCCGCCAAGGACGGCAGATCCTCGACGGCTACGGCGGATGCGCCGACGCACGTCCAGAGCTCCGAGACCTCGGCGAGGCCTACGGCCACGCCTTCGAAGCGGCCGTCGAAGCCGCCCCACCCCCACGCCCGGGGGGACCGCCGCGTCCCAGCGGGCCCGGGCGTCACTGAGGCCGTACGCGTACGTTTCCCGCAACCATCGGGGTGACGACGTGGCCGATGGGCACGCCGTCGCGGGCGGCATCGGCCCGAGGCATGGCGAGGTGCCGGATGACGTAGCGCACCTTCGAACGCCTCGTCCGAAGGCGGAAGACCAGCGCCTCGGGCTCCCCGGCAGAGCCGCCGACACGCTCATCGCGACGCTGCCGGACTAGGATACTCGGCTCTCCATCGCGGAAGGCGAGGCGCGGACCAAAGTGCCGGGTGAGTTCGCGTCGCTGGCGACGCTGGGGCTGCCCCTCGGGAAACACATCGACCTCGAGGGCGCGGAACATGTCACCGGTCGGCACCGCGTGGCCGACCACCCCAGGCCGAAGCGTGAGGCGTACGATGACCTCCGCGCCGCGGCGGACCGCTTGCACGTCGACGTCGAGGGCCTGGCGCATCAATTCCGGGTTCCGGCGCGCGCGCATCTCGTGGCTGCGGTAGCGCCGACCTTCGCCGTCGGTGCGGAGCGGCATGTGACACGTCTGGCAAGGAGTATCGGCAAACTCGCTCCGGCGCCATTCCTCCACCGTGTTTTGCATGGGCTCGTGGGGGTCGAAGACGGCCCCCGGCATGTCGTCGGGGCCGGGGAAGTTGAACTGATGGCAGGGTGCGCAGGCGGCGCCGGTCGCCATCGCCGACGACGCGACGCTCGCGTGGTCCTCCGCCCCCGCTGCTTCCGGGCCGAAGACATGGCCGTCGCGGACGTGGCAGACAGCGCACGACACCCCCTCGTCTGCGGCGAGGGAATCATCCGCCGGGGCCGCGTCGCTTTCTTCGAGGGGCGCGTGGCAACGGCGACAGGGCAGGTGGGGCGAGCGCCGGTAGCCCGCCTGGAACATCGGGTCGGTCCACGACTGACGATGCAGGGAGCGCCGCCACTCCCGGTAGATCTCCGTATGGCACGGACGGCAGGTGCGCGCGTCGGTGCCGTCGAGGCCCCGGGGCGCGGCACCCGGGTCGAGAGGACCAATCGCATCCGGGAAGGTCACTTGGACGCCGTCGCTCTCGACGGAGACCTCGGCATCGACGCCCCCGGCATCCCGCCTCTCTCGCGCCGCCTGCGCTCGCTCCCCGTCGTTTGGCTCCGCCCCGCGGCCATCGTCGTGAATCGCCGGCGACGGCGTCGAGACGGGGGCGGGCGCCTCGGCATCGGAACATGCCGCGAGTACGAGCAGTAGCGAGCTGACCCAAAGACTCCGCGACACGGCAGAAGTGTACACCGGCGAGGACTGACGTAATGTGTGGGTGCATGCGATCGTCATTCACGCCCCTCGCCCTTGCCCTCGCCCTCTCGGCCGGGTGCGGTGATTGCAACGAGTCGACGGAGGTCATCGCGCCGACGCCGACGAGCGAGGAGGGCAGCGCACCGCCGGAGGCCGCAGATGAAACACCCGCCGCGACCCCGACGGAGCCCGCAGAGCCTGAAGGACCCATATTCGGGGAGCCCGGTGAGACCCTCGAGGTGGAGCTCGACGCGGACGCAATCGCGCGCATCGACGCCGTGATCGACGCCCTTCGCCATTCGCCGCACGAGATTCGCGCACGCGTCGCGGCGAAACGCCACGGCGGCGGCGCGTTCATCGCTGTGCTGCACACCTACAATCAGGGTGCCGAGTGGATCGGACGGCGCCGGACCGAGGATGGCTGGGACAGGATCGAAAGACGCATGGCGCGGGCCAAGAGAGAGTGCGAGGCAGATCTTGCGGAGGCCCGGAGGAGCGGCGTGCCCCTCGAGGAGTATTTCCTGAACAGAGATGAGTCCCCGCCTCCCGACTGTGAACGGATGGAGCAATGGGCGGCGCTCCCCGAACGCCTCCGAGACGCCCTCGACTGCGAGCGCCTTCACCTAGTGACCGTCATCCTGGACGGCGAAGGCACCGTGCAGGATCAGAAAGACCTGGGCCCCATCGGGACCCACCGATGCTTCGAATCGTTCGAGTCGGCCGCGGTGTGGGACGTGGACGGGGACGACAAACACGATGTCGTCGTCGACCACACGTACCTAACCGGGATCGGATGGGGTCGGGGCGCCATCGAGAACTTCCACCGCGTCCGTGCCCTCGACCTCTTCGTAAGCTCCGCCGAGTCTCCCGACACCTTGGTCATCTCCAAACGGACCGTGACCGCCTACTCGTTGGTCGAATGGGCGACGGTCGGTGAGTATCGATTCGAGCGCAGCGACGGGACCGTGCAGGTGGTCGTCGACCGCGTCACCCATTCGGAATGCTACGGCGAAGACATCGACGAAGAATGCGACGAGCATCGCGAACGCCAAAGCTCACTCCCCTGGGACGCCGAAAACCATCGCTTCACCCGGGAAGCTCGACCGATTCGGGACGAAGAGAGACCGTAGGTACCCCACGTCGGCGCCGAAGTTTGCTGATGGCGATCAGGGGCGCATGCGCCGTATCATGCATGGTGTGATGCGGTCCCTCATCCTGTCTGCGTTGATGCTCTCTCTTCTTCTAGCGGGGTGCTCCCGCGGCGAGGACGACCCGATGCCGATGGACGCGGGCTTCGGCGATACCGGCGCTGCGGACACCGGCACGCCGCCCATGGACTCGCGCCCACCGCCTCCCCGCGATACGGGCCCGCCGCGAGACACCTCGTTCCTCTCGCCGGATGCGGCCTGCGCCTCCGCCATCGTCGAGGCCGAGGTCGAACGACTGCCCGTCGACATCATCTGGATGGTCGACAATTCGATCAGCATGGAGCCCGCCATCACCGAGGTGAACACGGGCCTCAACGACTTCGCGGCCCTCATCGGCGCCTCGGGCATCGACTACCGAGTCATCATGCTCTCGCTGCGCGGCGAGGGTCGCATCACCGTCGGCGGCCGGTCGCGCTTCGGGGTCTGCATCCCGATGCCCCTCGCCGGCGATGCGTCGTGCGGCGACGGGCCCCGCTTCTTCCAGGTCGAGGTCGACGTGCACAGCACTCAACCCGTCGAGCAGTTCCTCGGCACCCTGGGGCAGACGACGGGCTACGTCGCCGGGGACCGGCATGGGTCCGAGCCGTGGCTCGACCTGCTGCGGCCCGAGGCCACCAAAACCATCGTCTTCGTCACGGACGACAACTCCCGAACCTGTGCCCTCCCGGTCGGCAGCTGCAACGCAAGCGACCCGCCCCTCACCGGGACATCGCTCGAGGACTTCCCCGGCGGCCCCAACCCGTTCAACTCGCGTGAGCTGGGCCCCGGTGTGCTCACGGCCACCTACGCCCCCCTCTTCGACGGCTACACCTTCAGCGCGCTCTACGGCTGGGGCTCAACGACCGACGCAGACGTTCCGTGCACTTACCCCGGGGGCGGCACCCCACCCTCGCCGGGCCAGACCTACAGCGAGTTGGTGACGCGGACCGGCGGGGTACGCGCGAAGATCTGCGACGGCTCCGCGGCCTGGGCGCCGTTCCTCGCGTCGGTCGCGACCGACGTGACCCGCACGTCGCGTATCGATTGCAATGTCGCCATTCCCCCGCCGCCGGACGGCATGACCCTCGACCCCAACCGGGTAAACGTCATCGTGCGCGCCGAGTCCGGGTCGACCTTCCTGCCGCGCCGCATGGACGCGGGGGCCTGCGACGAGATGGGCGGCTGGTACTATGACGACCCCGCCATGCCGACCGAAGTCATCCTCTGCCCGACCTCCTGTGAGATGGCCCGGGAAGAGCTCGGCCCTCCCGATACCGGCATCGATGTGCAGCTCGGCTGCGCGAGTATCCTCATCTGAAGGGTGCTCCGGGCCCCGAGGGGGCCTGGTCCCGGACCGGGGCAGACACCGGGCTCGACATGCCTCTCGCACCGGTCGAGACTCCCGCCCATGGCACAACGAAAAATCCGGCGAGTATACCCGGAGGGGTCGAACGGGAGCAGTCCAGCGGACATCGCCGCGGGCGGGTGTCGCCGCGTCATCCAGGGCGCAGGGGCCTTCGTCGTCGCGGCGGTGGTCCTGGTGGTCCTGGTGATGGTCAACGCCCTCGGCGGTACGAACCCCCACACGCCTCCCGGTCACGAGGGCTACGTGGCTCACCAGCCCCTCGCCTTTGGTCAGCGCGAGTTCGTCGGCATCCAGGCCGGGCCGACCTCGACCGGGTGGGCCTGGCGCCAATACGTGACGAACATCGACATGCGGCCGGCGACCTGGTCGGAGCAGATGCATATCTTCGCCGCCGACAACCTCGAGGTGTCGTTCGAGGCCCACGCCCGCATCCGCCTGCGCGGGGGCTCGACGAAGGAGGTCGTCGAGCGCTTCAGCGGGAACGACTGGTATGCCCAGAACGTCGCGCGGCCCTACAAGACCGCGGTCCGCGAGGTCGTGCGCGGCTACGACGCATTTCAAATCAAGGACGAGAGTGAAGAGATCGCGGTCGCGATCATGGCCCGCCTCACGTCCGAATACGAGGAGACGCCCTTCGAGTTTCTCAGCGTCTCCATCGGCAACATCGACTACCCGGACTCGGTCGAGGAGCGCGTCGTAGCAAACCTCGCCGCCGAACAGCGCCGCCAGCGCATGGTGGTCCAGCAGCAGATAGCCGAACAGCAAGCGATCATCCTCCAGGTCCGAGCCCGCGGGGCCTCCGAGTCTCAGGAGATCGAGCAGGAGACGCTCACGCCGCTCTACGTGCAGCACGAAGCTGCTGAGCTTTATCGCACCCTCGCCGACGAGACCGACGACGAGGACGGAGTCGCCCACGCCAAGGTGATCTTGGTGATCCCGACCCGCGCCGACCGCGCCGGCGTCCCGCGCATCTACCAGGGGAACTGAAGCGATGACTACCCAACGCATATTCACCGCTCTGGCCCTCGCCCTCATCCTCGTGCCCCTCAGCGCTTGCACCAACGAGACGACCCCCGAGGGATACGAGGGCTACATCATGCATCGCCCGCTCTACATGGGTCGCAGCCACTACGTCGGCAGCCAGGTCGGCCCGACCTCGACCGGTGTGGTCTGGCGCCAGTACGCGATCAACGTCGACGTCCGGCCCAAGAACTACACCGAGGAGTTTCACATCCTCAGCCGGGACAACCTCAACGTCGGCTTCGCGGCCCACGTGCGCATTTCGATCCGCTCGGGCACGGTCAAGGACTTGGTGGAGAACTTCGGCATCGGCGCGATGACCGCCGAGGAAGGCGCGATGCCCGAGTGGTACATCCGCAACGTGCGCCAGCCCTACCGGACCGCCGTCCGCGACACGGTGCACGAGTTCGATGCATACGATATCCAGTCTCAGACCCAGGAGATCGCGAGCCGCATCCTCGAACGAGTGCACAACGAGTACGACGGGACGCCCATCGTCTTCGAGACGGTGTCTATCGGCAACCTCACCTACCCCGCGGCGATCAACGAAGAGATCCAAAGGAAGCTCGCAACCGAGCAGGACCTCGAGCGGATGGATCGCGAGCGCCAGATCGCCGAACAGGAGGCTGAGATCATGGTGACGACGGCCCGAGGCCGGGCCGCGGCCCAGCGCATCGTCAACGAGACCCTGACGCCGCTCTACGTGCAGCACGAGATGCTCGAGGGCTTCAAGGAGCTCTCCCGGTCCGGCCGGGTCACCATCGTCTCCGCTCCGACCGGCGACGACAGCTCGGCCGTCATCCTCAGTTTGGGGCAGTGACGGCGGGGCGCTTTCGATAGAGTCAGGCCTATGACCAAAGGCAAGAAGATTGGGGTCTTCATCGCGGTCCTCGCCCTCGGGGGCGCGACCGCGGTTGCCCTTTGGCCGACGAGCAAGGACCAGGTCGGCTATCCCTTCGCGCGCCGGGTCCTCGGGGCCCAGCCGAGCCCCATGTGGGAGCTCAGCCACGACGACTTCCTCGGAGCCATCGGCCGGGACGCCGCCCGCGCCGAGCGGGCGATCGCGCGCCTCGAGCGCGCGACCGAAAGCGCTCAGCAACACGGTGGGCTCCTCGAGCGCGAAGACGTCGAGGAGTTGACCCGCACCGAGCGTGAGACCGTCCGACTGCTCTGGTGGTCCTTCCTCGAGCCGCTCCTCGAGCTCGACACGCTCAAACATCGCTGGGAGGGCTGGTACGGCGTCGACTACCAACGCAACCCCGATCTGCATGCGATGGCCTACGGGCTCACCTACGCCGCGCTCTGTGCCCAGGTCAACGCCGGGCAAGATCTGCTCGAGTTGGTCTCCGGCAACGAGCGCATCCAGGCGCTCTTCAACGAGGCGATGCCCGACCTCGGACTGCCCGCGGATACGTTCACGATGTTTCGCAATCGCATGACCCGGGCCCGGGACCAGAGCTTCATCGCCGTCGGCGGCGAGTGGTTCGACCTATGGATCGTGCGGCACCTCGGGGACGGCGACGAGGCGGGGCGCGTCGTCGGTATGGTCCGTTCCCAGCGCCGCGAGGCAGAAGGCAACGTCGACGTCGGGGGTGTCCTGGCGACGGTTCAGAACAAGGCAGAGCTCCTGAAGAGCACCGCTTTCAACGCCTGGTTCCCGGTGCAACGCGACGTCGCGGAGTGGTTTGGCGATACGCGGGTCGTCGCCGCGGACCGGCGCCTCATCTCTGATGCGCAGCTCGTCTCGTTCGGAGAGGTCCTCGAGCCCGGAGACATCATCGTCGAGCGCCGCAACTGGTATTTGTCGAACGTCGGCCTGCCGGGCTTCTGGCCCCACGCGGCGCTCTTCGTCGGCACCCAGGACGACATCCGCGCGGCCTTCGACGACGACCCCGCGGTCCAAGAGCGCTACGGAACGCTGAGCGAATACCTGGCCGAAGAGCACCCCGAGGCCTGGGCCGCCCTCGGACGACAAGACCACGCCGGCAACGCCCACCGGGTCCTCGAGGCGGTGAGCGAGGGCGTCGTCGCCGCGAGCCTCGAGCACAGCTGCGGCGCGGACTACGTCGCCGCCGTACGCCCGCGTCTCCAGAAGGTCGAGATCGCCCGCGCCCTCGTCCGCGCCTTCGGATATTTCGGCCGCCCCTACGACTTCGACTTCGATTTCGCGACCGACGACACCGTGGTGTGCTCGGAGTTGGTCATGAAGTCCTACGAGCCCGAGGCCGATGGGCCGGGGCTGCGCGTGCCCCCAATCACCGTGGTCGGCCACGTCGCCGTCCCGCCGACCGAGATCGTCCGGGTCTTCGCCGAAGAGCGCGGGGACGAAGACGCTCAGCTCGAGTTCGTCTATTTCCTCGACGGCCGTGAGCGTGGCCACAACGCCCTCGTCGGCGACGAAGCCGCCCTCGCCGAGAGCGTGGACCGTCCCAAATGGGACGTGATGCAGCGGTAGGCCAGGTCAACGGCCGACGCGGCTCGTCGAGACCAGGAGAGTCGGCTCCTCGGTTGCGGTTTTCCCGCAAGAGATCCAACCCGCGCTACTCGCAGATGCCGAAATCACCAACGTCGGCACTCAAGAAGGACCGCGGATCGCACGTGAGCCCCGACGGGCAGTCCGGCGCGGCGAGGTCGCAGAGCAGACGGCATACATCGTCGATGCACGCCAGCCCGCGGGCGCAATGGGTGAAGTCGCCGCACGGGTCGCCTTCAGGCCTTATGCCAACGGGTCCGTCGCAGTCGGCGAGGACCCGGGGGGGGTCGACGTCGTACTGAGTAGAGAGCACACAACGCGTACCGTTCGGACACGTCGTATCTCCGACGAGCGGGCTGCAAGGCATGGTGCAGCTACGGAATTGTGTCCGCGCCCCGGCCACGCTGTTCACGACCCGGGAGCACCGGCCCTCGACGCAGTCCGCGTCACCACGGCAGAGCTGCACGCAGAGCCCGCCCGGGCGCGATACGCAGACGAGGCCCGTGTCGCAGGACGCGGCGCCTTCGCAGGCCTCGCCGATGGCTGGAGCTGGAGTGGGCGTCGGGGCGCACTCGGGATTACCATCCTCGGCCAACGCGCAGCTGTCGGCAGGCTCGCAACCACACTGAGGCAGCACTGGGTCACAGGGAATCTCGCAGGCCATGCCCCCGTCGCCCGCCGCCGCCACACACCCCAACACCGGGTGGCAAACCATCCCCGCTGCGCAGCTGTCGGGATCCGTCGCGAGCAGGCAAGCCCCCCCGCGACAGACGGGCAACATGCACGAAGAGCCGGCAGCACAGTCGGCGGCTTCTGAACATTGGGGCGGCGCACAGGTTTCCTCATCGCCTGCGAGGCACGTGGGGTCGACGCAGCTCCCTGCGACGCAGGCCCTCTCCGTCGCCGGGTCGCCGGTACCAGGGCAGGTCACGTCGGCACAGCTGCGGGAAAGCAGCACCGTGACGCCGGCCGATTTGGAGAACCGAACGACGGCGAGTCGGCTGGCAAGGGTCGTGCCGTCCAAGCGCAGGAGTTGGATGGTCAGCGAAAGGTCGCCGGCGTCGAGGCCCTCGAACTCCCCGACGCGCACCCCTTCGAGATAGTCCGCGGTAGCCGCCGCGTCGTGGTCTGCGAAAGCGCCGGACGCCCCCGTGCCTCCGCCAATTTCCGTGCGCACCCGAGCAAACTCCAGGCCCGGTACATAGTCCGTGCGCAGGTCGACGCGGAGGGCTGGGCCGTCGCTTGCCTCGCAACCCATGGTCGACGACGAGAGCGCAAGAACGACCAGGAGAGCGACGTAGGGGGGTGAGGCTACCAATTGCACCTGTCTAGGATATGCGAGAATGCCCCACCCGCCACCCAGCCGTCGGTGGCGACAGAGACAGAACCCTGGATGAACCTTCGTTTCGCCTGCCTGGTCGTGCTGGCGTCGAGCCTCTGGCCCGGCTGCAACTGCGGCCCATCGTCGGACGAAGAGATCCTGCGGGAGAGGATCGACACCACCAAGGTCCATCTCTACGTCGCGATGAAAATCGCCGTGACCAAGACCGGCGACCAGCCGGAGGTCTTGGAAGCACGGGAACGCATCCTCGAGGCCCTCGAAGCGGCGCACCGTCTGTCCGCTCGCACCCACCACGGCAACCAGGGCAGTGGCGGCGCGGACGACCCGGCAAACGCGCAGGCAAACACGCAGGATGACCCGGTCACGGCGGAGGACGTCGTGGCGACCGGGGAGGACCTCTTCACTCTCGCTCGGGCCCTCTACGCGCTGCGCGCCGAGGGTCAGGAGATCGTGCAGTCAGGCAATGAAGACGAGCTGACCCCGGTGCTCCCGGTGCTGCTCCGGGAGGTCGCCCCGGACGCGGCGATCATCGATCAGATCGACATGAATACCGAGCACGGCATCATGTTGATGGCGCTCTTCGCCTTCAAGTTTCACCCGCGGAGCCCCATGCCGATCCCCCCGGAGGTGTTGCTCTACGAGGCGTGGATGGCCGACGCCGGCGAAATGCAGGTCACGGGCTTGGGCCCGGTCGTGCGCGCACTCAAAGCCTACGTCTACTCGATGGAAGAGCTCTGTGACCTGGCCGTGGTCGAGGGGCGTGCGCTCGACGAAGAGGGCCTTCCGCCGGAAGACCTCGGCGCCATGCTCGACGAGTTCGGCGCAGATTCTTCGGGCCTCGAAGAGGCCGAGCTGAAGTCCGGAGTGGCGGCGCTCCGGGCCCTCGCCCATGGCTCGACCGCGCTCTGCTATATGAAGCGTGACGAGCAGGACGAAGCCAACGATGAACTTCAACGCTTCGTCGACGCCGCCGAAGAGGCCGACGTACCGCCCGAGGACACCGCCCTCATTCGCGCTTACCTCGCCTACCAGGACGAGGATGTCGCCGCGACGCGGCGCTACCTCACCCAGGCCAAAGAGAGCGACCTCCTCGACGACCAGGACCGGGAAGAGATCGACGAGCTGCTCGGCTACCTGCGCGAAAATGGGGACCGGGACGCCTTGACGGACTTCTACGACAAGGCGTTCTTCGCCACCTTCACCATCAAGCTCGTCTTCCACCAACTCGAACGCTCCGGCCTCACCGAAGAGATGGAGGACACGGCCGTCTACCGAACGGCCTACGACTGGGCGGCGACCGCCGGGGGAACCATCGGCGCCGCCCGAGACGCCGTGCCGTCCTTCTCGGCGGCAGCCGACCAGAGCAAGAGCTGGTTCGAAGGGCTCTTCGAATGAGGATCGGAGTCCCCCCCCCAGGGAGAACCCGCACACCGTCCCCAGGCGAAGGCAGCGCCGGGCGGGGATCCGCGGTAGGAGACGTCATGCGTATTCGAGCAATTTTGGTCGCCTGTGGTGTGCTCCTCTTCGCCGCGTGCAGCGACGATGAAACTCCCGCCGACTCCTCGGTCGGTGACTCCAGCGTCGCCGACACCGGCGCGGACGACGTCGGACCCGCGGATTCGGGCACAACCGACTCGGGCGCGATGATGGACGCCGACGTGGACAGCGGTGCCGACGACTCGGCGGTCCCCGTCGACTCCGGGATGATGGCCGCCGACGGTGCGCTCCTCGCGTGCACCCTCGAAGAGCTCAGCCCGATCTTCGACTGCGCATCCGCCGAATGCGTGATGCTCCCGGATGCGAGCCTCCCCGACGCGAGCCTCGACGGCGGGATCCCCGACGTGTCCCTTCCCGACGCCAGCCTCCCGGACCCGGGCGAGCTGGCGACGTGCATCCTCACGAACTGCGGCCTCCTGGTCTTCGGCGTCTCGTCGAGCTGCCGGGGTTGCCTCCTCGCCGGCGTCGGCATGGATCTCGGCGAGATCGGCGCAGCCTGCGCCCCCGGCGTGCCGCTGCCCTGACCGGCAGCGAGCTTCGCTCAGAGGAAGTTGTAGGCGAGAACCGGCAACGCGACGCAGACCAAGAGCGCGATGCCCGTGATGTTCACGAGTGAGAAGATGAAACTCGTGGCGCCGACCCGCGCGTTTTCGGGCTTGCTGAATACCAATACGCCCACGAGGCCGGCGGGCCAAAGAGCGAGGCTGGCCAGGTAGAGCGCGTAGCGCGCGGCTCCGAGGGGAACCGCATCGGTCGGGGGCAAGGCTTCGAGGCGCTTCGCTCGAATCAGCGCCCAGCGCGCGGCGAAGAACGCCGCGCCGAGCGCGCTGACGGCGACGACCGAGCACGCGAGGACGAGGATCGGAACGATGGAGTCCGGGCCCACGGCGCCGGAGCCGGGCATGACGAAGGGGACGAGGGCGATGATCAGCGTCATGTGCCCCAGGAAAATGAAGAGGCAGTTTCGGCCGGTGCGCGCCCAGTCGCGGCGACCGAGACCGACGAGAGCCAGCCCGGCCGCGACGACCCAGACCGCAGCGGCCCCCGCGTAGAAGAGCTGCACCCGCTCCGGCGACGCCTCGGCCCGGCGCCCGAGGACCGTTTCGACGCGCTTCATGCGCAGGTGACCGAGGCCGCCGGCAATGGCCGCCATGACCGCCCAGAGGCCGAGGCATATCAGGCCGGCAACGATGGATGCGAGGGACTCGTCCACTACTCGTGGCTTACGCCGTCGCCGGGGCGACCTTCCCGGAGACTGAACTCAATTCGAGCCGCCCCGGACCGCCTCGATGGCCCAGAAGATCGCCTCGGGCGTCGAAGGGCACGCGAGCTCGACGCGCTTCGGGGCGTCACCGAAGGCTGCGACCGCGTCGCGGAGGGCTTCGCGCATGCTCATCGCCAGCATGAAGGGCGGCTCGCCGACGGCTTTGCTGCCGTGGATGACGCCGTCTTCGGCGGCCTGGGGCAGGAGGCTCACGCGGAAGTCGTCGGGGCACTCGCCGAGGGTGGGCAGCTTGTAGGTGCTCGCGCCGAAGGTCCGTAGGACGCCGTCCTCGTCCCAGACGAGCTCTTCGCTGGTGAGCCAGCCGAGGCCCTGGGCGAAGGCGCCTTCGATCTGACCCCGGTCGACGAGGGGGGAGAGCGAGTCGCCGACGTCGTGGAGGATGTCGACGCGGCGGACGGAAAACATACCGGTGAAGCCGTCGACTTCGACTTCGCTGACCGCGGCGCCGTAGGAGTAATAGTGGAAGGGCTTGCCGCGGCCGGCCTCGGCGTCGTAGGCGATGTGCGGCGTCTTGTAGTAGCCCGCCGCCATGAGCGAGGTGCGCTCGAGGTAGGCCCGGCGCGTGACGTCGACGAAGGGCACAGCGTCGTCGGGGAGGTCGAAGGGGTAGACCCGGCCCTCGGCGAAGACCATGTCGCCGGGCTCGCGAGAGAAGATGCGCCCCGCGACCTCCTCGAGGCGCTCCCGGAGTTGGTCGCACGCGTCTTTCACGGCGGCGCCGTTGAGGTCGGTCCCCGCCGAGGCCGCGGTGGCGCTGGCGTTCGGCACCTTGTCGGTGCGCGTCGGCATGAGGCGCACGGCATCGAGGGGCAGGCCGAGGCCGTCGGCCGCGACCTGCAGCATCTTGGTGTGCAGCCCCTGGCCCATCTCGGTGCCGCCGTGGTTCACCTGCACGCTACCGTCGGCGTAGATGATCACCAGGGCCCCGGCCTGGTTGAAGAAGGCGGTCGTGAACGAGATACCGAACTTCACCGGGGTGATGGCGAGGCCGCGCTTCTTGTCGGACCGAGAAGCGTTGAAGGACTCGACTTCGCGGCGTCGCGCGTCCCACTCGCTCGACGCTTCCAGACTCCGCCAGATGCGTTCGATACGCCCCGCGTCTTTGATGGGCTGGCCGTAGTGCGCCTGCTGACCCTCTTGGTAGAAGTTGCGCTCGCGGACCTCTTTCGGCGAGAGGGCGAGGTGACGGGCGATGCGGTCGAGGATCTCTTCCGAGACCACCATGCCCTGGGGCCCACCGAAGCCGCGGAAGGCGGTGTGAGAGGTGGTGTTCGTCTTCACGACCCGGCCGACGACCCGGGCGTGGGGCAGGTGGTAGGCGTTGTCGATGTGGAACATCGCCCGAAACATCACGGGCTCACTGAGGTCGAGGCTCCACCCGCCGTCCGAAAAGAGCTCGACGTCGATGCCCACGATGGAGCCGTCGTCGTCGAAGCCGACACGGTAACGACCGAGGAAGGGGTGACGCTTGCCGGTGAGCTGAAAGTCGCGCTGACGGTCGAGGCGCACCCGCACCGGGCGACCCGTCGCGTGGGCGCCGAGGACCGCCACCGCGGCCCAGGGGTTCGCTTGCACCTCTTTGCCGCCGAAGGCCCCGCCCATGCGCAGGGACTGGCAGGTCACAGCGTTCTTTTCGATGCCGAGGACCCGGGCGCAGATCTCCTGGGTCTCGCTCGGGTGCTGGGTCGACGAATGCACGAAGGTCGCGCCGTCTTCGTCGATGTAGGCGAGGGACGCCTGGGTCTCGAGGTAGAAGTGCTCTTGCCCGCCCACGGCGAGCTCGCCTTCGAGGGAGTGGGGGGCGGCGGCGATGACGTCGGCCGGGGCGCCGCGCTGGATGACCAGGGGGTCGGTGTGGAAGCTCTCCGCGGCGATGGCCGCTTCGATGCCGACGATGGGGTCGAGCTTCGTATAACTCACGGTGACGGCGGCGGCGCCGACCTTGGCCTGCTCTTCGTTCTCGGCGAGGACCCAGCACACGGCCTGGCCGTGGTAGACGACGACCTCCGGGAAGAGCGGCTCGTCACGCCGGGCAGCGCCGGTGTCGTTTTCGCCGGGCACGTCGTCCGCGGTCAGCACGGCGACGACGCCCTTGGCCTCGAGAGCCTTCCGCGAGTCGATCCCGTCGACCTTCGCGTGGGCGTGGGGCGCCATCACCGGCCAGGCATGAAGCGCCCCGGCGTAACGTCCGACGAGGTCGTCGGTATACATCGCGGCGCCGGTGACGTGGGCCTCGGCCGCCTCGTGGGGGATGGCCCTGCCGACATGGGGGCCGACATGTTTGTGCACGGTCATGGAAGCACGCCTCCCATCTGGGTCTCGGCGTGGAACTTTCGCAGCAATTGCTCGACCATCGCCCTCCGGTACTTCTCGGAGCCCCGGTGATCGCTGATCGGGTTGAGCGTCTTCTTCAGCACGGCGCAGGCGTCCGCGACCGCGCTCGCCGTGAAGGGCGCGCCCACCAGCGACCGTTCGGCGTCGTGGGCGCGGATTGGCGTCGCGGCCACACCGCCATAGGCGAGGCGGGCCGAGGTGACCTGCCCGTCATCGTCGACGTCGATGGCGAAGGCCGCCGCGACGGTGCTGATGTCGTCCATTTCGCGTTTGGCGACCTTGTAGAAGCGGCCCAGCTGAGGAAAGGGCTTCGGGATACGGACCGCGACGATCACTTCGCCGGGGGCGAGGACGGTCTGGCGATAGCCGGTGAAAAAGCCATCGAGGGCCTCGGTGCGCTCCCCCTTCGCCGAGCCCAGGACTACCTCGGCGCCGAGGGCGAGGAGCGCCGGAGCGCCGTCTCCGATGGGGGAGGCGTTGGCGAGGTTGCCACCGAAGGTCGCGCGGTTGCGGATCAACCGTGACGAGAAGAGCGGCAAGAGCTCTTCGAGGAGTGGCAACATGCCGTGCACGCGCTCCTCGACCCGGCTGAGGGACACGCCGGCCCCAATGGTCAACGCGTCGTCGGCGTCGTCCCAGCGACAAAGCTCGGCCACGCCTTCGAGGGACACGAGCACGTCGAAGCGGGCGTCGCGTTGGTTGACCTCGACGACGACGTCGGTGCCGCCGTTGATGACCTTGGCGTCGGGCTCCCGGCCCAAGACGTCATAGAGCTCGGCCAGGGTCTCCGGCCGATAGAAGCGCCGCTCTCCTTCGCCCACCGAGCCCGGGGACACGGACTCGAGCGGCGCCGCGCCCTGCACGAGGCGAGCCGCGAAGCGGTCGCCTTCGCCGACCTCCGGAACGGGCTCCATCGCCCGGGCGACGTCGCGGATGGGACGGTAGCCGGTGCACCGGCACAGGTTGCCGCCGATGGCCTCGGGGTCGTAGCCGTCGCGGCCGGGGCGGTAGTACTCGGCGAAGAGGCTGACGATGAAGCCGGGGGTGCAGTAGCCGCATTGGCTGCCGCCCTCCTGGACCATGGCGTCCTGGACCGGGTGCAAGGTCTCACCGGTCGCGATGCCCTCGACGGTCACCAGCTCCTGACCAGCCATCGCCGCCGCGAGGACCAAGCAGCTGTTCACCGCCTCGTAGCGGGCGCCCCCGTCATGCACCCGGAGGAGCGCCACGGCGCACGCACCGCACTCCCCTTCGGCGCACCCTTCCTTGGCTCCGGTGAGCCCGTGGCGCCGGAGGAACCAGAGCAGAGTTTCGTTCGGATCGACCCCATCGAGGGACAGAGGCTCTCCATTTACGGTGACGACGTCCGTCATGGCTGAAAATCCTAACGAATCGGGGCGTCCGTGGCCACGTTCGGGGTTTTCGGCGGCCGATGAGGCGAGTAGAGTCCGCGCCATGCGAAACACGACACTCATTGGGGCTCTCGGGATCCTCTTTGCCAGCCTCCTCGTTACGGGCTGCGGCAACGAGCTCGAAGAGCAGAACGCGGACCTTCGCCGGCAGCTCGAAGCGCTCCAGTCGGAGCATGACTCCTCGCTGGCCCGACTCAATGAGCTCGAAGAGAGCAACGAGCAGATGATCCAGCGCCTCAACGAAGCGGGAGTGAGCTTCGACAACCTCGAAGGCGCGCGCAACGCGCTCCAGCACGAGCTCGAGCAGGCCCGCGCCCGTCAGGCCGCCAACGAAGCCCGCCTCGCCAGCTTCCGCCAGGTGATTCAGCAGTTCCGAGCGCTGATGGAGTCCGGCCAGCTCCGGGTTCGCATCGTCCGCGGACAGATGGTCGTCGAGCTCCCCGAGGGCATCCTCTTCGACTCGGCCCGGGCCGACCTCAAGGACGCAGGTAAGGAGACGCTCCGTCAGGTCGCCACCGTCCTCGCGGGCATCGAGAACCGCACCTTCCTCATCGGCGGACACTCGGACAACATCCCCATCCGCAGCCGCCGTTTCTCCTCCAACTGGGAGCTCTCGGCCGCCCGCGGCGTGACCGTCGCCCGGTTCCTCATCGAGTCCGGCGTCCCCGAGGCCCGCATCGCCGCCGCCGGCTACGCCGCGACGCAGCCGAGCGTCGAGAACGACACCCCCGAGAACCGCGCCATGAACCGACGCATCGAGATCGTCATCATGCCGAACCTCGACGAGCTTCCGGATCTCTCGGGCCTCGAGGGCGACCTCGCGACTCCAGAGAGCTGAAGCGAAGCGCTTCGCGCAAGACGACGCCCGTCGGCTCTGTGCCGGCGGGCGTTTTTCGTTTCGAACTCGTCGTGAAACGGTTCACCTCGGAAAGAAGCCCCAGACCGTCGGCTCGAGGTCACCGCGCGGGCGCTCCCTCGTCTTCAGAGCCTCCTCGAGGGCGGCTCCCGTCGGCCCGTTCAGGTAGATGCTCATTTGCGAGACTTCGTCGGGTTCGTACTGGGCGCCGCTCGTGGACGCGAGGTTCGAGTAGATCGCTCCGGACGCCCGACACCTGAAAAGGTATCCCCCGGGGGCCTCGCGAGTGAGCTGGCAAGAGACCCCTTCGCCGACCAAGGCGAGCACATCCTGGAGCCGGGCCTGATGCACCGACGCCTTCTGAGGTGCGACCTCAGGCGACCGGCCCGGTGCCGACTCTGGGGATTCATCGGCGTCGAAGACGGCGAACTCGTGCTCATGAAGCGGCGCGCTGTTCACCGTGTCCATCGCCTCGTGCAGCAGATGCTCCGGGGCACCCGCGTCGTGGTGTTCGACCGACTCGATCGTACTCGGTCCGGTCGGCGAGACCGCGTATGTGGTCAGACGAGAAGACGCAGTCTCCTCGAACCACTCCGCCGCGAAAAGAGAAAGCGCTCGACCGAGGCGACGCGCCAACGCGGCCGCCAGCTCCAGCCCCGGGGGACCCGCGGGGATGACGAGCCAGGTGCCCTGACTCTCCCAGGAGAGCCACTTCAGCGTCGCTGTCGGAGCACCTGCGGTGGAGTGGACCAGACCGGGTCTCCACTCGAGTTCATACCGGCGCGCGACCTCGACCTCGAGGGCCACCAGCAAGACGCGAATGTCTAGGTCGACGGCGCCGACGACCGATACTTGGATCTCACTCTCACTCTCGCTCACAAGCTGTCTCCCATAGCCGACTCGTTCTCAGATTGGAATTGAGGAGACTATCAGGAGTGTGCTTCTCGACGGAATCACGATGGTGAGCCCTCGAATCACGTTCTCACCGAGATCTGTGATTCGACGCGTCCCCTCCGGTAGCCCATGCTGCCCAACGTGATCCTAAGCGTGGAAAACGAGGAACTCGGGATAGCGGCCGGTCTGCAGGACCGCGTGGT